>ERZ773059.527-NODE-527-length-20536-cov-7.833504_pt1 | contig 20536 bp, 10 predicted proteins | sample MGYA00580514_ERZ773059 | MGnify/ENA primary metagenome ERZ773059 (study PRJEB29015, sample SAMEA2737981) | human oral metagenome | biome: human oral; feature: human-associated habitat; material: dental | place: China | collected 2056 ...
GATAGGTCGTGATTTTCTTCTCATAGAGGCTTTGGGCTATCGAGAGGGTTTTGTCTGCAGAAAAGCCGTGGCGTCTGTTGGCTTCCTTCTGCAAGGCAGTGAGGTCGTACAAGAGTGGTGGCGGTGTACTGCCCACCTTTCTTGTGACCGATTCTACCATAAGCCGGCTCTGACTGCGAAGTGCAGTGAGAACAGTCTGTGCCGCTGCTTCACTCTCATAGTCTTTACAGCCAATGGCTTTCAGCGATATGCCCTCTTTTTCTGTGAGAATGGATAATTTCCAATAGAGTACGGAAGAAAAGTCACGGTTCGCTATGTACCGACGGCAGACCATTGCCAAAGTCGGGGTCTGTACCCGTCCCAAGGAATAGCCGCCTTTGCGGGCGATAGACAATGCACGGCTTGCATTGATACCCACGAGCCAGTCGGCTTCGCTCCTTGCCTTGGCAGAGTGATAGAGATTGTCGTAACTGCTGCTCGGCTTGAGATTGGAAAGTCCTTCACGGATAGCTTTATCGGTGAGGGAGGAGATCCACAAGCGGTCGAAAGGCTTTCTACAACCAAGATATTGATAGATATAGCGGAAGATGAGTTCACCTTCGCGCCCTGCATCGGTGGCGACGATGATGCGGTCTGCCTTATCAAAACAGGATCGTATCACCTTGAGCTGTTTTAGTGCTGCTGGATCGGATATATACTCCTTGTCCTTACGTACTTGTCGTACCACTAACTGAAAGGGATTGGGACGGATGGGCAAGTCCTCACGCTTATAAGCGGAAAAACCGTAGGCTTCAGGCATGGCAAGAGCGATGAGGTGTCCCATTGCCCATGTAACGACATAGCCGCTGCCTTCCATATATCCTTCCTGCTTGCTGTTTGCCCCAACGATACGGGCAATATCTCTGGCTACCGAGGGTTTCTCGGCAATAATACAAGTTGTCATAGTCGATAATAGAATTAAGGGTTACATCTTACGTCCACGGGACTTCTTTTGTTTGTTCTCATCCTGCTTCTGCTTTTGGGCAGCAGTAGGCTGTGTCTGTCCCGTCTTCAAGGGCTCTTTCACGTCCTTGGTGGCTTCGTTGGTCTTGCCGTGGTTGTTCACGGCTACCTGCGTCTTGTGTTCTTCCGCCACAGCTACGACCTTTTCTTTGCCGGTTTCCTGCTTCTTGTCAGGATTCCACTTGTAAAAACGTGGTCTATTCTGTTCCTTGTCCATACGAACGTACGCGTTGAAAGGTTGTCCCTGTTTATCCACCATATTCTTTAAATATAGTGTGCGACCGCTATCCAAGGCTTCACGCTGTTTTTCTGACAGTTCCAGTCCGCAGAGCTTATGCGGTGCACCTTGCTGCTGGGAGTACTGCTGCCGCTCTTTCAAGCCTTGCCTGTCGTCGAAGATGAATTCAATGCCTTTCCTTTCGGCATTGACTTGCAAAGTTGCATCGAATGTCTTACCGCTCTTGGCGGTCATGCCTTCCACTTTCACAGCTTTGCCCTCCACTAGGTCTTTATACTGGGCATCAGAAAGTGTCACGCCCTTGATTTCCTTGGGGATGTTCACACGGTCGGCACGCAGGGCTACAATCTCGTTGGTCTGCGGGTCGATGGAGACGTAGGCGGAAAACGGTTCACCGTTCTTGGGCGTCACCTCAATGGTCTTGCCCAGATTGCCTGTCGTAAGGAGTGCCTCCTTTTCTTTGGGAGAGAACTTGTAGCTCATATAGGGAAAGTCAAGCTGTGGTTCTTTTCTCAAAGGATGAATTGCCAAACCGACATTGCCGCTATCGTCCGTGCGGAAAGCAAGGCGGGCTTCGGTGTAGATGGTCGTGTCGCCAATGGGAACGGCAATCGTTACGAGGTTGGTCTTTTGCCAGTTAAGCATTTTTTCCAGTTCTCCGCCCTGTTCCAATCTCTCACGGGACAGTCCAAGGTTGTCGAGCATCTTCCAGTCCACTTTCTCGGGGTCGATGGCAGTGGTATTCTTCTGCTGGGGCAGATAGTCCCCAAAGGGAACGCCCATCTCTGCCAGCTGCTGCTTGCTTTCGAACTTCTCGCGGTTTTGCAGCATGGTACGCAGGTTGTCCACGCCCTGTTCCACATTGTCTGCCACGACCTTGTACAACCCGAAATGAGTCGGATTATTGAACTGTTTGAGGAAGTTGGTCATGAAGTTTTTCAGAAGTCCGTCCTTGTTGTTGAACTTCAAGAATGCTGCTTGATTGGCAGCGACAGCCTCAGTTGTTTTAAGGTTTCCCTTGTCGTTAATACCTGAAACAACAGAAAGTTTGCCCGCTTCCTGCTCGTTCTTCACTTCCGTGCGGTCTTCCAAGACCAGCACGTAATTGTCATTGCTGTTTGATTCCATTGCCTAATTATTTTAATGATGAATACTGTTATCAAGCAGCTAAATTATGGTAATATTATTAAGGATTTAGGGGTCGAGGAATTTATGGGAGCAGTCAAGAAAGAACAGGAAATAGATGGACATATAAAAAATAAAGAAGAAAATGTTTACTGCGTCGCTAAAAATCACTACTTTTGCAAACGAAAGTTAATATCCTTATGGGGTTATAAAATCAAACTATGGCGGTAATAAATAGAATTAAAGTAGTCTTGGCTGAAAAACGGCTGACCGGAAAGTGGCTTGCTGAAGAAATAGGAAAGTCTGAAAATACCATATCAAAATGGTGTTCCAACAAGGTACAGCCTTCATTGGAAGTGCTTTTAGAGATTGCTACACTACTTAGTATAGATATCTGAGAACTCCTTATCTCAACGAAACCTCTGTAAATACAAGTGATTCACATCTTTTGAATTTGTCACATGGAAAAAATAACTCTCGCCATTACGAGGCTTCTTAAACTCAATATTAGCAAATATAAGCGAATCGCTTTTCTGCTTTGTATCCTGTTATTGAGCATACATGTATCCTATGCTCAGACTAAAAGTAATTCAGTACGGCAGATAAACGAACTCAATGATATGTTTGCCCGCATTGCAGCGAGCAATGCTTATGTGGAGGATTTGAATTATAACGATGCAGAAGCCATAAACCTTCCTCTTGGCTTGAAGCGAACGATTGGTGGTATGGAGATAACGATTGCCATCAGTCGTTTTGCCTTGCAAACTTCTTCTACAGAGCTTGGCGTTTATGCAAAGGCGGTCATTCCACAAGGAACAAAAGGCGGGCGTACAGTGCTTTTCTTTGGGGCAGAAGGAATAAAAGGAACACATACTGGTGGTCTGGCAGGAGAATTGAAGCTTTCGCTCCTGCACGATGTCGAGATACCTTTCAATGGCGGAAATACAAAGATTGTCCTTAAGGGTAATGGACTAAGCAAGAACAGGGGGATTTCTCAAAGTGACACCTACATGACCATCGGCTGTGATGGTTTCCATAATTTAGCCATTGACGCGGAAGTCCACTTTCCTACCTCCCTCATAGTCAGGGCCGGGGGACAAAGCACTGCAAATGGCAGTACTTATAAACCAGCTACAGATAATATAAACAAGGATAGGAATTTATCGAATCAAGTCATAGGTCATTTTAGCACTGTTATAGAAAGCTGGAACGACCTTCTTGTATCTTTAGACCTACCAAGTTTCGAAATCAAAGGGCTAAAAGACTACGTATTCTCATTGAATAACGTCATTTTTGATTTCAGTAGTAAGCGGAATGCCAAAACGATACGTTTTCCACAAGAATACCAGCAAAATTATCTCCCCGATGAACAAGTGCTATGGAGAGGAGTATATGCAGAAAATGTCTCTGTAACATTACCGGAGGCTTTTTCACGAGCCAGTTTCTCGGCTAAGGGATTGTTAATCGATGATTATGGTATAACGGGGCTTTTCTCTGCCGACAGTATTCTCTCGCTTGATAAGGGCAGTGCTGACGGCTGGCGGTTTTCTGTTGACCATTTTGGACTGAACCTTATGGCCGGTGAACTTGTCGCCGCAGAATTCATGGGGCGACTAGGCTTGCCGTTCAAGGGTAAAAATACTACCTTGGGATATGAAGGATACCTGCAACCTAATAATGAATATACGATGCGGGTTAAAAATGAAGATGCACTTGATTTCTCCATTTTTAAGGCAAAGGCTCATCTCGAAAAGAATTCCAGTGTCACTTTACGCTTAGTAGAAAATCGTTTTATCCCGGAAGCGACACTTCATGGGTACATGACTCTTGGTAAAGAGGGAAACAATGACTCTACATCACAAACAAAGTTTGATAAGATCAGTTTCCGCAGTCTTAGACTCACAACGATCGCTCCTTACATTTCCGCTGAATACTTCGGTTATGAAGGAGAGGCAAAATTGGGACATTTTCCTTTATCTATAAACAAACTTGCGCTTAATCACTCAGATACACAGCATGTAAGATTAACAATAGGGGCAGGGATTAATCTTGGGGAGAACTTATTCTCCGGAGCAACGGAACTAAACCTTCTTGCAAAATATGAAAATCAAACTTGGGTGTTTGATAAATTAGAGGTAGGTTCCATTGCTGTAAATTCTGTTATCGCAGGTGTTATAACACTGAATGGACATCTCAATTGGCATAGAGGTGATGCCATTTACGGCAATGGGTTTGCAGGTGATGTAACTCTTGGATTTTCTTTTAATCGGAAGATTGACAAAAATACAGAGGAAAAAGTAAAACATGATGTTTCTATTATGGCTCGAGCTGCTTTCGGACGAAAAGATGATTTCCGCTATTGGTATGCTGATGGAATGGCAACTTTCCATCCGGGCATACCAATTATCGGAGCACTGACTCTTAACGGAATAGGCGGTGCTTTAACATCAGGGGTGCGTGCTGAAGGTAGAAGTCCGGAAGGTGGGCGCTTTACCAGTTCAAACTATATCCCTGATGCCTCTATGGGCTTTGGATTCAAGGCTTCTACTGTTATTGAAATCGGTAAGGTCGCCTATGGCGAAGCTGCTTTTGAAATGATATTTTCAAAGGCAGGTGGATTGGCATCTGCAGGATTCTATGGTTATGGGGAATTCCCTAACAGGGGAGGAGGCGGAGGTAATACCTCTGTAAGTGACAAGCTCGAAAAACAACAGCAAACGTTCCCAGCCAAGTTATCGGAACAGTTTAAGCAAAATGACTGGGCACAGTTAACCAAGGCCATCAAATCTATTCCAGGAGCAATTAAGGATATGGGACTGTCAGGGACATTATGTATCCAGATGGATTTCCAAAACCATGTACTGCATGCCAGTTCTGAAATTTATCTCAATACTCCTGCAGAATTCATTCGTGGTGTGGGAGAACGCGGTCAGGCCGGTTGGGGAGTTCTGCATATAGACCCCAAAGAATGGTATTTACATTTGGGTACCCCGTCCAACAGGCTTGGCGTACAGTTGGCAGTAGGAAATATTCTTGCCATAAAGACAGGCTCTTACTTTATGGCAGGAAGCCGTATTCCGGATATGCCGGCTCCCCCACAGGCTGTAGCCGACATATTGGGACAAGACCTAAACAGGTTGAGTCTTGGACGGAATCTAAATGCGCTAAGCACGGGGAAGGGATTTGCATTCGGATCAGAACTATCCGTCAAGACCGGTGATATTCAGTTCTTGATAATGTATGCTAATTTCAATGCAGGTTTGGGCTTTGATGTGATGCTCAAGGACTATGCGCAGGCACAATGTCGAGGCCGTTCCGGTACTATCGGTATGGATGGCTGGTATGCCATGGGGCAAACCTATGCCTATTTACAAGGAGAATTGGGCGTAAAGGTAAAGTTATGGCTTATCCGTATCCGCGTACCGGTAATCAAGGGCGGTGCAGCGGCTCTTTTGCAGGCAGGACTTCCTGATCCAACCTTCTTTAAGGGCTATTTAGGAGTGAATCTCAATGTGCTCGGATTGATTAAGGGTAAGGCGCGTTTCAAACTTTCCATCGGTGAGGAATGCGATGTTGTAATACCGGGGAGTTCTCCGATAGAAGAACCGATGATAAATGATTTGGCTCCTGCTGATAAAGAGAATGAAGTCAGCATATTCTCCGTTCCTCAGGCAACTTTCAACATTGCAATAGGAAAGAGTTTCGAAGCGACCACTGATGCAGGAGAAACGACCTATTACCGCATTAATCTCAAGGAATTCATAGTCAAAGATAAAAAGGAACATGTCATACCGGGTAAGCTCCTTTGGGGAAAAGATAAGACGGATGTTCGTTTCCAGTCTAAAGAAATTCTTCCTCCTAATACAGATTTGACGGCAGAAGTCCGTATTATTTTCGAAGAATTGAAGAATGGTGTTTGGAAGCCAGTACTGACCTCAGGAAAACCAGCCTTTGAAGAAAAGATAAATCATTTTACGACAGGTAGCGCGCCGAGTGACATTCCTATGCGGAATATTGTCTATGCCTATCCTGTGATAGGGCAGAGATACTTCCTTCCCAAAGAATACTCCAAAGGCTATGTGCAACTACAGTTTGGACAAAAATACCTATTTGAGAAAGGTTTTGACTACAAGCTTAGTTTTGTAACAAAACAGAATGAACGTATAGCTACAGATTTCAAATATAACGAAGCAGAGAATCGTTTAGAGTTTACTCTGCCGGAATTGAGAAGGCAGACAGAATATATATTAGATTTGTCGTATTCCGCAGCACAGAAGGATATGGCAAACGACAATAAAAAATCTTCTGAAATTAAGGAAATAAAAGGCAATGATGATTTCTCAGGACAAATTGGTGGCGACAAAGCTATAGCAAAGATTTCCAATGAGATGGAACAATCGATTCTGGAATATGACTTTACAACCAGTCAGTATGCCACTTTCAGAGATAAGATGCGGAGTGTCAAGGTCCGTGATAACCTTGCCATAGATGCTGGCGTTGCACTGTTGCTCGGAGCTAATGTGCAAGGTAAGGAAGCCTTCGATGAAGCTGAAGTCGTGGGTGTGGAGAAGACGCAATACAAGCCTTTACTCTCTCTTCGTTCCGACCTCAAGGAAGAATATTTCAGAGGTACAGTCTTGCCACTTGTTTATGAAGGATACCCTTATGGGAGTATCCATCTCTCCGAGAGGGAAGAACAGCCAATCGGCGTCCCTCCCTATAGAGCTTTCTCACCAAGTCAGGACTACCTTTCAGTTTTACATTCAGAATCGGTGAACTTGTCTTTATATCACTTCCCCTTTACATTTGATGCTTCTTTGGTATCATACAATGATTATCGAGACCTTCAGAATACAATCATAAATAGTAGGGATGCTGTTACCCCGCAGGTTTACAATCGGTTTGTCATGGGCTCTTTGCCTGTTTTGAAAAAAGGCAAGTATCAAACAACTATCAGTTACGTATTGCCTGATGGAACAGTAACAAACAGTGTAGACTTCATCTATACTAACCAACTTAATTTGAACAAATAAATATGCGTTATATTAAGAAGACTCTTTTTCTGTTCGCTTTCTGTATTTACGCCCTTATTGGAATGGCACAACAGAAATCGACATCCAATATCAGAGCCCGTGCAGAAATACATTCTGACCGTATTCTTTTGCGTTGGATTCCAAGTGATGCGAAAAGTTGGGACTTACTTAATCAATATGGTATTCGTTTGGAGCGTTTGACAGTATCACGTTTTGGTGTCGTATTGGATAAACCTGAGTTGAAAGTCCTTTCGGAAAAGTTGAAACCAGAAGCGACAGATACATTAAAACGGATTGCAGCACAATATCCGATGGGAGCAGTCATTGCACAGGCTGTCTTTGGGGAAGACTTTGAAGTCAGTTTGGGTAATAACCCTATATCTAAGGCCATTTCCCTTGATGAAATGCGGCAGCAACGCTATTTATTTTCTCTTTATGCTGCGGATCTCTGTTTCCCAATGGCTAAGGAAATCGGCTGGGGCTGGGAGGATAAGGATATAAAAAATGGTGAACGGTACTTGTACCGTATTACTCCTCTTGTGCCTAAGAGAAAGTGTCAAATAGGGCAAGGGGCTGTTTTTACCATTGTCGGTGATACAGCTAAACTAATTCGTCCCATCGGATTGTCTGCCCGTTTTAGCGAAGCCGGGGCTTTTTTATCTTGGGATTATAATACGCTATCCTATCTTTATTCTTCTTATTTTATTGAGAAGAGCGAGGATGGTAAGATTTTTAAGCCAATTTCAGACTTGCCCGTTACACGCATTGCAGATGTGGATAAGAATCCTTATGCTCCGATTACCTATTTGGACAGTATCCCTGAAGGGAAGACCATATATTATAGGATTGTTGGCGTAACGCCTTTCGGCAGTAAGGGAGCGTATAGCGATATTGTTTCCGGGATTGCTTATCCTGCTTTGAAGGCTATACCGATGATAACAAGTTCCTCATTTGACAGGAACGGTGGAGCAGACATATCTTGGCAGTTTGATGGTGCATCACAGGAGTTAATCAAAGGCTTTAATGTTCTTCATTCTACTGACGACAAGGATTATACCATTCTTATCGGCAACCTCAATCCACTGCAGCGGAATTATCATATAACGAATATTGGAAGGCATATCTATTATAAAATTGAGGCAGAAGCCAAGCAAGGTGCTTCTACCCGTTCTTTACCGGTACTTATCCAGCCCGTGGACAGTGTGCCGCCGGGAATACCACAAGGTTTATCTGCACAAATAGACAGTCTCGGTGCCGTGCATTTGTCATGGAAGCCCAATTCTGATGCTGATATTTATGGTTATCGGCTATATCGCGGACAAACAAAGGGAGAGGAACTGATTCCCATTACGGATTTAGCCATTCGTGAAACAGCCTATACGGACAGTATAAACCTTGACAACCTAAATAATAAAGTTTATTATGCTTTAACAGCCCTTGATGAACGATATAACCAGTCTGACCTGAGTGAGACGATAGAGGTTGTTAAGCCAAATGTTATTCCTCCAACGACACCTGTAATTGTCGGATGGAAAGCAGAGGACGGGAGGAATATTATTGAATGGACTCAAGATGAAAATCCCTATCTTGCCGGATTTATTGTGGTACGTACTGACGTGGAGAACAGAACTCGTCTTGTTGCTCGGCGTGTTGAGAGTCCCTTAAGTATGAGGTATGAAGATTATGATATTGAATCAGGGAAAAGTTATCTCTACCAAGTGATTGCTTATACCTCTAATCGGTTACGTTCTCACTTATCCAATCCTATAATATTGAAATCTAAGATGCAAGGGATGGACAATGATTCGATTAAATTCGACTTGGAAGCCTTGCCAGAAGGTATTGCTATCAAATGGAATATACACTATAATGATTTGATGTCCGTAGCATTATATAAGTTAGACGATTCCAAGACAAAATTCCTTTATAGAGAGAATCTACCAGCTTCAGGAGAATTTGTAGATAAAGAAATCTTACAAGGGAAAGAGAATGAATATATCTTAGTCGTTAAAGCAAAGAGTCATAGCTCAATAAGTAAAGTGCAAAAAATACAATTATGAAGAGAATCGCATCTATATTTTTCTTTTTATTGGGAATACTTGAACTTCATGCACAAGAATATATTTTTGAGTATGATGTAGAATTCTTTTTATATAGCGATAGAAGACGTTTTTATAATCATCTATATTATACTACTGCTAACAGTTCAGCAAAAAAGGAATTTACTGATTTCTCTATGCATCGGGAACAACGTAGTCATTTCGGTATAACAGGCCGAGTTTCATTACCTGCACACGAAGGTCCTATTACTCATATTTGGGCAGAAACATCTAGACAAGTTAAAGACCTTGGTTTTTGGGACTCCGATTGTGAACATACTGCTGAGCAATATATTGCTTCCAGCGGACAGACAGAGTTTTCTGAAACAAATTTATGGTGGGGGTGTCTCAGTACATATTATTCACATGTGACTACTCACGTTTACCGCGCTTATCCAAAATTAATTTTTGCAAATAATCAACCCTCCTTGTTGCCTAGCAAGGAAAAAATTATTATTACAAATACAGCAGGTTTTCCACATTCTGTATACAAATGGCAATATTCAACAGATGGTGCCCAAACTTGGATTAACGTTCCTTCCTCAGTTATTAATTCCTCACCTAATGGTTCTCTAAAAATTAGTGGAACAGATTTGATGAGTGAAAGTGCATTCCAGCAGCTTGCTGCTCAAGGAAGACCTGTTTTATTTCGAATATTCAATCCAGTAAAGTCTAGTGAAGTGATAAGTTTACAGGCTGCTTTATCATCTCCTACTGTTTTATCTCATGAAGTTGTCCTCGAAAGATGCCACCAGTCAGGTGATGCTATAATTAAAATGACATTAGACCGCCCTTTGCTTTCGGGAGAAGTTTTGAGTTGTTTCATAAATGGTCAGTCTATCGGAAATGCTGGTAATGTAACTTTAGATAGTAACAATAGTTTTTACCTTGGAGGATACAATTCTGGGACTTATGCCATATCCTTTAAGGGGAGCTATAATGGCAATAATACTTATACAGGTGATACTCGACATAAGTTTACGGCTATAATAGCAGAGCGTCCTGCCATCACCCATTCCTTTACCCAAAAGAATATCAGTTGTTTTTCCGGTCATGATGGAGAGATTACATTGGCGGCATCTGGTGGAACAGGGAATTTCACCGCTACACTTACAGATGCCGGCGGTTCTGTTGTGCAGACACAAACATTCAATACGGGCAATGTAAGTTTCAAACGGTTATCAGCTGGCAATTATACCTTGCGTGTGCAAGACAGCAATGGTTGTGTTGCCAAGACATCATCAGGAGAAGAACTTATCCACCAAGTGGTACTTACAGAGCCAAATGAGGCTGTTAGTATTACAGAAAAGAGCAAAACCAGTCCTTTGGCCTATCAATCTTCCGATGGGGCTATTCAAATAGCTGTTTCCGGTGGTACCCCTTCCGCTTCCGGATATACGGTACGTTTTGTGCGGAAAAGTGATGGACAAGTCTTTGCACCAACAGATTCGCATTCGGATGGTAATCAATACATCTATACACTTCGCAATATTCCTCGTGGCGAATATATTGCTATAGCTGAAGACATGAGATTTGCTCTGTTAGGGAATGAAGACAAACAGGATCCCTGTGGCTGCCATGCGCAATTAGCGATAACACTTTCTGCACCGCCTCTTTTAACTGTAGATGTTGAAGAGACACATTTTGTCAGCTGTCATGGTGATAGTGATGGGGAGTTGACTGCTCATGGAAAAGGAGGTAAGCCTATTATTTCCGCACAGCTCCCCTATACGTATACTTGGTATAAAATATCGGGAAGTACAAAAGAACAACTTCCGCTGCAGATAGACAGTGTTGCCCATAATCTTTCAACGGGACAATATCAAGTTAAAATTACAGACAGCAATGGAATTTCCGTGGAATCGGCTGTGTTTGAACTTAAACAGCCGGACTTGCTGTCACTGTCATTTACAACACGCCCACCTTCATGTAGCGGAGGGGCAGGACTTATTTCAACAACCGTAACCGGTGGTACGGCTCCCTATACTTATGAATGGAACAAGGAAGGAGCAACGGAAGCAAATCTTACCATCAATGAAGCAGGCAGCTTTTTTGTCAGAGTTGTAGACAGTCGCGGCTGTTCCATTACCGGGAATGTCGAGGTAACAACTCCTGAAGCCATTTCTATCAAACCTACGATTACTAATCCGACTTGTTACGGTGCAGACAATGGTGCCATATCTCTTGAGCTGTCAGGTGGTACGGCTCCTTATACCATACATTGGGAAGACGACAATACCCTATCTACACCTAATCGGGAACATCTCAAAGCAGGAGAGTACGTAGCTGTCGTCAGCGACCAAGCCGGATGTTCCCTTCATTATCGTGTTGTCTTGGAACAACCGGAAAAGATGACAGTAAAACTTAGTAGCGGGTTTACACTTTGCCATGAGCAATCACGTAAAATAACAGCCATACCAAGCGAAGAAAATGTCACCTATCAATGGCTGCATGACGGACAAATCCTAACAGAAACCGGCAAGGAACTTATAGTAAGCAAAGCCGGTCATTATCGAGTTGTTATTACGAATGAGAAAGGTTGTACAGCAACATCTGAGGTTGAAATCAAAGCCAGTAACACAGAACTGCCTTTGGATATAACCATACCGTCATCAGTCACAGCCGGTTCCCCTATCCATGCTGTCAATATCAGCCGTATAAGGGCTGACAAATTAGAATGGTCCTTGCCCGACAATGCTGTTATTACAAGCAAGTCCAACGAAGGCGTTGTCTTTACCATTCCAACACCCGGTATCTATGAAGTGACACTCACAGGATATTTGGGTGACTGTTCTACGGTTGTCAGCCAAAGATTGGAAGTTCTTAGTGAAGGAGGAGTGGTTCTGCCCGATGGAAAAGGAGATGCGATCAAACAGTTTTTGGTTAGCCCTAATCCGACTACAGGGGATTTTAAAATATATGTAGAACTCAAAGAACCAAGAGATTTTACACTTAGGCTCCTCTCTCCGACATCCGTTGAAATGGATAAGAAAGAGATTAAAAACATCCAAAAGCAGACATTCGAATATGAATTGCGGGGCGATGCGGAAGGAGTATTCAAAGTGGAGCTGTCTGTCGGAAACGAGAAATCCACGCTTAGAATCACGAAAAAAAGAAAATAACAATTGATAGGACTCATGATAAAAGCAGGTCATATGAACAGACAGCATATCCATTTCTATTGGCGTTTTAAGGTTTTATTGATTTTCCTCATCCTTTGTTGGGCAGGAAAGCAGCAGGGGTATGCCCAGTACTACCCTATCCATGCCACCGTTCAATGGCCGTCTCCTCAAAGTCCTTACTTGTCGGATTATTATAGCGGAAGCCGTGACAGACTGATTGTCAATCTGCTCAACCGTGACCTGCAGCAACCTTTACTCTTTGCCAGACTACGCATTAAGATTAAGAGCACAGGTTTTCTTGCCACCAGCCGTGAGGAAATCAGCTACCCGATGCTGGAGCTCAGTGCAAATGTCCCGACCCGCCTGACCAATATAGACCTGTCCCCCTATCTTCAACCACAGAACCTGCAAATTAATGGCAGCCTGCGTAACGGACAGTTACCCACCGGATATACGGAGTTCTCTGTGCAAGTGGTAGACTATTATACTGGACGAACGCTTTCAGCTTGGCATACGGGACGGTCCTATTTGGATGTGAAGAAACCTCCGATTCTCAACTTTCCTGAAAAGGATGCCCAGATTGGAGTCACCGAGCCACTCTATATTCGTTTCCAATGGATGCCTCGTCATCAGGGACTCGCAGGCACGGAGTATGAGTTTGTGCTCAAAGAACTTCCCAATAACGGAGCTGCTCCACAATCAGCTTTTGCCTACGGCAATGAAATTTATCGTGTCCGCACGCGCAATACGACTTTGAACTATACCCATCTTGAACCCATTCTCTTCCCTAACCGTTGCTATGCATGGCAGGTACAGGCCATAGCCCGTGACGGTGTTGATGAAGTGGGTATGTTTGAAAACGGCGGTTATAGTGAAATCAACTGGTTCTATCTTAATGACAACTGTCAGGCACCGACGGGTTTGAGAGCCCTTCCCCGTTTTGCCAAGGTGGATCTTTCATGGAACAAAGTTATAGGAACCACTGGCTACATTGTGGAATGTCGCCCCAAGACCAAGCTCAACACTTATGAATGGAGCAGAACCCAGATAGCAGGTGAACACCTTACACTGTCCCAATTGAAATTAGGTTGGACATATGAATGGCGTGTGGGGACGCTTTGTACGGATGACCGTCCGGTATTCTCTGGCGTCAGTGAGTTTACACTCAGCAAACAGAATGATGAGCTACTGGCTGACTGTGGAAAGGAACCTGTGAGGAAAGACCTGTCGCAGGAGCCGAACTTACGGATAAAGGCAGGGGACATCGTTACTATTGGTGGTGATTATCCCATGACCATCATTGATGCTGTTCCCCTGGGGGATGGCTGGTACTCCGGACGTGGCAAGACCCGACTGAAAACCATTATTGACGCTCCTGTTGCGCTTCGTTTTGACCGTCTACGCATCAATGTGGATAACTTTCAGATAGACGGTACGGTAGAAGCGTCCTACGATGAGAAGAAGGGGAAGATAGCCAACCTTGATTATGTTGATGATGGCGGTAAGGATGTGAAGCCAGCGAGCATTCGTATGCGCGAACACAAACTGGACTTTACACTTCCCGATATACCGCAGTTTACCTATAATCCCGAAACGGGAGAAATAGAAACGACAGATGTGGACGGGACCCCACATACCATCAAGATAGATGTACAGGAAAATGGTTCTTATGAGAGCATTTTCCCAATGCTTGTTACAGATAAAAAAAACAGTAGCTATCAATTGAGAGTTTATCAGGGTGTATTACAAGCAAAATCCTATATATATTCGTCTAACGTACAAACGGAAAATTCAATTATTGATGAAAGTCGTATCCCTGTAATAACACAGGAGGAAAGGTTACGAGTTGATTCTATTCGGAATAACTTATATAATCAAATAAAGACCCAAAAGTATGAAAAGATAATTAAGATAAATGCTATTGATACAAGATATTTAAATGGAGCATTTCAATTGGTCGAGTTTCTTGCTAATCCGCTTAATATAAATTTAACGGCTGCCCCCATAGGAACTAGTCGTGAGTTGGTAGGTGGTGGCTCATATACAGGAATTCTTAACGTTGCAACCAGTAGTAAGGTGTGTCCTGATGATATTAAGATAACATTGTTCCATGAATTTTTGCATCATGTAAATTATGTCTTAAAAATCTTCCCTATTCGCTACCAAGACGAGAAGGGGCGAGAAATCTTCACTATAGATAAAACGTGTAAAGACCAGCGTAGTAAGATAGAGGCTTATGAAGATTATGCTATATTGAATGGTTTACCTGATAGTATACAGAAGCTCACTCCTGAGCAAAAAGAGAAATTTGAAAAAGCATATAAAGAAGAAGGGTGGGATAGTACATATATTACAAGGCGTATTTATCAACCTTCAAATGCAAGTCAAGATGAATATTCTGTTCATTCGCTCTGCTTAAAACAGGAGCCTAAACTTTTTCTTTTTTCTCAAGAAAAGAAAATGTTATATATGAATGAACTTACAAGGTATAAAGATGAAATACGTAAATATCGCAATTTTGAAATACAAAATAAATACACTTCTGCAGGTTATGAAACTAAATAAAAAGTTTTTGTTTTTATTCTGTACCTTTTTCTTTTTTTCAGAGAGTATAGGTATACTATATGCAAAAGAAAAGTGCTCTGACAGCATATTAACAGAGTTATATCTTACCAAACAGAATAACCTATTTCTATCTATAAAAAATTGTGATAGTACAGCAATTAAGGTTTTCCCAAAATTTTATATAGATTTAGATAGGAGTGTTTCTAAGATATTACTTTGGAATCGAGTTTTGGGTGAAAACTCTTGGACATTCGGAGCTCTGACAGGCTATTTGGAAGAGCCTTATAGAAGAGATTTTTACGAACTGAAAGATTCTATTCAACCAAATAAAAGAGTTTGGCTACCATTACTGAATATTTCTCAAGGAAAAACTCAGGAAGTTTATGCGGAGGTACATTTAGTTTATTATGTAAATGGTAGTAGTGGTTATAAAATCATCTCTAACACACCCACTTTAATAATAAATAACTCTGAGCAGAAGAATGTGCAACTCATCGCAGAGCGTGTAGATCGTGTTGGAGACTTCAACCCAGAGTCCCTGTCAAGGAAATACGGATACATAGAATTCGATCGTGGAGAAGGAAAATATGCCTTTGATAACGGAAAGCTAGATTGGTATAAGAAGAGTGTCAAGGTAGACCGCTTCTACAAGCCTGTTGCCAAAGGCTACATTGCTCCTTGGAAACTTGTGCCTGTAGGCGAGAATGATGTTGTTACGGCAAAGTACAAGGGTTCAAAGAATATAGATTTGAAAAAGGTTCGTTTTGCCTCAGAACCCAATACCGCTGCACTGCCGGCAAAGTTTAATGAAGCAGAACAGACATGGACGATTAGCCTGCGTTCCGTATCGTCTGGTGCAAGTTATGATGTCTTTGCGGTTTACGAAGGAGTAGCCATCGGCAAGCTCCGTGTGGTGAGCTATGCCAAGCAGCAGCACAAGGTTACCCTTGTTCCGATAAACGAAGTTCGGTTAGATAAAACAACTATTGAGCAGGGTCTCAATGCCATTTATAATCCTGTTGGCGTGCAGTTCACCGTGAATGTGGATGAAAGCATGCGTGGCAATTACAGTTGGGAAGTAGATAGTGAAAAGGACGGATTGCTGAGTACGGTCGGTAAGTCTTTCTGGGGCTATGATAAGGAACTTAAAGAGAGTACAGAGATGCTCAATCTGCAGAAGACTTACCAGCAGGAAGCAGGGACACTCGACGGCGTCTACTTATTTGTTCTAAATGGAGCCAAGGGACTTGAAGGACAAAATAAATACTTGTTGGGGGAGATGCCTCGTAAGAGTCGATTTGGCTATATCTTCACAGCTAACAGCTATAATACAACTTCATTGGTTCGTACCATTGCTCACGAAGTAGGACATGGTATCTTCACCTTGCAGCATACATTTGACAATGAGTATGGAAAAGGCACACTCAAGGAAACAGAAAATCTTCTTGACTACAAGGAAGGAACAGACCTCGTAGCTTTCCAATGGAATGTCATGGCCAATCCTGCCGTGTTCACTGGCATGGACAAAGCAAGTAAAGGAAAACTTGAGTTAAATACTAATGAATATATTGGGTTTGCCCCTAACGGTCAAGTAATCAAGATCTCTGGTTGGGTGAAGTTTAGCAGGGACAGCTCTTCATATTTTATATCAGGATTAGAATTAACTGATGGTACTAAATATACATGGGTAAAGGCTGAAAATAAGTTTATATCCAAAGAAAGGAAAGTATATCCTCTGATAGTTAATGAAGCTGTCAGTGGAAAAATTGCCATTTGGGCAGACTCAAAGAATCCAAATTGTTATACATGGTATAAATTTATAGAGGTAAAAAATTATACTTCTAAGGATTTTGAATCTATCAAAAGACGGATAGCAAATGACGATGGGAAAAACTGGCATCCAGATTTAGTATCTGGTGCATCGGATGATTGCATGGCCAAATCGGAAAAAGAGATCCAAGAAGGCATTGAACTCCCTCAGATTAAAGACATTACTTCCAATGATACAAATGATACTATTGACGGACTTTTTGATAAATTATATTTCGTAGGCAAGGCTTCTGATTTCCAAGCTGACATACTAGCCGAGATAAAACAAGCTTTCAAGAGGCATGAAAAGAATACATTTACAAGGAAAGAAGTAAGCAAGGATATTTCAATCATCATTAGTATTGATGGTGATGACAGCCAAGAAATTAGTTCTCTCAAAAATCAGAAAAACAGCTATCTCCATCTTATCTTCACCATAAAAAATGGGAAGGCAGAATTATTACGATTTGAAACATCTGATAAATTTGGGGATAAGTTATCTCGTATCTGTGAACTGATTAAAAATGAGCCTTGGGCATCACAAGCTGTTATTCTTTATGAAGTTGCAGACTTATTAGACCAGGGGATAGAATATCTTAAAATCCCAGAGTCAGTATGGAGTTGCAATAATAAGTCGAATGTCTATAAAAAGGTAATCTCTTACTTGTTGGACACTCAATTCCCTGTTCTTATAGGGAATGACTTTATTGGCAATAAATTAAATGAAGAAAGCAAATTCGCTTTTGTTTGTGGCTTGTGGGATGGTACCGTTGATATTGTCCAATCTGTTCCACAGCTTGTAAAACTCTTGACTTGTGTCTTGCATGAAGATTGCCGCGAATCAGCTTCTTCGAAATGGGAGAGCTTCAAAAATGCTGTAATTGAAGATGAGAACGGTAATATCCTATGTCATCAAAACGAATACTTCTGCAAGGCGATGCAAATGATAAGCCTCGCTTTGAACGAACTCGTGGCAGACAATTGTAAAGTTGCTCACACTGTAGGTTCCGTTGTTGGCCCCATAGCCGTTATGTGCTTAGGAGATGTTGCTGCTGGAGAAGCTGTGCTAACTCGTTTAGGCTCTGTCGGCAGTGGCTTAAAATATGCCATTAAGGGATTGCAACTCTGTGATAAAGTAACAGATATAACAAGGCCATTAGCAAAAGGACTAAAGGTCTCTGCTGTGTTAGTGAAAAAGGCAGGCAAACTTCTTCCTGAAATACGGATTGAGGGAAAAACCATCTTGCACTATGTTGGAGATAAATTGCACATTCGTAGATTTGATGCAGTAACTAAGCAGACAATCGATGAGCCTGTAGAAGAATCTAACCTTTCCCAAAAGTTAGAAAAAGCATTCGAAGGAGTTAAAGAGGCTATAAATATTGGCAAATATAGTCTTGCCAGTATCAGCAAGGAACGTGGTTTCATTGATTTGCTGCCTAATTTACTTAAAAAAGAAGGTTTAACAATGGACGACTTCCGCTACATGATGTTGAAGAATGTAAATGCTTTGACAGAATCGGAAAAGGTAAAACTGGCAAGGATTCGAAATGCTATACCTAAACCCAATGCTAATACAGTGATGCAAAAGGTTATATCAAAAGATGCAATAAATGATTATTTAAGAGAAAACAATCCTTATACAACAATCGTTGGGCACGTAACAATCGCTGCTGATGCTAAACATCTAAGGACTTATGATGATCTATATTATGGTCTTCGATTAGACTATCTAAATGACGGAGGCAAACTAATGAATTTTGTCGAAGATGGTAGTTGTGGAGTTATTAGGTTTAAAACGTCATCAGCAAGCGACTTTGTGATACCAGGAAAAGAGTTATTGGGAAGTAATGGATACCCATACACGGCACATGGCTTTACCTCTGGGAATAATGGACGTTTGGGAGTTCCTGAATGGCATGTCGGTAAAGGAAAGTATGCAACTATAGAAGATGGTGCAGAACTTTGGGAAGTATACAGCAATGGACAAGAGGTACTGAGAGCTGTGTTTAAAAATAATAAATTTCACGCAATTAAATAAATAAACAAATGGAACGAATAAAACCAACAGGAGTATATGGATATCTGGGTGGACATTTATTAAGAATGGCGAGTAAATCAGGTATATATGTATATTATACAGAAGATAAAAAACTTATAGAGAAATATGAGTTTAAAACAATAAGAAGTCCTTTTGGGAAAGATATTTCTTATGAATTAGAAGTTCCAAGAAATACAGGTATCAGGGCTTTTAAGATTCGCTCTTTTGCCAAATATCAAGGATTTGAGTTATACATAGAGAATTGTGATGATAAGATGCTTTTAGTCGCTCCTTTGAATGAAGATTCTTTTTTTAGAGTTTATCCAAGGAGAATTTGGCATAAGGGTTGGTATGATTCAAGGGATCCAAGATTTGAAATAAGCACAGAAGAAGTAACCGACATTTGGGAAGAACATACCCCCATTGAGGGCTATAAATTTGATGTAGAGCCAATTGTTTATCTTAAGAAAGATGGCGTATGGTTGGTAGAGCTTTAAAAAATAAATATGAAGGAAATTATCAAATAAAGCAAAATGAATAGCAGTAATCCGATTCAAATCAGAAGATGCCCCCAGATACTAGTTATCCCTACTTCAGAAGATATGGATTATCCATTTACAGTACATGGTTTTACATCAGGTAATAATGGGAGATTAGGTGTTCTAGAATGGAAGTTGGTCAAAGACGCTGAATTTAGTGAGGGGGCAGAAATTTGGGAAGTATTTAACGATGGAAAAGAGAAACTAAGAGCGATATTTGATGGAGTTAAGTTCAATAGAGTAAAATAAGTTAATAAAATGACTATAAAGGAGATTGAATATTTGAAGAGTGGTAGTTATATATACATATATGATAGATGGCTGAAACTTAGCTATAATGATGAGTATAGGATAGTTTATACTAATGATCCATTTTTTTTAAGTTTAGGCTTTAAGAAATCTGGTGATTATTATAAATTATATCTCTCACGTAAATCTGTTTACGAATTCACAGCTATTCGTAAATATATCTATTGCATATTTTGTGGAGGAAAGTATACTCCAAATCAAGTTGTGAAAGATGGTAAGATTATTTTATTCCCTGATATAGATACCCAAATACACATCTTAGGTTTTCGAGATAAAGGAGAGCATTATGTTGAAATTCCTTATGATAAATTTATAAGCGAAGTAACTGACATTTGGGAAGAACGTACCCCCATTGAGGGGTTTAAATTTGATGTAGAGCCAATTGTTTATCTTAAAAAAGATGGTATTTGGTTGGTGGAGGAGTAAAACAAGGACATCAAGTTGCATCTTTCAAAAAATAGTTGTGTGGTCATAAGGTTCAAATCAAAAGATATTCCTGAAAATATTGTTATCCCCCAAGGTGGTACTTTTGATGATTGGGATTATCCTTTCACTTCATATAGTTTTACAGCTGAAATAAAAGGAAGAATTGAGGTGCCAGAATTTACAATACCAAGAGGTCTTGGAGTTTCTATTGAAGATGGAACTGAAATT
>ERZ773059.528-NODE-528-length-20534-cov-5.024611_pt1 | contig 20534 bp, 18 predicted proteins | sample MGYA00580514_ERZ773059 | MGnify/ENA primary metagenome ERZ773059 (study PRJEB29015, sample SAMEA2737981) | human oral metagenome | biome: human oral; feature: human-associated habitat; material: dental | place: China | collected 2056 ...
TTGACTTAAATATATATCAGCATAGGTATGAAGTAATGGAATAATATCTTCAATAAATTTATCAATTTCTGATTTTTTCTCTATAATCATAGTTTCATTTATTTCATATACCTTTTGATAAAAATTTATATAATCATTTTATATTTGGAAATTTCTCAAAAAGAAAGGGAGATACTATGAAAAAGAGGAGTTTGAGCAAGGCGCTGAGTTTACTTTTAGTAAGCCTGTGTCTGGGGCTTGCCGCAGCCGGCTGTGCCAAGAAAGAGGAACCGGCAGAAACTACCGAGACTACTGAGGAGGTTAAGGAAAGCAGCGAGGAAAGCAAGGAAGAGAGTAAGGAAAGTACGGAAGATGTTATAGAAAATGTGGACTATATATACGCTGTTAATGATAATGACAATATAGTTATAGAAAATGAGGGTTATGATGCATTAAAGGCTGCAATAAAAGAGTTTAACCAAAGTGCAAAAGAGTACGGGAAAAGCAAGGGTATAGGCGAAGGTTCGGAGTATCAGATATATAACAGAGTGCTTAGGACGGATTCAAAAGTATTCAGTATAGTAAGTGAAGAAGCTGTTTATACGGATCTTGAGTCGGGTTTTGGTGAGTCTAACAGGAATTTTAGTACTGTCAACTATAGTTCAAGTGACGGAAAGGAGCTAAACTTAAGCGATGTAGCTGATGAGGGTATATATAAGGTACTTACGGATGAGCTTAAGGCTTCTTATCCAAGCGTAAAGTTTGTGCATGATACGGAAAGCAAACTTAAAGAGGGACTTTCAAAACAAGGTTGGGACAGTAAGGCGGCATGGGCATTAAGCTATGACGGAATTATATTTTATATTCAAAAGGATCTTGTAAGTGCGGACGGAGCAGGTGTACTGGTATACAGCGTATCATTTAATGAGCATAAGGATATTATAAAACAGTCTTATACCTCAAAACCTGAAAGCTACATCTATCCTATATTTGTAAATGCAAATTATCCTATTAAGATAGGAGATAAGGTGGTAAGACTTTCAGTAAGCACAGATGATGCCAATGATTATGAAACTGTTGTAAATATTGATTTGGCAGGAAAGAAGAACAGCGTGCAATATATGTATACACCAAGCAATATGCATTTGATCAATGTAAAAGGTGATATGTTTATGCTGATACAGGTTCCGGTTGGAGATGTGTCATATTTTACGGATGTATTTAAGCTTGATGATAACGGAGTTTTAGAGCTTAATGAGGTTGAGCAGGCGGTAGCCGAGTCCCACTTCTCTAATGATACAAGTCATATTATGATCAATACTATAGGAGAGGGCGGAGATTACAATCAGGTTCAAAGTTACTATATGGAATTCAATACTGACGGTACATTTAAAAAAGTAGAGTAGTTTAGGTGGAAAAAGATATTTATAAATAGGTTTATATTGACATTATATTATTCTTTGTATAATATTTGATAATATATTGTAGAGGAGAGGATAATTTAATGAAAATAGATTTAAGTAAATATGGTATTGTAGGAACTACTGAAATCGTGCATAATCCTTCTTATGAGGAACTTTATAAAGAAGAGTTAAAGCCGGAACTTGAAGGTTATGAGAAGGCACAGGAAAGTGAACTTGGTGCGCTTAATGTTATGACAGGTATCTATACCGGTCGTTCACCTCAGGATAAGTATATAGTTATGGATGAGACCTCAAAGGATACCGTGTGGTGGACAAGTGCCGAGTATAAGAATGATAATCATCCTGCAAGCAAGAAGGCTTGGGAAGTGGTAAAAGATCTTGCAAAGAAAGAACTTTCCAATAAAAAGCTTTTTGTAGTGGATGCTTTTTGCGGTGCTGATGAAAGCTCAAGAATGGCAGTGCGTTTTATTATGGAAGTAGCGTGGCAGGCACATTTTGTAACAAATATGTTTATAAATCCTACCAAGGAAGAGCTTGAAAATTTTGAGCCTGACTTTGTAGTATATAATGCATCAAAGGCTAAGATCGACAACTATAAGGAGCTTGGTCTTAATTCGGAAACTGCTATAATGTTTAATATAACAAGCCGTGAGCAGGTTATAGTTAATACTTGGTACGGCGGAGAGATGAAGAAGGGTATGTTCTCTATGATGAACTATTATCTTCCTCTTAAAGGTATAGCTTCTATGCACTGCTCTGCAAATACTGATGCAAACGGTAAGAATACAGCTATATTCTTCGGTCTTTCAGGTACAGGTAAGACTACTCTTTCTACAGATCCTAAGAGACTTCTTATAGGAGATGATGAGCACGGTTGGGATGACAACGGTATATTCAACTTTGAGGGCGGCTGTTATGCTAAGGTAATTAACCTTGACAAGGAGTCTGAGCCGGATATCTACAAGGCAATTAAGAGAAATGCTCTTTTAGAGAATGTTACACTTGATAAGGACGGAAAAATCGACTTTACTGACGGAAGTGTAACTGAGAATACCAGAGTATCTTACCCTATAGAGCATATAGAAAAGATAGTTCGTCCGGTTTCAAAGGCGCCGGCGGCAAAGGATGTCATCTTCCTTTCAGCAGATGCTTTCGGAGTACTTCCTCCGGTGTCAATACTTACACCTGAGCAGACAAAGTACTACTTCCTTTCAGGATTTACAGCCAAGCTTGCAGGTACGGAGCGTGGAATTACCGAGCCTACTCCTACTTTCTCAGCTTGCTTCGGACAGGCGTTCCTTGAGCTTCATCCAACCAAGTATGCAGAGGAGCTTGTTAAGAGAATGGAAGCTAACGGTTCAAGAGCCTTCCTTGTAAATACAGGATGGAACGGAAGCGGAAAGAGAATTTCCATAAAGGATACCCGTGGAATCATAGATGCTATACTTGACGGATCCATAGAAAAGTCTGAAACCAAGAAGATACCTTACTTTAATTTTGAAGTACCTACATCTTTACCGGGAGTTGATGACAAAATACTCGATCCCAGAGATACCTATGAAGATGTGGCAGTGTGGGAAGAAAAAGCCAAAGATCTTGCAGGGCGTTTCATAAAGAACTTTGCAAAATACGAGGGTAATGCAGCCGGTAAGGCATTAGTTTCAGCCGGTCCAAAACTCTAATTCATTAAAATACTCTTACTTAATTTTGTAAGAAGGGGGTAATGAGAGTATATGAATAAGAAAATAAAGTATTTGTTTTGCTTATTTATTGCTTGCTTAGCAGTTGTACTGGGAAGTCTTAATGCAAAAGCTGATTTTGGTAATTTTAGCGGAAACAGTGACTATGGCGGAGGTAGAAGGCGTTCTTCAAGCAGTGGAAGAAGCTATAACAGGGGAAACAGTTATAATAGCGGAAGTAATTATAATTATTACAGCGGAAGCACTTATGATGACGATGATGATGACTATACTATGTGGATCTATGGGATGGCATTTACAATAATGGTAATAATTGTCCTTATAAAATCAGCTAAAGATTCTCCATCCGAAAGAAGGGTAACTGTTGATAATGCCACACCGCTTACAGACTTAGAACCTATGTCGGATTACTTAAGGCTTGATCCTAACTTTGATGAGGTGCAGTTTAGGGAGAAACTGGCTAATTGGTATGTCCAGTTACAAAAGGCTTGGCAAAAGAAGGATATAAGTTCCTTGCGCCCCTATCTTACAGATGATTTTTATGCACAGATGGAAATGCAGTTGCAGTCAGATATTGAAGCTCACAGAACCAATATTATTGACAGGATAGCCGTCTTATCCGTGCAGCTTAAAGGATATAAGCAAGAGAACGGTGAGGATAAGATAATTGCTTATCTTAACACTCGTATAATAGATTATACTATTGACGATAATACAGGTCATGTACTTTACGGTAATAAGAATGTAGAGAAGTTTATGACCTATGAATGGTTACTTACAAGAACCTCCGGTCAGCTTACAGGCGAGCAAGAAGCGATGCAGTCGGTTGTCTGCCCGCATTGCGGTGCAACTTTAAATATTAATAAAACTGCAAAGTGTGATTATTGCGGAAGCATAATTACTGTAGAAGAACATGGCTTTGTGATAAGTTCAATAAAAGGACTGTCCCAAAGAACAGGAAGATAAATCTTTATAAATAGACTCTGAAAGTTTAGCTTTCGGAGTCTATTATTTTTTACAAGTTTCAATAAAAAAGGTTGCTGTAATTAAGCAAAAGACTTAATCACAACAACCTTGATCAATGCAAATATAAAGGGGATCTTACTTCTTGTGCATTGGCTTTCCGCAGCACTCGAACTCGCAGCAGGTATCTCCATGATGTGGATGGCAATCATCTACATCAGGACAGTTACACTCCTTCTTAACCTCAAGCTCTAAACCACATACATCACAGGTGTATACTTCACCCTTCTTCATATCTCCACAACTTACCATAAAAAACTTCCTCCTTAAAGTTTAATGTATTAAATTTAATTAGTTGAGCATTTGTTCAACTTTTTTCTTATTATAGTTGAATACACACTCAATTGTCAAGTTTTTAAAAAAGTACAATGTATAAAAATAAATCTAATCCTAAACAAAAGAATTAAAAATATTTTAGGATGTAATATATTCGTAAGGAAAAATGCAGATATAAGTCTTGATTTCATAAAAACTATTTGTTAATATTAGCTAAATATTTAAGGAAATTACCCAATAATTACCGTTAAATATTATATTGTATATTTATAGAAAGGAGTTCTTATGAAAAAGTCATTTTTAAAGTCATGTCTTATTTTCACCTGTATACTTACCACTACCGCAGCTATGTTGTCCGGTGCGGCATGGGCACATAATTATGAAGAGGAAGTACAGACGCAGCAGTTGCTGTCAAGGCACTGGGATGAGAGCGAACTTAAAGAAAGGTTTGAAAACTTTATAGGTGCTATAAAGAACAGGGAAGGAATAGAAGATTATATAGTTCCGGATATCACGGAAGAAGAAAAGGAAGCTATAAGAAGCTATTTCAGAGCCTTTGAGGGCAAAAAGGATGTAAGCTATGTTTACACTAAGATGCCTGTACTTCACAGAGTAAGCGGAACAGATGAATATAACGATCTCAGAGGCTTGATGGAGCTTAAGTTTAGAGTTACGGAAGGCAGGAAAAAGGTAACTGAATACACAGTTATGCTTAAAATGGCAAGACTTGGTGATGCAAGCAGCATAAAGTGGAAGATATACGGAATACTTTGGAGCGATAAGGGAGTAGATGTGTCAGATGTCAATCTATACCAGCTTGATAAACCGAGAAGAGGAGAAGAAGTATGTATAATGACTACCGATGCGGGAGTTATTAAGATGAGACTTTTCCCTGATAAGGCTCCTTTGGCAGTTAAAAACTGGATAGAACTTTCCAAGCAGGGCTTTTATAACGGAAGGGACTTCTATCGTGTTATAAAGGATTTTGTTATACAAAGCGGATCAATTGACGGTATGTCGGATGAGAATACCACTATATACAACTCTCTTTATGAAAATGAGATAAGCAGTGAACTTCATAACTTTAACGGAGCTTTGTGCCTTGCAAACGGAGGTCCTCATACTAACGGAAATCAGTTCTATATAGTACAGTGCAGTAAAATAAGGAATGAAGCCGCACTTCCGCAGCTTTCACTTCCTGAAAATGTTAAGGCAAAGTACAAAGAAGTGGGCGGAATACCCGAGCTTGACGGAAGATATACAGTATTCGGACAGGTATATGAAGGCTTGGATATAGTTGAAAAAATCGCTTCACAGGAAACCAATGAGGATGATGCCCCTGTAAGTAACCCTATTAAAATACAAAAGATAGAGTTTCAAAGGTACAGATAGAAGATAGGGTAAGGTATACTTTCATAACTATTTGCGGCATGTCTGTAAGTATAATATAGAAAAACATGAAATTTAATTATTTGAGCATATATTCAACTAAGGTTTTATCACAGTTGGGTATATGCTCAAATTTGCTTTGCTTGATAATAAAATGTAAGTACTTGATGAAAATCTCTAATCCTAAGCAAAAGAATTAAAAATATCTTAGGATGTAATATATTCGTAAGGAAAAATGCAGATATAAGCCTTGATTTCGTAAAAACTATTTGTTAATATTAGCTAAATATTTAAGGGTACTACCCACTGATTACCGTTAAATATTATATTGTATATTTATAGAAAGGGGTTCTTATGAAAAGGTCATTTTTAAAGTCATGTCTTATTTTTACCTGTGTACTTACCACCACGGCAGCTATGTTGTCCGGTGCGGCTTGGGCACATAATTATGAAGAGGAAGTGCAGACACAGCAGTTGCTGTCAAGACACTGGGATGAGAGTGAACTTAAGGAAAGGTTTGAAAACTTTATAGGTGCTATAAAGAACAGAGAAGGAATAGAAGATTATATAGTTCCCGATATCACGGAAGAAGAAAAGGAAGCTATAAGAAACTATTTCAGAGCCTTTGAGGGCAAAAGGGATATAACTTATGTTTACACTAAGATGCCTGTACTTCACAAAGTAAGCGGAACTGATGAGTATAACGATCTCAGAGGCTTGATGGAGCTTAAGTTTAGAGTTACGGAAGGCAGGAAAAAGGTAACTGAATACACAGTTATGCTTAAAATGGCAAGACTTGGTGATGCAAGCAGCATAAAGTGGAAGATATACGGAATACTTTGGAGCGATAAGGGAGTAGATGTGTCTGATGTAAAGATATACCAGCTCGACAAACCGAAAAGAGGCGAAGAAGTATGTATAATGACTACCGATGCGGGAGTTATTAAGATGAGGCTTTTCCCTGATAAGGCTCCTATAGCGGTTAAAAACTGGATAGAACTTTCCAAGCAAGGTTTCTATGACGGCACACCTTTTGCTCGTGTTATAAAAGACTTCGTTATACAAGGAGGAGCACTTGACGGCTCAGGAGATGAGGCTAAGTCCATATATAACGGATTTTTCCCGGATGAGGTAAACAGCGAGCTTCATAACTTTAACGGAGCTTTGTGCCTTGGAAATAACGGACCTCACACTAACGGAAACCAGTTCTATATAGTGCAATGCAGTAAAATAAGGAATGAAGCTGCACTGCCACAGCTTTCACTTCCTGAAAATGTTAAGGCAAAGTACAAAGAAGTGGGTGGAATACCCGAGCTTGACGGAAGGTATACAGTGTTGGGACAGGTATATGAAGGAATGGATGTAGTTGAAAAAATTGCTTCACAGGAAACCAATGCCGATGATGCGCCTGTGGACAATCCGGTTAAAATACAAAAGATAGAGTTTCAAAAGTATAGATAAAATACTTACTTGGTAAATATAGTTGAGTAAAAGTGGATGCTACACAAAGAGCAGAATATACTAAATGCCGATTTAGCAACGTAAACAATAGCTGTTTATTTTACATCAACCCTTATATAGCTATTCATTGCGGGGTGGCGATTAAAGAAACACTCCCTATTTCAATCTTTGTAGCGGTTAGTACTGTTAATAAAGTGAGTTACAAATTGTACAGACGAGGACTGTTTGAGCGTCAGTCCGCCATGCTTTTAGGCGGACAAGCGAGTTCCGCAGTCTGTACTAAATTTGTCGAAACTTTATTGACAGTACTGCGGGTATGATTGAAATAGGGAGTATTTCTGTTTAATTCCTGATGTAAAATCGTTCTAGCTATTGTTTACGTTACTAACTCCCCGACCAATCGGCATTTACCAACTCGATTTTTGTCTTGGGAAGACGGGGCGGTCTAATTTAAGAAAATTTAATTTAGGTACTTGACGAATATCTTATAAAAGGTTAGAATATAGGAGTTGTTAAAGCATTGGGCTATCGCCAAACGGTAAGGCAGCGGACTCTGACTCCGCCACTCTCTAGGTTCGAATCCTAGTAGCCCAGTATCAAGAGAAAAGACGTATATCTCTGGAAGATATGCGTCTTTTGTTGTAAAATAGGATAAAATCAATATGAATCATTTTAAATAACAACTTCATAAAAGAAAAATCTGTTTTAAATTAGCGTTCTTATGCCGTTTACAAGAGTTATATCAGACTTTTGATATTTAAGAAATGCTATACTAAGCTGCTTTTTATAGAGTTCTGTTTAGAAAAGAGGTTAAAGATGTATAGTTTTGAGAGTATGGTAAGATATTCCGAACTTGATGAAAGTGGAAAACTTTCTTTACTTGCTATATTTAATTACTTTCAGGATTGTTCTACATTTCAATCCGAAAGTTTAGGAAAAGGTATAGAGTATCTGAAGTCGAAAAATGTGGCATGGTGGCTTGCTAATTGGCAGGTGGAGATTATAAAAAGACCTAAACTTTGCGATAAAATCAAAATTTTTACCTTTGCCTATGATTTTAAGAATATGTACGGTTATAGAAACTTTGCAATAGAAGATGAGCAGGGTGGGATATTGGTGCGTGCGGATTCAATATGGTTTTATTATGACATAGCTAACGGAAAGCCTAAAAAAGTAGAGCCTGAGGATGTGGATGTGTATATGCAACATGATAAAATCCGTTTTGATATGCCTAAAACTCAAAGAAAAATCAATATAGCAAATGAACAGGTAATAGCAGGAGAAACTGTTATCACAAGGCAATACATAGATACCAATCACCATGTAAATAACGCCTACTATGTGGAAATAGCCAAGGAAGCCTTGGAAAGTAAAGAAGATATAAAATATATAAATGTGCAATATAAAACGGCTGCAAAACTTGGAGATAAGATAATTTCAAAAGTATCTTTTGATAAGGGTACAAAAATAGTAGAATTAACAGGGGAAGAAGGGGAAAGCTATGCGGTTGTAAGCTTTGCCTAAGTAAGTATTTTGCTCCTGAAAAGTAAAGGAATAAAGCAGCTTGATAGGTTATACCAAAAAATCAATTAAAAGAATGGGGGGAATATGGAGCTTGGTAAGATACAGACATTGGAGATAGCCAGAAAGAAAGACTTTGGAGTATATCTTGTGGATGTCGGTGATTATGATACTAAAGGGGGAGTTTTGCTTCCTATAAGGCAAGTACCTAAAGAAGCGCAAATTGGAGATAAGCTGGAGGTGTTCTTATATAAGGACAGTGAGGACAGACTTATAGCTACGACCAAAAAACCTAAACTTTGCGTGGGGGAGCTTGCTGCACTGAAGATAAAGGAGGTATCTAAAATAGGTGCCTTTGTAGATATAGGCATAGATAAAGATATATTGCTTCCTTTTAAAGAGATGGAGGGAAGCCCTAAGCCCGGTGATGAAGTACTTATGTCTCTTTATGTGGACAGAAGTGATAGACTGGCACTTAGCATGAGGATTTACAAATACTTAAGCAGTGCACAAAACTATCAAAAAGATGATGTAGTTAAGGCAAGGGTCTACAGGGTAAGAGATGTAGGGGTTATGCTTGCAGTCGATGATAAGTACTACGGAATGATACCAAAGATAGAAAACTATGAAAAATACAAAATAGGCGATGTAATAGAAGCGAGAGTATTAAGAGTCAGGGAAGATGGAAAACTTGATTTGAGTCATAGAAAAAAGGCTTACCTGCAACTGGGTGAAGATGCAAAAATGATAGAAAGTCTGCTTGAGAAAAAAACGGGAAGACTGGAACTTGGAGATAACTCAAGTCCGGAAAAAATAAAAGAAGTTCTGGGCATAAGCAAAAATGCTTTCAAGCGAGCAATAGGAAGTCTCTATAAAAGCAATAAGATAAAAATATATGAAGATTATATAGAAAAAATATAGAGTATATAAAGGTGAATTTATTAAGGGAGAATGTAAGTTAAAATGAGTGAAAAATTAAGTGAAACTATAAAAGAATATGTTATTATCATATTTGGTACCGTATTGGTGGCATTTGCCGCAAAGAATTTATTGGATCCTGCAAGTTTGGTTACAGGAGGCGTATCGGGTGCAGCTATTGTAATAAAATATTTTACAGGTATACCTCTGTGGGTCAGCAATACCGCACTCAACATCCCTATATTTTTGGTTGGTATACCGGTACTTGGCTGGAAGTTTATTAAAAAGACACTGATATCCACTATAATACTGTCAGTAGCACTTGCTGTTATTCCCACAATACCGGTAGCACCTGATGATCTTTTACTTTCATCAGTATTCGGAGCAGTGATGCAAGGAGTCGGTCTCGGTATGGTATTAAGATATAAGGCAAGTACCGGAGGTACGGATATGGTAGCCGCTACTTTGCATAAAAAAATCAGACATATAAGCATTGCACAAATCTTACAATATGTAGACGGTGCCATAGTGGTCGCAGGTATATTCGCTTTCGGAGTACAAAAGGCATTGTATGCATTGATAGCCATATATGTAGGAACTAAAATGTCGGATTATATACTTGAAGGTATCAAGTTTGCAAAGCAGATATTTATTATCTCCGAAAATGCGGAGGATATATCCAAGTCAATTATGGAGGATATGAACAGAGGTGTAACCGGAATCAAGGCAGTAGGTATGTATTCAAAAGCTGATAAAACCATGCTGTACTGTGCGGTTTCTCCAAAAGAGATCGCAGATGTAAAGGATTTGGTAAAGAGTATAGATAAAGAAGCCTTTGTAATAGTTTCAGATGCAAGAGAAGTACTTGGAGAAGGCTTTGAAGAATAGTATACAAAATACATATTTTTTACAGAATGGGGCTTGTTAAGCAGAGTTTGCTGCTGTATTCCACCTGAATTTTATATATTTCTGTATATTCTATTAAATTTTTAAGTGTTTATAATTGAATATGCACTAAAAAATCTTATATATACCGGATTACGACTTGTATTTTTCGTCAAGTTGCATTATTATTAAAAATATAATTGTAAAATATACACACAAAGGAGCCGGATTATGATTTCAAATCAAATTCTTCAAAGCACAATAGATGGGCTTAAGAGTATCAGTAGAACAGAACTGGGTATTTGTGATACGGAGGGTAAAATGCTTGCCTCTACATTTCCTGATGACAACAGGTACGAAGATGCAGTTGTATCATTTGTAGCTTCTCCGGCAGAATCTCAAGTTATAAGCGGATATCAGTTTTTTAAGGTTTTTGATGAGCATCAGTTGGAGTATATCCTTCTTGCTAAGGGTGACAATGACGATACATACATGATGGGAAAACTTGCAGCTTTTCAAATAGAAAATCTGCTTGTGGCATATAAAGAAAGATTTGATAAGGATAACTTTATAAAGAACCTTCTTTTGGACAATCTTCTTTTAGTGGATATCTATAACAGATCCAAAAAACTGCATATAGAAACCAATACAAAAAGAGTTGTCTATATTATAGAGACAAAGACTCAAAGAGATATTAATTCACTGGAGAACATCAGAGCATTATTTACTAATAAGGCTAGAGATTTCGTTACCGCAGTGGACGAGAAGGACATCATACTTGTAAAAGAAGTTAGGGATAATTATACCTATGATGAACTTGATAAGGTTGCAAAGCTTATTATAGATGAACTTGCCGCTATGGGCATGAATAAAGTTAATATAGCTTACGGAACCGTAATAAATGAAATAAAAGAAGTATCAAGGTCATATAAGGAAGCGAGAATGGCACTTGATGTAGGTAAGATCTTCTACAGCGGTGAGAACATAGTTGCTTATGCAAGACTTGGTATAGGAAGACTTATATACCAGTTACCTATACCTCTTTGCAAGATGTTTATAAGGGAAGTTTTTGAAAATAAAAGCCCTGATGATTTTGATGAAGAAACAATTGTAACCATACATAAGTTCTTTGAAAACAGTCTTAATGTATCAGAAACCTCAAGACAGCTTTATATACATAGAAATACCTTAGTATACAGACTTGATAAACTGCAAAAGATCACAGGTCTTGACCTTAGAGTATTTGAGGATGCTATAACATTTAAGATTGCGCTTATGGTTGTAAAATACATGAAGTATATGGAAAGACAGGTTTATTAATAGATGTTTGATGAAAATGTAAATGAAGAGCTGCAAACTTCCGGTGACAATAAGGAGCATAGCAATGAGCCTTATGCCAAGGAAGCTGACGGCACCATAGGGCAGGAGGCTAAATTACAAGAGTCTTCTGCAAACGGTAATGAAGAAAGTAGTGTAAAAACAGTTCAAAACACTGATAAAGTTAAAAGTCCGGACAGTAAAAAAACAGTTCATAAGCCTTCCGGATCTTCGCATTTGGGGCTTGGTGTAGCACTTGGTTTAATAGCGGGTATTTTCCTTACTGCAATTGTTTTTACTGTCTTTTTCGGAAACAGGTTTTTTACCTCATCCAAAACGGATTACAGTGAGCAGACATCGCAGACTTATAAGAAGTCTAAAACTAAGAAATCCAAATCAAAAGTTACTAAGGAGTCCGAAGCCGAGTCTGAAAACACTGCAAGTGAAGGAGAACTTCCTTTAGATGATATTAACAACAAGTTACAGAGCCTGCAAAGAATCATAGATAAGAGTTATCTTTTTGAAGAGAAAATGGAGGATGTTGAGAACGGAATATACAAAGGTTTTATGTCGGGTCTTGGAGATCCGTATACCGTATACTATACCGAAAAAGAGTACAAAGACTTAATGCAGGAAACCAGCGGTACCTATTATGGAATAGGTGCTATGATCAATAAGAATGTCAATACCGGAATAATAACCATAATTAAAGTTTTCCCGGGAAGCCCTGCCGAAGAAGCCGGACTTATGTCGGGAGATATAATTTATAAGGTAGGAGACACCGAAGTGAACGGTATGGATCTTGAGATTCTTGTAGGAACCTATATAAAGGGTGCGGAGGGTAGTACGGTAGATATAACTGTTATAAGAGGTGAAGATGCCCAGGAGCTTACTTTCTCGGTTACCAGACGCTCCATAGAAGTGCCTACAGTTGAAAGTAAGGTTCTTGAAGATAATATAGGTTATATTAAGGTCAATCAATTTGATGATGTTACCTTCCCTCAGTTTAAAGAATCGGTTGAGGATTTTAAGCAGAAGTCAATCTCCAAGCTGGTAATAGATCTTAGAGATAATCCGGGCGGTTTACTCAGTGCAACTATTGATATGCTTGACTACATACTGCCTAAAGGCATAGTTGTGTATACACAGGACAAGAATGGGAAAAGAGAAGACTTCTATTCCGAAGAAAAATCAAAGCTTAATATGGACATAGTGGTATTGATCAACGGAGAGTCCGCAAGTGCATCAGAGGTATTCTCAGGTGCTATAAAGGACTTTAAGTACGGAACTTTGATAGGAACCAAGAGTTTTGGAAAAGGAATAGTGCAGTCTGTAGTACCTCTAAAAGACGGGTCCGCGGTTAAAATCACCACACAACATTATTACACCCCTTCAGGTTTTGATCTGCACGGCAAGGGCATAGAGCCTGATGAGGTCGTAGAGCTTGATAAGGATGCTGTTAAGGGCGAGGCAAGTGATAATCAGTTGAACAGAGCTATAGAAATATTAAAGTCCAAATAATTTTTACGATTAAAAGGGCTGTCACACAAATAAAACGATACAGTATATTAAGAACATTTAACTCGGTTGCTGTTATATTGTATGTTCTATACTTAGTGCGACAGCTTTTTTGTATTTAAAAACCGCTTGATAACAAAAACATTCAGTTATTAAGACTGTTCATATAGGGTATGAGTATTTTAGATAAAAATACACACTAAAAAGCCTTGATATTTTATAAACAGGTAAAAAAGCACACAAATAAATGTTAAAATAAAAACAAATGCAAAAAAATATCTAAAATCGGATTGAAAAAAAGATATATGTATCATATACTATACTAGGTAGGGAAAGCTAACCTATTATGTAATAAAAAACTACGGAAGGAAATACAAGATATGAAAAAGGTTTTGCTTTGCAGAGAAGAGGACTCGCTGGAAACCAGAGTTGCTCTAATACCTGATGATATCAAGAAGCTTAAGAATATGGGCTTTGAGTTCAAGGTTGTTAGAGGTGCAGGTATTAAGTCCGGATTTTCAGATGAAAGTTATGTTAATGCAGGAGCTGAGGTTATAGAGAGTGCCGATGCCGGATATGCAGACAGTGAGATAGTGGTAAGGATACTGAAACCCTCTAATATAGATAACTTAAAGGAAGATACTCTACACCTAAGTTACCTCGATCCGTTTAATGAAAAGGAGCTTATAAATAAGTTCGTAGAAAAAAAAGCTATGGCTGTATCTTTGGAGATGATACCGAGAACTACCTTAGCTCAAAAGATGGATGTACAGTCTTCACAGACCTCGCTTGCAGGTTATGTGGCTGTGATAAATGCGGCAGCCAAGTTACCTAAGATATTCCCGATGATGATGACACCGGCAGGTACCATCTCACCGGCAAGAGTATTTATCATAGGTGTAGGTGTTGCCGGCTTGCAGGCTATAGCGACTGCAAAAAGACTGGGTGCAAGAGTTGAAGCTTTTGATACAAGACCTGTGGTAGAAGAGCAGGTTAAATCACTCGGTGCAAGCTTTGTTAAGATAAACCTCGGAGAAATGGGTCAGACAGCTCAAGGCTATGCAAAGGAGCTTACCAAGGAGCAGATAGCTATGCAGCAGGAAGCTCAGGCTAAGGTATGTGAAAAGTCCAATATAGTTATTACAACAGCAAAGGTGTTCGGAAGAAAGGCTCCGGTGCTTATAACCAAGGATGTGCTTTCTCGTATGCAGCCCGGCTCAATAGTAGTTGATATGGCAGTATCTACCGGCGGTAATGTAGAAGGTTCGGTACTTTTTGAAAATGTAGTTACAGAAAACGGAGTAACCATCATGTCGGGCGATATGCTTGAAAGACAGGTACCTTACGATGCATCCAAGATGCTTTCAGGTAACATATCAGCCTTCCTTACACATTTCTATAACAAAGAAAGCAAAGAACTTGATGTAAGACTTGAAGATGAGATTATGAAGGGCTGCCTTATAACCAAGGGTGGCGAAATAATCCATGATAGATTTAAGGACGGAGGTAAATAATCATGTTAATGCTTATATTTATATTTGTAATATCCGCATTTTTGGGAGTGGAGCTTATATCAAAAGTTCCTTCTCAGCTTCATACACCTCTTATGTCAGGAACTAACGCTATTTCAGGTATAACCATAGTAGGTGCCATCACCGTTACCGCAGTAAGCATGGGCGGATGGCTGGGAATGGTACTTGGCTTTTTGGCAATAGTATTTGCCACTATCAATGTTATAGGCGGATACATGGTTACGGACAGAATGCTTGGTATGTTTAAGAAAAAGGGGGATAAAAAGTAATGGAAGATTTAATACAGGAGATTAGTGCCATCTATTATATTAAAAGTGCTTTAATAATTGCATATATGATTGCCTGTATATTCTTTATACGAGGCATTAAGATGCTGGGCAAAGCGGATACAGCCAGAAAAGGTAATTTTTATTCTTCTATAGGTATGCTTATAGCGGTAGTGGCAGTGCTTTTTGAAAGTGGTTTAATGAACTGGAAAGAAGATGTCGAAATAGGTCCTGTAATGGCTGGCTATGTGCTTGTGATTGCAGGTATTGTTGTAGGTGGAATAATAGGCGCTATATGGTCTAAGAAGGTGGAAATGACAGGTATGCCGGAGCTGGTTGCTTTATTTAACGGCTTTGGAGGTCTTTCTTCACTTTTAGTCGCTATAGCCGAGTTTGCCAACAAGGCACATGCGGATGAGGGATTTGCAGCATTTTCCACATTTACAGGCGGACTTACCATAGCCGTAGGTGCTATTACCTTTACAGGTTCGGTAGTTGCTTGGGGCAAGCTTTCAGGAAAAATGTTTAAGAAACAGACGGTTATTCCTTCCAAAAACCTGATTAATGCGATTTTGGTCGGAGTAGGTCTTTTGGCAATATTAGGATATACATTCTTTGAAGCAGTTTGGGTAAAAGCAATTCTTATGATGTTGATTACAGCACTCTTCCTTGTACTTGGTATTACCATGGTAGTATCAATAGGCGGTGGAGATATGCCTGTTATCATATCGCTGCTCAATGCCTTCTCGGGTGTGGCTGCATCATTTGCCGGTTTTGTTATAAACAATACCGTACTTGTTGTTGCAGGCTGCCTTGTAGGTGCTTCGGGAGTTATACTTACACTTATCATGTGTAAGGCTATGAACAGAACTCTTTACAACCTTATATTCGGCAGCTTCGGTGCTACAGGCTCCAAGGCTAAGAGCGGAGAAGAAAAAGAGCCTAAGGCTTTATCTGTAGAAGATGCCTTTCTTATACTTGAAGCTGCCAACTCGGTAGTATTTATACCGGGATACGGTATGGCGGTTGCTCAGGCACAGCATGCGGTTAAGGAGCTTGCTGCAAAGCTTGAGGAAAACGGTGCGGAAGTAAGCTTTGCTATACACCCTGTTGCCGGAAGAATGCCGGGTCATATGAATGTACTTTTGGCAGAGGCGGATGTACCTTACGAGCAGTTAAAGACTGCTGATGAGATGAACCCGACCATGCCTATGCAGGATGTGGCTATAGTTATAGGTGCCAATGATGTTGTAAACCCGGCAGCTATAGAAGACAAGAGCTCACCTATCTACGGAATGCCTATTATCAATGCATTTGAAGCTAAGACAGTATTCGTATTAAAGCGTGGTAAGGGTACAGGATTCTCAGGACTTGAAAATCCGCTCTTTACCAATGACAATACGGTTATGATTTATGGAGATGCTAAGCAAACAGTATCAGCCTTGGTAAGTGAGTTCGGTGAGTCATAAATGATATTGTTTATATAAGATTTCAGATTTTTTATAAGCTTCTATATTGCAGCTTGGTTGTTTAGTATATCTATACAATCAGGCTGTAATATTTTGCTGAAAATAGTTAAAAAAATAACTAAAAAAACACAAGTCCACATCACTTCAAAAACCGAATTCAGCTAAATGAAAATATGTTCAAAATCGCCGATAAATCCCCTAAAAATGTACTTTCTTTAATACAAGTTAGGAAAACCTATCTTTTTGTTATTTTGTATACAAAAAAGAGCAGCAGGCTTGTTGACTAATCCTAGCAATTTAGTATACTTGCCTTATGAAGATTGCCATGTATATAACAAATTAAAATAAAGTGATGGCACCGGTGTGTAGTATCGTTGATATTTAAAGCGGGAAGTCGGCATGTTGATTTATACTTAATAGTGTTTCATAAAGTAGCAATAAGGAATATCTTTTGTGAACAATACAAGTTTTAATTATAAAACTAAAATGTAATAAGGAGGTTTTACAATGCAAAAAGCATGGGAGGGTTTTAAACCCGGTAAGTGGTGTGAGCGTGTAGATGTCAGAGACTTTATACACGATAATTATACTCTTTATGAAGGTGATGACAGTTTCCTTGCTCCGGCAACCGAGGCGACTAAAAAGCTTTGGGATATGGTCATGGAGTTGTCTAAGAAGGAAAGAGAGGCAGGCGGAGTGCTTGATATGGATACAAAGATAGTATCCACAATTACAAGCCACGGTCCGGGCTATCTTGACAAGGAACTTGAGAAGATAGTGGGCTTTCAGACCGATAAGCCTTTCAAAAGATCCTTGCAGCCGTTTGGAGGCATACGCATGGCTGAAACTTCATGTGAGTCTTACGGATATAAGGTAGATGATGAGGTAGTTGATATCTTCACCAAATATAGAAAGACTCATAACCAAGGAGTATTTGATGCTTATACTGCCGAGATGAGGGCAGCCAGAAAGTCAGGTATTATTACCGGTCTTCCGGATGCTTACGGAAGAGGAAGAATTATCGGAGACTACAGAAGAGTTGCTCTGTACGGACTTGATTATCTTATAGAGGATAAGAAAAAGCAGCTTAATATTACTGTAGATGTTATGGATGCAGATGAGATAAGACTGCGTGAGGAGCTTTCAGAGCAAATCAGAGCTTTACAGGAACTTATACAGCTTGGAGAGATCTACGGTTTTGATTTGAGAAGACCGGCAGAGAATGCTAAGGAAGCTGTGCAATGGTTATATCTTGCATATCTTGCGGCAATCAAACAGCAAAACGGTGCAGCAATGAGTCTTGGAAGAACTTCTACCTTTGTGGATATATACATACAGCGTGATTTGGAAAAGGGACTTATCACGGAATCAGAGGCACAGGAGATTATAGACCACTTCATTATGAAGTTAAGACTTGTTAAGTTTGCAAGAACTCCGGAGTACAATCAATTATTCTCAGGAGACCCTACTTGGGTTACAGAGTCTCTTGCAGGTATGTCTGTTGACGGAAGACCTTTAGTTACAAAGACTTCATTCAGATACCTGCATACACTGACCAACCTCGGTACATCTCCGGAGCCTAACCTTACAGTACTTTGGTCAAGCAAACTGCCTATAAACTTTAAGAGGTTCTGTGCCAAGATGTCAATCAATACCTCATCTATCCAGTACGAAAATGATGAGATCATGCGTCCTGAGCATGGAGACGATTATGCTATAGCCTGCTGCGTGTCTTCTATGACCATAGGTAAGGAGATGCAGTTCTTCGGAGCAAGGGCAAACCTTGCAAAGTGTCTGTTATACGCTATCAACGGCGGTGTGGATGAGAAGTCAAAGGTACAGGTAGGTCCTAAGTACAGAGCTGTAGAGGGTGAATACCTTGACTTTGATGATGTTATGAGCAAGTTTGACGATATGCAGGAGTGGCTTGCAAAGCTTTATGTCAATACACTCAATGTTATACATTATATGCATGACAAGTATTCATATGAATCACTTGAGATGGCACTTCACGACAGAGAAGTAACAAGATTCTTTGCTACAGGTATAGCGGGACTTTCAGTAGTTGCGGACTCATTAAGTGCTATCAAGTATGCCAAGGTAAAGGTTATAAGAGATGAGGATGGTGTAGTTACCGATTATGAGATAGAAGGCGACTTCCCTAAGTACGGTAATAATGATGACAGGGTTGACAAGTTTGCGGTAGAGCTTGTAGAAGGCTTTATGAATAAAATCAAAAAGCATCATGTATATAGAAACTCCATACCGACTATGTCAATACTCACCATTACATCCAATGTAGTCTATGGTAAGAAGACAGGTAATACTCCGGACGGAAGGCGTTACGGCGAGCCTTTTGCACCGGGAGCAAATCCTATGCATCAAAGAGATACACATGGTGCATTGGCTTCACTCACATCAGTTTCAAAGCTTCCGTTTGAGTCTGCAAAGGACGGAATATCCAATACATTCTCTATAATACCGGGAGCACTGGGCAAGGACAATAAGGTGTTTGCAGGTGAGCTTGATCTTGATGCATTGGCAAAAGAGGCTGAGCTTGAGCTTAGTATAAAATAAGTGCTGCACTATAATATTATAGGGAGCTTTTTATGGAAACAACTAATAAAGATAAGGATATAGATTATCTGGTAAGCCTTTTAGACGATGCTATGGAGAATGGAAGCGGTCATCTTGAGGTTATAAGTAAAGATAAAAAGATACAAGTAAACAATGATTGTGCCTGCGGTAACAATACGGCATGTTCAGTGCCTACACTGCATGAAGGCATAGATTAAAGGAGGAAAAAAATGGCAACAAATGCACAAATAAATAACTTGGTAAGTATGTTAGACGGATATTCAGTAAACGGTGGACATCACCTTAATATAAATGTTTTCTCTAAGGAAACACTGCTCGATGCACAGGCGCATCCTGAGAAGTACCCACAGCTTACGGTAAGAGTTTCAGGTTATGCCGTAAACTTCAACAAGCTTACAAAAGAGCAGCAGGATGATGTAATTTCAAGAACCTTCCATAAGGGTATGTAATATGCTTATCGGCAATATACATTCTATCGAGACATTCGGGACCGTTGACGGTCCCGGTGTCCGATATGTGGTTTTCTTACAGGGCTGCCCTATGAGGTGCTTATATTGTCATAATCCCGATACTTGGGAAATAGGTATAGGTAAACAGATGACAACGGACGAGATAATTGAGGATTATAATAAATATAAAGCATATCTAACGGGAGGCGGCATAACCTGCACAGGCGGTGAGCCTCTTTTGCAAATGGATTTTATAATAGAGCTTTTCACTAAGGCGAAGGCTTTAGGTGTGCATACCTGTATAGATACCTGCGGTATAACATTTAATGCGGAAAGTCCTAAGGTTTTGGCAAAGTTTGACAAACTTTTGGAAGTTACGGACTTATTTCTCTTAGATATAAAACATATAAATAATGAAGAACATATAAAACTTACTTCTCAACCAAACCTTGCCATAATAGATTTTGCAAGATACCTTTCCGATAAGAAAAAGGATGTGTGGATAAGGCATGTGGTGGTTCCCGGATATACCTACAATGATAAATTCTTATACGAACTGGGGTATTTTTTAGGTACTCTTAAGAATATAAAGGCACTTGATGTACTTCCCTATCATACCATGGGAACGGTTAAGTATGAAACTATGGGACTTAAATATCCACTTGCCGGTGTGGAAGCACTTGGTGCGGAAGATGCAAAAAAGGCAAGAGAAAAGATATTTGAGGGACTGAAACAAAGACTGATAGATGATAAAATAAAGGCTTTAGCGGTTTAAAACTTAGTAATCGCTACAGCCTTTTTTAGTTGAC
>ERZ773059.533-NODE-533-length-20486-cov-6.913661_pt1 | contig 20486 bp, 23 predicted proteins | sample MGYA00580514_ERZ773059 | MGnify/ENA primary metagenome ERZ773059 (study PRJEB29015, sample SAMEA2737981) | human oral metagenome | biome: human oral; feature: human-associated habitat; material: dental | place: China | collected 2056 ...
TGGCAAACGGCTATTCCGAGTTGAACGACCCCGAAGACCAAGCCGAACGCTTCAAGGCGCAAGTGGCACAAAAAGACGCCGGCGACGACGAAGCCATGCATTACGATGCCGACTACATCCGCGCCATGGAATTCGGTCTGCCGCCGACCGGCGGCTGCGGCATCGGCATCGACCGCTTGGTAATGTTGCTGACCGATTCGCAAACCATCCGCGACGTGATTCTGTTCCCGCAAATGCGTCCCGAATAACGCATTGAAATAAAATCAAGGCCGTCTGAAAACAAGACTCTGTTTTCAGACGGCCTTTTTGTTCAAATATGTAAACCGGGAAAATTAAAATCGATAAATTCTTTACACCATAATAATAAAATTACATGATAATCAAAAAGATAATATAAAAAAGAATATGTAAACGTTTTTCAGTTTGTTGACAGTCTGCTAGAATACATCCAGTTACAGACAGCCTCCACACACAGGCCGTCTGAAAATGCAGAAATTCTGAAAGGTTTGTATGGATCAATTTTTTGAACAGCTTCACGGCTTGGTAAACGCCATCAACGACCCAATGTGGTCGGGGTTGGTATATATGCTTTTAGGCGCAGGCCTCTTTTTCACCGTTACCACCGGTTTTGTACAATTCCGCCTCTTCGGCCGCAGTATCAAAGAAATGCTGGGCGGTCGCAAACAAGGTGATGATCCGCACGGAATCACACCGTTCCAAGCATTCGTTACCGGCTTGGCCAGCCGCGTAGGCGTGGGCAACATCGCCGGCGTGGCGATTGCCATCAAACTCGGCGGACCGGGCGCGGTGTTCTGGATGTGGGTAACCGCCTTAATCGGCATGAGTTCGGCGTTTGTCGAATCTTCACTGGCTCAACTCTTTAAAATCCGGGACTACGACAACCACCACTTCCGCGGCGGCCCTGCCTACTACATCACTCAAGGCCTGGGACAAAAATGGCTGGGCGTTTTATTCGCCCTGAGTCTAATTTTCTGTTTCGGCTTTGTATTTGAAGCCGTACAGACCAATACCATCGCCGATACCACCAAAGCGGCATGGGGCTGGGATCAACACTATGTCGGCGTCGCTCTGGTCATTCTGACTGCCCCGATTATCTTCGGCGGTATCCGCCGCGTATCCAAAGCCGCGGAAATCATCGTCCCGCTGATGGCGGTTTTATATCTCGTCATAGCACTCTTCATCATTGTTACCAATATTTCCCTGATTCCTGAAGTGTTCGGTCAGATTTTTTCCAACGCGTTCAACTTCGATTCAGCTGCAGGCGGTTTCCTCGGCGGTCTGATTTCGACCACCATGATGCAGGGTATCAAACGCGGCCTGTATTCCAATGAAGCGGGTATGGGTTCCGCGCCGAACGCCGCAGCCGCAGCCGAAGTGAAGCACCCCGTCTCCCAAGGCATGATTCAAATGCTGGGCGTTTTCGTCGATACCATCATCGTCTGCTCATGCACCGCCTTTATCATCTTGACCTATCAACAGCCTTACGGAGACCTGAGCGGTGCGGCGCTGACCCAAGCGGCAATCGTCAGCCAGGTAGGCGAATGGGGCGCGGGCTTCCTTGCCGTCATCCTGTTTATGTTTGCCTTTTCAACCGTTATCGGCAACTATGCCTATGCCGAGTCCAACGTCCAATTCATCAAGAGCCATTGGCTGGTTACCGCCGTTTTCCGTATGCTGGTTTTGGCATGGGTATACTTCGGCGCAGTTGCCAACGTACCCTTGGTATGGGATATGGCAGACATGGCCATGGGCATCATGGCATGGATTAACCTCGTCGCCATCTTACTCCTGTCCCCACTTGCCTTCCTGCTGTTGAAAGACTACACAGCCAAGCTGAAAATGGGCAAAGACCCAGAGTTCAAACTCTCTGAACACCCAGGCTTGAAACGCAAAATCAAATCTGATATCTGGTAACACCAAAGGCCGTCTGAAATTTCAGACGGCCTTTTTAATCCCTGCCATTTAGACAAAACGATGCCCCTTAAAGCCGAAGCCTTAAGGGGCAGAGCGTTGCGGCACATCTTTTCAGACGGCCTTATTGTAGCAACGTTTCTCATTTCGCAGTGCAACAATATGTCCAAATTCTAATTCCAAATCGGCACCCAGTCAAGCATTTCATTTGCATGGTAATACTTACCTAGGATATATTTATACTTACTAAACATCATATTACGGAGAAACTGATGGCTGCATTCAAACCCAATCCAATCAACTACATCATCGGCCTCGATATCGGCATCGCATCCGTCGGCTGGGCGATGGTAGAAATTGACGACGCAGAAAACCCCATCCGCCTGATTGATTTGGGCGTGCGCGTATTTGAGCGTGCAGAAGTACCGAAAACAGGCGACTCTCTCGCAGCGGCAAGACGCTTGGCACGCAGCATCCGTCGCCTGACCCGCCGTCGCGCCCATCGCTTGCTTCGGGCCCGCCGCCTATTGAAACGCGAAGGCGTATTACAAGCCGCCGATTTTGATGAAAACGGCTTGATCAAATCCTTACCGAATATACCATGGCAACTTCGCGCAGCCGCATTAGACCGAAAACTGACGCCTTTAGAGTGGTCGGCAGTCTTGTTGCATTTAATCAAACACCGCGGCTATTTATCGCAACGGAAAAACGAGGGAGAAACTGCCGATAAGGAGCTTGGTGCTTTGCTTAAAGGCGTAGCCGACAATGCCCATGCCTTACAGACAGGCAAATTCCGCACATCGGCCGAATTGGCTTTAAATAAATTTGAGAAAGAAAGCGGCCATATCCGCAACCAGCGCGGCGATTATTCGCATACGTTCAGCCGCAAAGATTTGCAGGCAGAGCTAGTTTTGCTGTTTGAAAAACAAAAAGAATTTGGCAATCCGCATATTTCAGACGGCCTTAAAGAAGGTATTGAAACCCTGCTGATGGCGCAACGCCCTGCCCTGTCTGGCGATGCTGTTCAAAAAATGTTGGGGTATTGCACCTTTGAGCCGACAGAGCCGAAAGCCGCTAAAAACACCTATACTGCCGAACGTTTCATCTGGCTGACCAAGCTGAACAACCTGCGTATTTTAGAGCAAGGCAGCGAGCGTCCGCTGACTGATACCGAACGTGCCACGCTTATAGATATGCCTTATAAAAATAAGCTAACTTATGCAAAAGCACGAGAACTGCTGGGATTGGACGATACGGCATTTTTCAAAGGTTTGCGTTACGGCAAAGACAATGCCGAATCGGCAACGCTGATGGAAATGAAGGCCTACCATGCCATCAGCCGTGCGCTGGAAAAAGAAGGATTGAAAGACAAAAAATCCCCATTAAACCTTTCTCCCGAATTACAAGACGAAATCGGCACGGCATTCTCCCTGTTCAAAACCGATGAAGACATTACAGGCCGTCTGAAAGACCGTGTACAGCCCGAAATATTAGAAGCGCTGTTAAAACACATCAACTTCGACAAGTTCGTCCAAATTTCCTTGAAAGCATTGCGCCGAATTGTGCCTCTAATGGAGCAAGGCAAACGTTACGATGAAGCCTGCGCCGAAATCTACGGAGACCATTACGGCAAGAAAAATGCGGAAGAAAAGATTTATCTGCCACCGATTCCTGCCGACGAAATCCGCAACCCCGTCGTCTTACGCGCCTTATCTCAAGCCAGAAAAGTCATTAACGGCGTGGTTCGGCGTTACGGCCCCCCTGCCCGTATCCATATTGAAACGGCAAGGGAAGTAGGAAAATCGTTTAAAGACCGCAAAGAAATCGAAAAACGCCAAGAAGAAAACCGTAAAGACCGGGAAAAAGCCGCCGCCAAATTCCGAGAGTATTTCCCCAATTTTGTCGGCGAACCCAAATCCAAAGATATTCTGAAACTGCGCCTGTACGAGCAACAACACGGCAAATGCCTGTATTCGGGCAAAGAAATCAACTTAGGCCGTCTGAACGAAAAAGGTTATGTCGAAATCGACCATGCCCTGCCGTTCTCGCGCACATGGGACGACAGTTTCAACAATAAAGTGCTGGTATTGGGCAGCGAAAACCAGAACAAAGGCAACCAAACCCCTTACGAATACTTCAACGGCAAAGACAACAACCGCGAATGGCAGGAATTTAAAGCGCGTGTCGAAACCAGCCGTTTCCCACGCAGTAAAAAACAACGGATTCTGCTGCAAAAATTCGATGAAGATGGCTTTAAAGAACGCAATCTGAACGATACGCGCTACGTCAACCGTTTCCTGTGCCAATTCGTTGCCGACCATATGCTGCTGACAGGTAAAGGGAAAAGACGTGTCTTTGCATCCAACGGACAAATTACCAATCTGTTGCGCGGCTTTTGGGGATTGCGCAAAGTGCGTGCGGAAAACGACCGCCATCACGCCTTGGACGCCGTCGTCGTTGCCTGCTCGACCGTTGCCATGCAGCAGAAAATTACCCGTTTTGTACGCTATAAAGAGATGAACGCGTTTGACGGCAAAACCATAGATAAAGAAACAGGAGAAGTGCTGCATCAAAAAGCACACTTCCCGCAACCTTGGGAATTTTTCGCACAAGAAGTCATGATTCGCGTCTTCGGCAAACTGGACGGCAAATCCGAATTTGAAGAAGCGGATACCCCCGAAAAACTGCGTACCCTGCTCGCAGAAAAATTATCTTCTCGCCCCGAAGCCGTGCACGAATACGTTACGCCACTGTTTGTTTCTCGCGCGCCCAATCGGAAGATGAGCGGGCAAGGCCATATGGAGACCGTCAAATCCGCCAAACGACTGGACGAAGGCATCAGCGTGTTGCGCGTACCGCTGACACAGTTAAAACTGAAAGACTTGGAAAAAATGGTCAATCGGGAGCGCGAACCTAAGCTATACGAAGGACTGAAAGCACGTTTGGAAGCACATAAAGACGATCCTACCAAAGCCTTTGCCGAGCCGTTTTACAAATACGATAAAGCAGGCAACCGCACCCAACAGGTAAAAGCCGTACGCGTAGAGCAAGTACAGAAAACCGGCGTATGGGTGCGCAACCATAACGGTATTGCCGACAATGCAACCATGGTGCGCGTAGATGTGTTTGAGAAAGGCGGCAAGTATTATCTGGTTCCGATTTACAGTTGGCAGGTAGCGAAAGGGATTTTCGCCGGATAGGGCTATTATCGCTTTTAAAGATGAAGAAGATTGGCAACTTATTGATGATAGTTTTAACTTTAAATTCTCATTACACCCTAATGATTTAATTGAAGTAATAACAAAAAAAGCTAGGATATTTGGTTACTTTGCCAGCTGCCATCGAGGCACAGGTAATATTAATATACGCATTCATGATCTTGATCATAAAATTGGCAAAAATGGAATACTGGAAAGTATTGGTGTCAAAACCGCTCTTTCATTCCAAAAATACCAAATCGACGAACTCGGCAAAGAAATCAGACCATGCCGTCTGAAAAAACGCCCGCCTGTCCGTTAAATTAATCTATCCCTGTTTCAGACGGCCTGAAGCAGGGATTTTTTATATCAAAATAAGGGGAAAACATGACTTGGCGCAGCCTGCTTATTCAAAACGGCGGCAAACTATCCTTGCAACGCCGGCAACTGCTGATTCAACAAAACGGCGAGTCCCACACCGTACCATTAGAAGACATCGCCGTTATTATCATCGAAAACCGCGAAACCCTGATTACTGCCCCGCTCCTATCAGCCTTAGCCGAATATGGCGCAACCTTACTGACATGTGACGAACAGTTCCTGCCCTGCGGACAATGGCTACCTTATGCCCAATATCACCGCCAACTTAAAATCCTCAAGCTGCAGCTGAATATAAGCGAACCCTTAAAAAAGCAACTCTGGCAACATATCATCCGCCAAAAAATCCTGAATCAAGCATTTGTCGCAGACGAAACAGGCAATGATCTTGCAGCCAAACGGCTGCGCTCTTTGGCAGTCGAAGTCCGTTCAGGCGATACAGGAAACCGTGAAGCCCAAGCTGCCGCCCTCTACTTTCAAGCCCTCTTTGGAGAAAAATTTACCCGTAATGACAATAATGCCGTCAATGCCGCATTGAATTACACCTACGCCGTTCTCCGTGCCGCAGTTGCACGCGCCTTGACCTTATATGGTTGGTTGCCTGCATTAGGCTTGTTTCATAGAAGCGAACTAAATCCATTCAACCTCGCAGATGACTTTATCGAACCCTTGCGCCCATTGGCCGATCTGATCGTTATACATTTGCATGAACAAGGCCGTTTGAAAACTGATCTGACCCCTAACATCAAACAAAACCTTATCAAGACCCTTCACTGTCAAATCTGCATCGAACGGCAACATTTCAGCACCTTAGCTGCCATCGACAAAATAATTTCTTCATTTCAAGCCAGCGTAACCGACAAAAACGCCAAACAGCTGAAACTGCCTGAAATCTTGCCATTGAAAGAATACCAATATGAGTGAGGCCAAATTTATGAGGATTATTGTCTTCTTCGACCTACCGGTTACCACAGCGGCAAAGCGCAAAGCCGCCAATCAATTCCGCCAGTTTCTATTAAAAGATGGATACCAAATGCTCCAGCTTTCCGTATACAGCCGTATTGTCAAAGGTCGAGATTCGTTGCAAAAACACCACAATAGGCTATGTGCAAACCTACCGCAAGAAGGGTCAATCCGCTGTTTGGAAGTAACAGAAAAGCAATATACCACCATGAAACTGCTGTTGGGAGAGCTGAAAACCCAAGAAAAAAGGGTAAATTCAGACCAACTATTATTATTTTAAGCACATTTTTTTAGACAAAATAAAACGGGAACCCCTTATAGAATAAGGGTTTCCCGTTGAGGTATTGTAGCACTGCGAAATGAGAAAGATGCTACTTCGTCATGCAATAGTAATTTACTGTAATTTTTATATCTTATTGTTTTTTCTGTTTATTTAGTTTTGCAATTTTTACAGAATGCAATTGGCCGCGCGAATATTTTACGATTATCCGCGTGGCTTTTGCGTTTTTGTTAAGGCTCTTTACGCTTGTTTGTACCGACTCGGATCGAAGTCGGTTTGGTTTTTGTGCAGATGGTAGGCAATGACGAGTAGCTTTCTCATCAGGGCGCAGATAATAACCATCTTGGGCTTTTTGGCTTTTTGCAGTCTTTTGGTGAAGTCGGGAAAGTAGTTTTGACGCATGGCTACCATGGCGGCCATGAATAGGGCGCCGCGTAGTTTTCTGTTGCCGTACCTTGTCAGCTTTTCTTTGCCGTTGACGCTTGTCCCTGATTTTTTCTGTTGCGGACTCATGCCGGCGAATGCTGTAAAGTGGTTGGCGTTTTTGAAATGTGCGGTAAGGAGATGAACGGTTAGGGATATGGCCGTTGTTTGGCCGACTGATGGGATGGTTTGTAGGCGTTTGGCGGTTTCTTGAATGGCTTTGTCTGCTTTGGCCGTTTGTTTGATTTGGCCGTCCACGTCTTGCAGATGTTGGTTGAGTTCGTCTATCTGCTTTTGGTGGATTTGTTGTACAAAGCTGTCTTTTGCTGCTTTCAGCCTGTTTTTTTGGGCTGTCAGCTGCTCTTTCAGTTGGTTTTGCAGGCTCAACAGGCGTTTGAGGCTTTGAATGTTTTCAGACGGCCTTTTGTGCTTGGGTAGGTCTTTTGATAGGGCGTTTTGACCAAATTCTGCTATTAGTTTTGCGTCTTGTTTGTCGGTTTTGGTGCGATTGAAGCGGTAATCGGCATACCGTTTGATTTTTAGGGGATTGATAACGGAAACATGGTAATCATCGGCGAGGTTGTCGGCGACGGCTTCGTAGTAGTTGCCGGTGGCTTCCATGATGATGTAAATGTTTTGGCCGTCTTCGATACTTTGGCCGTTTATCCAATTTTTCAGGCTTTCTATGCCGTCTTGGTTGTTTTGGAACTTCTTATAGGCCGTTTGGCCGTCTAGTAATGCGACTGCGTCAAATGTTTCTGCGGATATGTCGAGTCCTACGGTATTTCTCATATTTTTTCCCTTACTATGCAGGCTCTTGGCCTTTGATGCTACTCAAATTAAATATGAAAAAATCCGCCGTCCTTATCTTTCTCCCAATCTTGATGATTCGGGAACTTTCAGGCTCGGCGGATGCTGTCAGGGTTAGCTAGACCGCTGACGGTTTGAGTATATCAGATGTTTCAATCTCTTTGCTTTTCTATTCTTTCTTTTCTAAAATTGCGCTCTGCCGCGCGGCCATTGCTACTTGCTTCCTTTAAAAATCGCGGGATTTAGGTTTCTTCTCTTCAGATAGGTTTTTACGCCGCGCTTTTTAAAGGAATCAAGCAGCTTTTATTTAAAGGCCGTCTAAATTCAGACGGCCTTTATTTACTGGCTTGTTGTTAGGTATTTGTGATTATTTAAAATTTAACAAAATTCCTAAAAGGAATAGGATTATAAATATTATCAATAATCCAAAAACGAAAATACCAAATTCTTTAATTAAGATTTTAAAATAATCTGTACCATACTTTTTATGAATATGTATTATTGCGTAAACAACTAAACAGGAAATTATAAATTCTAAAGCATTCATTTTCCCTAATTAACCTTTCCGCCCTCATTACTTAGTGCTTTTTCTTCGTATCTGTCATACATCAAATTCTGCGGACTCTTTCCGCCCATTGTCAAGACTTGAGGCGCTTCCGGATGTGCCTTTGGTGCTTCCGTTGCCGCCGTTTCGGGCTGTTTTGTCTTATATGGATTAAATGGCAGGCCGTCATTTACATATTGTACACAGGTTTTTTTTCTAATCTCTTTTATTTTTGTGCCTTGATCGGTATAACAGTTACAGCCTTTTTCGGATTTGATGCAGGCAACCGGCCACGGCATTGCTTTAAAGTCTTTATTCATACTATCGTAGATCGGTGCTGTTTCGGGACGCTCTGCTATTCTTGGTTTGTAATCATCTTCACTTAAATAAGCTTTCGTTGGTTCTGATTGGACTGTTTGTTTTTCGTAACGCCCCGTTGCATTTTCTTGCGGTGTCTGCGCCGTTGTCGGCGCACTTTCTGCCGTTTTGTTTGATTCGATGGTTTTGTCGGTGCTTGGTGCTTCGCCTTCGAATCTGCCCCAAAATCCGCTAAACGACCAAATGCCATAACCAATCAGGCAAAGCACAAGAGGGAACATGATTAAAAGTTTGCTTTTGCCTGTCCTGATTTTTGTATGTACTTCGGCGGACTTGTACAGCCCGTACACGCTTTTATCAAGCCTGTACACGCTGATTAGAGCTTCCTTGATATTTGCCCTGCTTTCAGGGTCTTTTGCGCCGCCTGTCGTCCATTCCATCTTACGACGTAACCCTAGATTTGTCTTCCCTAAATGCGTGTGATGTTCTATCAGTGACCGGAGATTTATATCTATCAGGCGTGGATGTTGGGTTATAAGGATAAAATCAAGCCCTCTTTGTCGGTGCGTTTCAAGTTCGGCCACATAGTCGGGTACTTTTGAACCGCTTGGCCGCGGTCGGAATATCCTTTGACACTCATCTACAACGATTATTGCACCGGGAGGTGCCCATTTTGGCCAAGTTTGAATACTTTCGCCTTCGGGTATATCGAAATAATTTATTTTGTCGTGATCTAGGTCTTTAATTCCGTCCACAAAGATGGGGCGGTCTTTAAAGTCTTTGCGTTTAACAAGGTTGGAAACCGCATACAATGTCTTACCTGCACCCGGAACGCCCGTATAAAGATACAACATTATTTATACCTCAATTTTTAATGATGGTTGACAGTTTTTTAAAGCCTTTGATTGTGGCAATAAATGTGAACGCGCCGAAAATCCAATTCAGCATGACGCCAAAGCCCATGATATAGACGATTTGCAATGCATCTTGCGGAAATCCACCTATATGATTTTGAACCTGCTGTACAAAATAAGATTGAAGGCTTTGAAAGCCTGTTACAGTGACAAAAGATAGGCCGATTGCGCTAAGTATACGGCCTGCAACAGACATTAAAGCGGCTGTTATTAAATTTGCCCAATTCATAAATCTTGCAACGCTCCATAAACAAACCATGCACAAGTAAGGATGGTCATCATAATCAGCACCGGCCGAATTTTTGCAGCAAAATCACAAAGGGTCTGATAACTAAATTCGACGCGGCCAAATGCGCCTAAATCGACGCTTTTGGGCTGCGGACAAACACCGTCAGTCTGAAATATATTTTCAGGTTTAAAATTTAAATCTATTGTTTGTTCAGGTAATTTAATATCTTCCGCCTTTGCTCCAAAAATACATTGATCAGCATTTGGATTTTTCTGACAAAAATCTTTTTCTTTTTCATTTTGATTCTGTTTATTTTGACTGTTCGAATCATTTGGAGTAGTGGGAGAATTAGGGCTATTTGGTGCGTTTGGGGTGTCTGGACTCTCCTGTCTGCTCGGTGTTGTCTTTTCGGGCTTATTTGGTGCTTCTGGACTATTTGGCTTTAAATCCGGACGTGGTACATAATCAACGCCCACAGTGCCGTCTTGATTCATCTGAAATCTTGTTTGTTGAGGAGTGCTACTTCCTTGAGGTGTATACGGAGCACTAAGCGCGGTATCAGGGCTAAATGTGCTTTGCTCGGCAGATTGATTCAAAACGCCCATTTTTGCCAGTTGGTTCATTAATTCGACATGATTGGTTTGTTGGTTCTCAAGCATGCGCTTGAGAATGTCTAACATTTCCTGTTGGTTTATTTGTAGGTCTTTGGGGTTTGTTTCAGGTATTTTTGTTGCTTCATCAGGAATTTTTGAATCAAAATCATAAACTGATGTGCTTAAGATATCGTAATAGTCCTTTTCACCAGTAAATTTAAATTTATAATTCAAAAAAATATCTTCGCCTTTTATTTTTAATTTAATCTCATTAATTTTTTTATCATTTGAAATATTTCCATCATCATATCTTCCAACTGGCGAATCTGAATAGCCTGAAACCCATTGGATGTGTTCACAACAACCATCAACCCAATTACCGTTGTCGTCCATTCTTAAAGCAGTTTCTTTAAATCTCACAAAAAACCTATATTTTGTTTTACCGTTTTCGTTTTTTGTAGGCGGGAGTTGTGCTGCTTCTTGTGCAGATTTGGCTTTGGCGGCTGCTTCTGCTGCTTTTTTTGCTGCGGCGTTGGCTACTGCTTTTTGATAGTTTCCTTCTGCTTCTGCTTGGCGTTGGGCTGCATAAAATCTTTCTGCAGCATCTCTAAATTGTTGCGGTGATGGATTATTTACTAACCCTAAAGATCGCCCTAAATTCACAATCGATTCAGGTAGTCCTCCAAATAGGTTATTTCCGAAATCTGCTAAAGCAAGCACCGAACCTTCAAAAGCTGACTGATAATTTCCAGCTCTTAATTGAGCTGCTACATATGAGCCATTTTTACTTAACGCATTCGCAGCAGATGAAGCAACCCAAACACCATTAGCAGTTTTTTGAATCGCGCTTGTACCTACTCTTTGATTAACTGTCGTGTTCATCGTGCCGGTTTCGCCATAGCGACCTGTAACCGTTACAGTTTTGCCTTGGCTACCATTAATATTACCGCCATTTTTAGTTACTGTCGGTTTGCCGTTGTTTTGTACATCAACTTTCCAAACGCCTGTTTTTGGATCGTACCCACGACGTTGCAAGGCCTGATCACTCGGAAAACCTGCGTTTTGATGTTGTGCCGGCGGAGGCAATCCTACTTCTGCCCTTACTGGAGCAGAGAATACAGCAGCAGACAGAGCAAGGCATAAGGCAATAGGCCAATGATAAACATTGCTTCGGGGATCATTCTTCATTACTCTTTTCTCTTAATGAAAGTATAAATTTATAAATTAGGTTGACGACAAATACAGTGACGACGATCGAAAAACACATCAGACCTATCTCTTTTCCCAGCTTCTGATATTCCATAGGATCGCAATCGGGAAAAGTCAATTTGACTTGCTGTTCGTTATACTGCCATGTAGAGCCGTTAAAAACGGGGTGATGTAGCACCCCGTCTTTGTCTATTGTAGGCACTACACGGGTCATCACGTCGTTTGTCGCCGCTTCGTTTGTGAAATGGCAAACACGACCGACTTGATAACCCATTGCCATTAACCGCCTTTGCGTACTGCTTTGATAATCAGACCAACAACGACCATTGAAGCAGCAATGCCAATTACTACCGCGCCAATAGAGTTTACGGCGTCTTTTGCGCCTGCCAATTCAGCTTTGGCGGCTGTTACCAACGCGCTGTCTTCTGCCATTGCAGGGGCAGACATTGCGGCAACTGCAACGGTTGCTAAAGCGTATTTAGCTTTGTTTTTCAGAGTCATGATATTCATGAGTTTTCCTTTAAAAAATGTTTAAAAAAATGTGTTTGCGGGCTATGTGAAGGTTTGACAGACCGCCCGCCGAGCCTGTTAACTTTTATTCTTCTCTGATGTAGAAGCTGAAAATCTGAAAATGTCCGCCAATCTCTTCTAATCCTGCATTGAATGCGTCTTCATAGTTTTCATACTGTCCGGCTTCTTTCAGATTTTGGGTAAATCCAATATCGCCGAACTGATCGGGGAAGATGAATTCATAGTTTTCCAGTTCCTGAACGATAAATTTTTGCTGATACCTGCTCATATTCCGGCCTTTCTGCCTTAGGCTTTGGGCGTCGCGCCTTTCACTTCAAAATCAAGCAGCTTGGGTACTAAGCCTTTGCCGGTAGATTCCATTGAGACGGTTACATTTACGGAACAGGGGAATTTGAGGTTTTTCAGCCGATCGAAATTGTGGCTTTCGCCAAATTTCATGCTGGCAGCGGTAAAGCCTACGCTATTGCCGTTGGCGGGCATGGGGCTGGCGACAAGTACGGTACAGGTGTCGATTTTGTTGCCGTCAATCTCGCCTTTAAACTGTTTAGCGCCCAGGAGCGTGGCGGGGTATGTGGTTACTTGTACTTGATCAAACATGGTTATAGCCTTTCTTTGGGTTTATAGATATTTCCAGTCTTCTAACTGATCTGATATTTGAAACTGCTCTTTGTCAAAATCACGCTCATGCTGTTTCTGCATGTCTTGCGGATACTCGTATTGCACTGCCTGATTTAATTCAAAATCTAAGACTTCGATATTCAGGTCGTTTATGGCTTTTTGCTCTTCATGGATATAAAAAGCGCTGGCTGTGCTGCTGTCGTACTCTTCTGGCTGGAGACCTTTGGGATAGCCTTCAATGCCTTTGGTTAGGTCTTTGACGATATCTTCGGCCGTCCAACCGATGTCTTTTAAAAAATTGACCCATTTGCCGACTTGCTGCCTTGCGTAAAATTGTTTGTGTTCAAACGTGAGATTGACCTCTTTAACCGTTGAATCAATGCGCTTGGCTTCGCATTTGAATATCTGTTCACAGACGGGATACGCTCCGCCAAGATACGCACCGGCATGAATCAGTATGTCTAGGGGTACTTCTATATCTCCGTTTCTGAACTCTGTTTCAAATCGAACCCAAGGGCTTGATTTATCGCCTAACTGCTTTCCTTTTTCGTAAATCCGGGTGTATTTGGCGTTGCCGCGTTTGCCGATATAGAAGCTTTTGCCGCTGCCGTCTTCGTGTCTCCAAGCAACGCCTTTACATTCGCTTTTCGGGCGGACGTTGTGGCAGTCAAAAAGGCCGTTATCGTGACCGGTTAAAGCCTGCTCGGGCGTGTACTCTCCATTGAAAAAATCATGTGCTACGTCAACCCTTGTTATTTTTGGCCGGACACACTTTTGCAGAAATTCATAAAGCCTGTTTTCCCAACCGGGTTTAGCTGCGGTGCAGCCGGTGCCGTTCAACTCTACGAGTATTGTTTCTCTTTGGCCGCCGTAGTGAACTTTGCCGTACTCAAAGTTTTGCGGGCCGAGCTGATAACAGGATTGATAGAAGAATTTTCCTTTGTAAGGCAGTTTTGCACTGATGCCGAAGCCTAGAATCTCTTGCAGCAGTTCGCTGTACTTTGTGAGGTACTCTGCGTCTGTTACATAGGCTTTTTGGGTTACTTTGGGTATGGATTCCTCATGTATCGTAAATGTGATCTGGTCGATGAATGCGCCGTCTTCCCTGCCGCGTCTTAGCGGAATTTCTATCAGACGGCCTTTTCCGTCAGTTACGTATTGGGAAAAATATTCAAATTCAATTTCAGGATTTACTATTTGTTCCGCACCTTGCGGATTAGGTTTTTTTTGCTCCCCCCCTATTAGCCTAGGGGGGGCATTCAACGGCGTGGCCGTTTGCGGCGCGCAAGGCGCGCCCCCACACGTCCCCGCCGTTTCTGCTCTCTCTTCGGCTCTCATAAGGCTTTCTCCCTTTTGTCTAAAAGAGCCTTGACAGTCAGACGGCCGTATTCTTCAGCCTCTTGTCTTGTTTTGTATGTATTTTGCGGATTTGTAATAGAAAATGCTGTTGTTTCGGTTAATTCGTCATCTACGAAAATGCGAACGATGAAAGCGCGTGATTTTTGATATTCGTCTTGATCGGGATTAACGGTATAAAAAGCGATGCACATAAGAAAGCCCCTTCACTGGCTAGAGTTAAAGGGGCTTAAAGTTCTATAAAAAGTGTAAAAAATTGCGCCCCTCGATGGAGCGCAATATATAAGGGAGCTACAACTGCCCGGCCTAATATGTACTGCATCGCCGAATTGTAGCACTGCGAAATGAGAAAGGGGCCATCCAAATAAAAAAGCACCACCTAAACAGGTAGTGCTTTCATATTAATTTGCTTATTCAGCAGAATCAGCTGCTTTATCAACCAATTCAACCAATGCCAAAGGAGCATTGTCGCCTTTACGGAAACCGTATTTCAGTACACGAACATAGCCGCCGTTACGAGCAGCAAAGCGTGGACCCAATTCGTTAAACAATTTAACTACAACATCACGATCGCGAGTGCGGTCAAAAGCCAAACGACGGTTTGCCAAAGAAGGTTTTTTACCCAAGGTAATCAAGGGCTCAACTACGCGGCGCAATTCTTTTGCTTTAGGCAAAGTTGTCACGATGGTTTCGTGAGTCAACAAGGAATTCGCCATATTGCGCAGCATCGCAGCACGGTGGCTGCTAGTACGGTTTAATTTGCGGTTGCCATTACGATGACGCATGTCATTATCCTTTAATCTTCAAACTTACGGCTTTTCTAAGCCTACAGGCGGCCAAGCTTCTAATTTGGAACCTAATGTCAGACCTTTAGAGGCCAACACTTCTTTGATCTCATTCAAAGATTTACGACCCAAATTAGGGGTCTTGAGAAGCTCGGTTTCAGTACGTTGAATCAAATCGCCAATATAGTAAATATCTTCAGCTTTCAGACAATTAGCTGAACGTACGGTTAATTCCAAATCATCTACAGGACGCAGCAAGATAGGATCGATAGGAGGCGCTTTTTCTTCAACCTCTTCAACCGGAGTACCTTGCAGATCTGCAAAAATAGACATTTGGTCAATTAAGATACGTGCGGCACTACGTACAGCTTCTTCCGGATCAATAGAACCATTGGTTTCAATATCCAAAACCAATTTATCCAAATCCGTGCGTTGCTCTACGCGTGCAGGTTCAACTTCAAAGCTAACACGACTGATGGGCGAAAAGCTCGCATCCAACTGAATCGCACCAATCTGTTTATTCTCATCACGCAATACGCGACGGCCTGAAACAGATTGATAACCACGACCTTGCTCTACTTTAATTTCCATGTCGATTTGGCCATTGTCAGCCAAGTGGCAAATAACATGTTCAGGATTGATGATTTCCACATCGTGTGGCAAATCAATATCACCAGCTACAACAGCACCGGCACCTGTTTTTTTCAAAGTCAACTGAACTTGATTACGACCGTGAAGCTTGAATACGATACCTTTAATGTTCAAGAGAACGTCAACAACATCCTCTTGAACACCATCAATAGTAGAGTATTCGTGCAATACGCCGGAAATAACTACTTCAGTTGGGGCAAAGCCATTCATGGATGACAGTAAGATACGACGCAAAGCATTACCTAAAGTATGACCAAAACCACGTTCAAATGGCTGCATAGACACCTTGGCCCGAGTGGAAGACAAGGTATCTACATCGATTTGACGAGGTTTCAAAAATTCGGTTGTGCTATTTTGCATTTAACTGTCCCTCATTGAGCTAGCATTATTTAGAGTAGAACTCTACCACCAGCTGTTCATTAATATCGCCAGACAATTCTGAGCGATCCGGCATATTTTTGAATACGCCTTCCAATTTATCGGCATCAACAGATACCCAGCTTGGCAAGCCAATTTGAGTAGCCAGGCTCAATGCTTCTTGGATACGTACTTGTTTCTTAGCTTTTTCACGAACAGCTACAACATCACCTGCTTTAACTTGGAAAGAAGGGATATTAACAACTTGACCGTTTACGACGATAGCTTTGTGAGAAACCAATTGACGTGCTTCAGCGCGAGTAGAGCCAAAACCCATACGGTAAACGACATTATCCAAACGAGACTCCAGCAATTGCAGCAGCAATTCACCGGTAGAGCCTTTACGACGATCTGCTTCCGCGAAGTAACGACGGAATTGACGCTCTAATACGCCATAAATACGACGGATTTTTTGTTTTTCACGCAATTGCAAACCGTAGTCTGACAAACGTGGTTTTTTCGCACCGTGCTGACCAGGTGCAGAATCCATTTTACATTTGGAATCCAAAGAGCGACGTGCACTCTTCAAAAACAGATCCGTACCTTCGCGACGTGCTAATTTACATTTAGGGCCAATATAACGTGCCATGTTTTAAATCACTCCAATATTAAATACGACGTTTTTTAGGCGGACGGCAACCGTTATGAGGCAACGGGGTAACGTCAGTAATGCTGGTAATTTTGAAACCAAGAGCGTTTAAAGCACGTACAGAAGATTCGCGACCAGGGCCAGGGCCTTTAATGCGAACTTCTAAATTTTTAACGCCATACTCTTGGGCAACTTTACCAGCTGCTTCTGCTGCAACTTGTGCTGCAAATGGTGTACTTTTACGAGAACCTTTAAAACCAGCGCCGCCAGAGGTAGCCCAAGACAATGCATTGCCTTGACGGTCAGTGATTGTAATGATGGTATTGTTGAAAGATGCATGAACGTGCACAATACCTTCGCTTACGGTTTTACGTACTTTTTTACGTACACGCGAAGCTGTGTTTGCTTTAGCCATTAATCAAATTCCTTAAAATTTATTTCTTACCGGCAATCGCTTTGCGCGGACCTTTACGGGTACGAGCATTTGTGCGAGTGCGTTGACCACGACAAGGCAAGCCACGACGATGACGGAAGCCGCGATAGCAACCCATATCCATCAGTCGTTTAATGCTCATCGTTACTTCACGACGCAAATCGCCTTCAACTTCATATTTAGCAACTTGCTCACGCAAAGCGTCTAATTGAGCCTCGTCCAAATCTTTTGCTTTAGTAGTAGGAGCAATATTTGCTGCCTCACAAATCAATTTAGCACGAGTCGCACCAATACCATAAATAGCCTGAAGGCCAATTACGATATGGGCATTATTAGGGATATTTACCCCTGCAATACGAGCCATATTTTTTCCTTTTTAGGGCAAAGTATGTCACTATACCACAAAATCAATAGTTAAGAAAACTAGCTTCTTAACCTTGACGTTGTTTGTGACGTGGGTCAGTACAAATTACGCGAACTACACGATTACGACGAATAATCTTGCAATTGCGACAAATTTTCTTTACAGAAGGTTGTACACGCATTTTATTTCCTTTTATCGTTTATCTTGCTCGGAAAACAATCCGAGCACGGGTTAAATCATAAGGAGTTAATTCAACTGTTACCTTATCACCTGGAGAAATACGGATATAGTGCATCCGCATTTTGCCAGATATATGACCAAGTACTACATGATCATTTTCCAGTTTTACTTTAAATGTTGCATTGGGCAAAGTCTCAAGGATTTCGCCCTGCATCTGTATGGTATCTTCTTTAGCCATAAGCCTACTTACGTGACAAAGATTTCATATCTGGACGACTCATCAAGTCTTCATACTGACTACTCATTCGATATGAATTGATTTGTGTCCTAAAATCCATTGTAACGACAACCAAAATAAGCAAAGATGTTCCACCTAAATAGAAAGGAACCTTCAATGCTGTCGTTAAAAATTCAGGTATCAGACAGATTATAGTGATATACAAAGCACCAAATAATGTCAGTCTCAGTACAACTTTTTCCAAATATCTAGAGGTTTGCTCACCTGGGCGAATACCCGGCACAAATGCACCACTCTTCTTCAAATTTTCAGCCATCTCTTTAGGGCTAAACACTAAAGCAGTATAGAAATAGCAGAAGAAGATGATAGTTGTAGCAAATAATACAATATACAAAGGCTGTCCGTGTTGCAGCATTGCAGCAACCTTATGAAGAACAGAATTCGTACTATTTGAACCAAACCAACCTAAAAGTGTAGATGGAAATAAAATGATACTGGAAGCAAAAATAGGAGGAATAACACCCGCCATATTTAGCTTGAACGGCATATGAATGCTTTGTCCCGGCATCATCCCAGAACCAAACTGTCTTTTAGCATAATGCACAGGAACTTTACGCTGAGCACTCTCAAAATACACTACAGCATAGATCAACAGCAAAATACCAATCACAATTGATACTGCCATCAACATACTCATGGAACCTTGTTCAGTCAAAGTTAACAACCGAACAATACCGGATGGGATACCCGATACAATGCCTGCTGTAATGATTAAAGAAATACCATTACCAATACCACGCTCGGTAATTTGCTCCCCTAACCACATCAGAAACATAGTACCTGTAACCAAACAGACTACTGTAGAAATATGAAACTCAAGCGAACTCGTTACAACAACACCTTGTTGATAAACAAATGTTGCAACACCAAAGCTTTGCAATACAGCCAATAATACCGTCCCATACCTAGTATATTTCGTAATTATTTTCCTACCAGCCTCACCTTCCTTCTTTAAAGCTTTTAAAGAAGGAACAATTTCAGAAGCGAGCTGAACAATAATCGATGCCGAAATATAAGGCATGATACCAATTGCAAATATACTAAAGCGCTCCAACGAACCACCCGAGAACATATTTAACATTCCGAATATGCCGTTTGCAGCGCCTTCGTATAACTTAGCTAATGCAACAGCATCTACGCCCGGTACCGGTATATGAGCACCAATACGGAAAACGACTAAAGCACCTAAAAGGAACACCAGACGTTTTTTCAGATCACCAAATTTGGATAATCCTGATAAAGATTGTTGATTAGCCACTGTAGTGCAAGCCTTATTCTTCTACTTTACCACCGGCAGCTTCAATAGCAGCTTTAGCACCTTTAGTAGCTTTTACACCTTTTAAGGTAACTGCTTTTGAGATTTCACCAGAAGCAATAACTTTTACATTAGAAGCAGTTGCAGGAATCAGACCAGCTTGTTTAAGAACTAAGACATCAATCTCGTTCACAGCAATCAGATTTAATTCACTCAAACGAACTTCAGCATTAGCGGCAGCAGTCAAAGATTTGAAACCACGTTTCGGCAGACGGCGTTGCAAAGGCATTTGACCGCCTTCAAAACCTACCTTGTGGAAGCCACCAGAACGGCTTTTTTGACCTTTATGACCACGACCACCTGTCTTACCCAAGCCGCTACCAATACCACGGCCTACACGACGGCTAGTGTGAGTAGCACCCTCAGCAGGTTGAATAGTATTCAAAAACATATTAAGACTCCACTTTCAACAAGTAGCTGATTTTATTGATCATGCCACGGTTTTCAGGGGTATCCAAAACCTCTACAGTATGTTCACGGCGGCGCAAACCTAAACCACGAGCACATGCACGATGAGATTCAATTGTACCGATCAGGCTCTTAACCAATGTAACTTTAATCTTTTTTTGCTCAGTCATGGTTAGCTCCCAAAATATCTTCTACTGTCAAGCCACGTTTAGCAGCAATATCAGCAGGGGTATACAGTTTAGACAAACCGTCTAATGTAGCGCGTACAATATTGTAAGGATTAGTAGAACCATGTACTTTAGCTGAGATGTTATGGATCCCCATAGCATCAAATACTAAACGCATTGGACCACCAGCTTTTACACCACTACCTTCTTTAGCAGGTTGCATAAATACCTTAGTAGCACCATGACGACCAATAACCTCATGATGAATAGTACCATTTTTCAAAGGTACTTTAATCATAGAGCGTCGAGCTTGATCCATTGCTTTTTGAACAGCAACTGGTACTTCTTTTGATTTACCTTTGCCCATACCGATGCGACCATCACCATCACCAACAACAGTCAGTGCAGAGAAAGCCATGATACGGCCACCTTTAACTACTTTAGTCACACGATTAACTGCGACCATCTTTTCAATCAGTCCGTCACCGCGTTCTTCAATTTCATGTTTTGCCATCTGAAAGTCTCCAAATATTAGAAGCTTAAACCATTTTCACGTGCAGCTTCAGCCAAAGCTTTCACACGAC
>ERZ773059.546-NODE-546-length-20211-cov-11.346745_pt1 | contig 20211 bp, 18 predicted proteins | sample MGYA00580514_ERZ773059 | MGnify/ENA primary metagenome ERZ773059 (study PRJEB29015, sample SAMEA2737981) | human oral metagenome | biome: human oral; feature: human-associated habitat; material: dental | place: China | collected 2056 ...
AATGAACTCATAGATCCTGTTTTTTTAATTGTTGTTGAATGTTTATGCCATGCGTTTCGCCCTTCAGGTGCCCCATGCGTGGGGCAACGGAAGGAGAACGCCGCCAACGCCGCCAGACACCGCCTCCGCCCCTCATGCGCGTTTGTTTTCCATGGCAGGGCGTAAGGATGTCGGCCGTGCGTGGCTGATGTTGCAAATCTAGGCATTTATTTTTAAAAAGTCAAGAAAAAGGAAAGAAATCATCAAGAAATTAACCCTCTTTAAACCTACGCGCCGCGTATCTAAATTTTACAAAACAAACCTTAACGGCAGACTTGCGGATAGCCCGAAAGGGCACAAGGCCACGGAAGCCACAATTGGGCAATGCAGCGTGGCACGCCCTTTCCTGCCCTTCGGGGGCTGCCGTACGCACAAGTAACCTTATGCCCCAACACGTCTAGACGCAGTTCCCCATCCTGCGGCAACGCTCTCCAAACTCCCAACAGGAAAGCTTAGGAACACAGCTCGCCAACAGCCCGCTTCGTTACTGCTAAGGTGGCAGGGGGTTGCAGCTAAGGTGAAATGTTGTTGCAGATAAGGTGAAATGTTGTTGCAGATAAGTTGAAATGGTATTACAGCTAAGGTGGGATGTTGTTGCAGATAAGTCGGAATGTTGTTACAGGTAAGGCGGAACGCCGTTCCATCTTAACTGTAACATTTTTCCAGCCGACATGTAGCAGAGTTACACCTTAGCGACAGCTACTAATTATCGTGCTTCTTTAATATAGGGTCCATTGCTGGTAACTATCCGGTAATCGTGCATATTCCCATTTGGTAGTCACATATAATGAAGTCGTCTTGATTTTTAATGGCTCTATAAATTGGGTGGGGTTTATTTTCTTTGTGCGGTGAAACCCAAATAAACATCCCGATCATGTACAAAGTACAGGACGGAGAAATGGTAAAACCTGAAATGCAGCCCCATTCGTCTGTGGCAAAACGTGGTTATGTTTCAAAAAGGTAACCGGGCAGGAGATTTTTCGACACGTTCTTTTCAAGTTGAAAGCATCTTTCCTATGGCACATGATGAGGAAAAAGTAAGGAGAACTTCCTTATGTCCCTTATGTTCTTATGTCAGAATGGACGTATTTATGTCTAAGCACGAAGGATAAACGATTAACTCGTTCACTCGTCAACTGGTCAACTGGTCAATTGGGTTAACTGGCCAACCTGTTAGCCAGTCCACCCGTCAACTCGTCAACCACTGTAATCTTTTCAGCAAGAAATTTAACACAAAAAGTGCCCTTTTTGTCCACCAACCGCCCACCTTGCCGCAAAAAATCGATTCTCGCGGAGGTTTGTTTTGATGCCCAAAGGGGGCAGTTGTACATGCAGACAAAATGAATATTTATTTAAATCGACCGCCATCAACACCCGTTTTGGGGCGATTTGCAGCAAAATGTAGTGTGTTTTAGTGCAAAACACAGTGCAATATGCCGCTAAACGCAGTGCGTTTTGGTGCAAAATGCAAGGCAAAATGGTGCAAAATGCAGTGTGTTTTGGTGCTAAACGCAGTATGAAATGCCGCTAAATGTGATACGAAAAGCATAAAAATACACTACGATTGTATAAACGAAACCCTTTCGAACCATGAAAGACATGATCGGAAAGGGCGAAATAATCGTCAAAAAGTTGGTTTTTAGGGGTAAAAAGCGGGTAATTGGGCTTTAAAAATTACGAGCTGGCGACCAAACTAGAAAGGTAAAATGGTGCAAAATGCAGATTCTTTTCTTGAAAATAGACAAAGCTAAAGGCGTAAAAGGTTAGAAATGGTAGTCATTTGCCTACTTTTTAACCCATATTTTCGCTAGAACGGAGCGAAAATTAGAGCCATGTTGTAAAATAAAAGGTAACGATTTAAGATTTTGAGCTTGTGAGTTTACAAGTTAATGAGTTGGTAAGCTTGTGAGTTGATGAGTTTGTAATTTGGTGAGTAGATGTATTCGGGAATTGTTGGGCTTTCGTGAGTTTATAAGCCAGAGTGTTGATTTGTCTGGCACTTCGTATATGAGAAGTGTGTTTATCTTGCATCGGCATCACAGAGAGAACAAACGCCTCTTAATTTATAGAAACATTAAAAGTCAAGACGACATCATTGTAAAATATTGACGGTTAACGACTAACAGAACAAAGTTGCAAATTGGAAGTAACTTTTTACTTGCGTTACGAACAGAAACAATGAAGATAGCTACAAAATTTAAGCGTAAAAATTTTTGTCTTTCGATAAAAAGTTATACATTTGCGGAAGTTATCCTAATAATATCATGGACTACCTAAAATTACCATTAGATTTGCCCTCGGCCTTAGAGGGGAATTTGGAGCGATGCTCCTATGAGGAGTCTATCGCCCAGCATATCATGCTGCTTATCGTTTCACGATATGGAGAAATGGAGAGCAAGGACGATTATGGTTCCATGATTTGGAATTTGGAGTATAACCAAGCTGTTTTCAACAAGGATTGGGAGGAAGACGTGCGACAATCGTTAGCAACTACCATTGCCAAATACGAGCGTCGCCTAAAAGACATTAGAGTAGACGTATACCTCACGGCTGCCGAAGAAGAGGTGAGAAACAAATATCCCAACGCCCGTCGGCGCGTGCAAATAATGGTAAACGGGTTGCTGATTTCGAATAACAAAACTTTCTATTTCAACACCTACCTCTATATCAGCCCCCTTTCCCAATAGTAAAGTTTACAACCATGATAGACAATCGTCAGCAAGACATAAAGGAACGCATTTCGCGGTATGCAATGAACCTATGGGGAATAACCGACCCGAGCAAGATGGACCCCGTGGTGGATTTGCTGCTAGACGCGTTTGCCTATAACAGCAACAGGCTGTATCAAGATATAGAAGCAGCCGATGCGGCAATATTGCATCGGTTGGCACGCTTGTTGGTTCCGCACAAATGGTCTTCACCCTTCCCTGCCCACGCACTACTAACAATCTGTCCTGCATCATCCAACATTCGTGAGTGCTCAATAGAAGATCAATTCTATGTAGACAAGATGTTTTTCGGTAAAGGCACGGTCCGTATTTTCTTTACGCCCCTTGCCGCATACCCCTTGGTTGATGGGCAGGTGATGTCTATCGTTCATGACAACAGGATGTGTACATGTTTCGCAGATGGCAGACGAGCCGTATCCCTATTGCCCAACAAATACGAAGACAACGGACTATCCATTTGGGTTGGTGTCTCCATCTCGGAAATGAACCTTTTGAGCACGGATTCATTAACACTTTGCATCTTACCAGAGGACGACAGGCTTTCGCCCCTTATCAGGGACATGCAAGTATATGATACAGATAATTGCATCATGCGCACACATACACCGGCATTTTCTCTGCCCGAGGAGGAAAAGTATTATTATTTTGAAGACATCAACGACTACTATGCCGACAACTACGTTACGATAGACTTGGTGGGACATCAGCACAGGGAAGGCTTATGCTGCACACCATGGCCACGTATCTGGGATTCCGAAGGCTTGGAAGGCAGGCAAGAAAAGCTCTGTTGGTTTAGGCTACAATTTCCCAACACATCGCAAGACGTAGATTTTGATGAAACACGTATCTTGCTCAACACCTTCCCGGTTGTGAATAGACAACAAGCCTTTAAGAAACATGATTTTTCAAAAGAGGGTTCCATCATCTCTCTTCCATACAGTGCGGAAACGCATTTCCTACATATTGATAGCCTTCAAGACAACGAGGGGAAAAACTATACAGACATACAAAGACACCATGAAAGTTGCCCAAGCGGTGCTTATAGCGTTTACTTCGGTAATCTTGAAAGATTTGACACCGACAATGCCCGTAGCCTTATCATCAAGCTAATGCACCTGCTGCGTGAAGATGGAATGGCCTTCTCTTCCGAAAACTCGGAAATCCTTGGCGGCAAGCTTACTGAACTTTATGAGAGTATAAACTCGATGGGTAAGAACAGCTATAATTTGATACAACGCGGGAATAGGCCTCGCATATTTCTGCTGACTTATCCAGAAAAAGAAGCAGAAAATGTGGAGGTAAAATATTGGCTTTCTAATGGGCCTACGGGTAACGGGTTAGACGAGACAACCCCGCTATCTCACCACATGACAGACAAGTACCTAAACGCAGGCTTCCGCTTCCAAACAGAAACTAAGCAGGGAACTGCGCACAAAAACGAACAAGAGCTAATAAACAGCCTGCGTTATGGACTACTGAGCAGAGACCGAATTGTTACTGAAGAAGATGTGCGCAGCTACATCTTCCATAAGTTAGGCAACGCTGTAAAGAGCGTGGACATACGCGATGGAGTGGCGATCTCTCCTGATGTAAAAAAGGGAATTGTACGGACTACGGAAATAAAGATAAGTTTGAAACGCAGTGTAGGAAACTATGCAACAGACTTTTCTACCACAGCTCGATTCTTAGAAAAGGAATTGACGAAACGCGCCATCAGTAAAACACCTTTTAAAGTGTCTTTCGTATGAGTGAGCAAAATTACAGCAACAGCTTGTTGTCGGCCATTAAACTGGCAAAGGCGATGGCACGACAAGACAGGCATCAGTCGTATGGCGTTGCCCATCTAGCCACGGCAATGATGACAGAACAGACCGGATTGAGGGACATCCTTACATCCATGCAGAAAGATGTGGCATATATTATGGATTGGTTCGACACACATAAAGAAATGTATGTGTCGGCAGACATCAACACTTCGGACATCGTTGCCGATGGTGAGGTGAAACTTGTGATGGACGAGGCAGAGAGGTCAAAGATTAAATTGGGAACCGACTATGTAGACGCCCTCTGCGTGTTTACAGCAATCGTGAGAGAGGGCGTGGTGTACTCGCATCAACAAATAGAGGGCTTGGGTGTTTCTGAACAAGACATTTTGGAATATTTCAATGCCGCAGCTTCGCCTTTCGCAAATGCAATGGGGCAAGAACTGCCTACCTCCACCCAATATGCTTCCGACCTAAAACGAGGAGAAATCTTGGAAGAAGGAAAAACTATCATAGGACGTGGTAAAGAGGTAAGACTTATTCTTGAAAACCTAGAAAGGGCGGAGAACAGAGGGGTCTTACTAGTTGGTGCACCTGGTGTTGGGAAAACAGCAATTGTGAAAGCATTGGCATATGAAATTGCGACCAACAAGGATGAAATGATCAACCAAACTGCACTTGTTGGATTGAACACCTCTAAGGTTCTGGCGCAGACATCTTCTGAGGCCGAAGTAGGACAAAAGATAACAACCCTACTTCAAAAAATGAACCAAACGAAAAATAAGACTGTTGTTGTTATAGACGACTTACAGATGCTCTTGGAAAACGGGAATGCCACTAACGCCGTGGGATTGGTGAATGTCTTGGATGCGCAGATTAGCGAGGGGGCAGTAACACTATTGTTGCTCCTTTCGACAGACGCTTATCGGAAACATCTAGAAAAACATCCCATAGCCAACCGATTGCATGTGGTGAACGTGGAACAGCTTGAACCCAATGTGTTGAAAAGTGCCCTTTTGGAGCATCGGACACTGTTACAGGCTTATTATGGGCTAAACATTACGGAGGACGCCTTAGACAATGCCTGTTATTTGGCAAACAGATATTATAAGGAGAAAAGTCAACCAGCATCCACCTTAAACCTGATTGACAGCACTGCAGCTTCGGTAAGATTGAGCAACAAGAACGCACCAGAAACAATTGCACAACTAACCGACAGCTATAACAAATGGCTGAACCGACCCGTTGAGGAAATAAACGCACGCGACCTACATCTGCTTTATCACACTGTGTTTAGTAAGCTTAGTGTGGTTATCACCTCTAAAATTGCAGACAACTTCGTGCTGACCGATGATGATTCGACCAAAGACAAACTGGATAAAATGGGGTTAATATTAAAAGAGCTGACCGACGTTGCAGCCCAAGGCATCCAGGCTGTTTCTTCGCTTGAAGTGGAAGCGGTGGTTGCCGGAGACACCGGCATACCCATAGGGAAGATACAAGCTCAGGAAAAAGACCGCCTACTGGGTATCGAATCTAAATTAAGAGAGCGGGTAAAGGGTCAGGACCAGGCGATAACAACGCTATCTGATGCCATTATCGAATCGCGGAGCGGGCTTAGCGACCCCAAGAAGCCTGTTGGCTCTTTCTTTTTTCTTGGACCAACAGGAACGGGTAAAACGGAACTAACCAAATCGTTAGCCGAACTTCTCTTCGACGATGACAATGCGATGATACGTTTTGACATGTCGGAGTTTAAGGAAGAACATTCTGCCGCACTACTCTATGGAGCTCCTCCTGGATACGTAGGCTACGAAGAGGGCGGCCTGCTTGTTACTAAAATACGACAGAAACCATATTCCGTAGTGTTGTTTGACGAGATAGAAAAGGCCCACAGCAGTGTTTACGACGTGTTCTTGCAAATGATGGATGAAGGGAATATACATGATAAGCTGGGGCGTGAGGGCGACTTTTCTAACTCCATAATCATCTTCACCTCGAACATCGGCAGCGAATGGATTACCCAACAGATACAAGAAGGCCACCAACCAAAGTCTAACGAACTGATTGAGGTGATGTCAAAATACTTTCGGCCGGAGTTTCTTGGACGTCTTACGGAAATCGTCCCATTCTCACCAATTACGGAGTCTGTGGCACAAGAAATATTCACATTACAGTTCTCACGCCTACAAAAACAATTACTGGACCAAAAGAACATCCGAGTGGACTTAGCCCGCGAAACGGTTTCGTATCTCACCGGCAAAGGATTCTCGCCACAATATGGCGCACGCCCCATAGCAGGTGTAATCAGAACTTACCTGAAAAAGACTATCTCGAAACTGATTGTTTCGGAATCCATCAAGCAAGGCGACAGTGTAATCGTTAACTATAAGGAAGGAAACTTGCAATGGGAACGCAAATAAACACAAACGAAAGGCGCTTGGAAGAATTCTCTAAAAGCGAGGCTGGCAGATTACTTGCCGAGGTATTCTTTAGAGAGCTCCAATTCATCTCGGGAGACGAAAATCTCTCGGATAAGCTTGTGGTGAATAACCATGGGATGAATAGTCGTGTGCAATCGCAAGACGTTTTGGATTTTCAAGCAGAAGACCTTCCAGGAACGTCGAAAGAATGGTTCATATTACACCTTGCCCGTAATGGCATTTACCACCAACTGCCTGAATTTCTCTTCCATCCCATCTCTCTCAGCACGCCAAGCATGACAAATAACGAGGTTGTAGAAGCGATGCGCGCCAACAGAAAGAAAGAAACTGCTGCCATTAAGTTCTTCCAACCTTTTGATACGGAATTCTTTTTGGATGGCGTTAACGTCTTTAAGCGTAGCTTAAATCTCTTTACGGACCCATACGACAGCCGCATACTACGAGGCGTAAGTTCTCTTTTTTGCTGCCAGGAAGGTGTGTTAAACCATGGAGAGCGGTACAAGCTATTCTTGTTCTTGTGCGACGCTGAGAAATATAAGGAGAATCTGGCAAAACTAGAAGGCCTTCTTCACACAATATTACGTGTGCACGTTTCCTTACAATATAAACCTCACTACATAGAAGAACCACCATACAAGACCTTAGGGAATTGCCGCTTAGGGGTAGATGCAGGGCTCTTTGGCAGCTTTATTGGCGAGTTAGACAATGTAGAGGCAAAACTCTGCTTTGAAAAAGGAATCGAAAGCGACACGTTACTTAAAGAAAGGACAGAATCACTAAGGTTTGTCTTGTCATTCTTCATTGTGTCTGCGAGGCGTGTTAATGTCCTTTATACAATTAAGTCGAATAATGGGTTTGTGCTAGGAACAAACTTCCTAGGTTATGACACAGACCTATAAAACACCAACAGAATGAAGCCATTAATATTGTTTTTCCTAAAATACTTGCTAGCACCTCTTCTTACAATGCTGCTATTGTTCATTGCAAGTGCCTTGAAATCTGTTAGGCAAAAACTCAGCATGAAAAAAGTCATCGTTTTCTCGTTGATTGCTGGACTTTGCTTAGGAACACCTGCTCTCTTTGGCTTTCTGAGAAATGAGTTTGTGTGGGGCGGGCTAGTTCTTACTCTCGTGTCATACCTATTACTCGGTGTGCTTTTTCTCATCGCATTAAAGGTTATGACGAAAGACGGAGACAAAGATCCAAACGAAGGCATGAATATACTACTTATTGTCGTGTCCTCTGTTGTGGGCGGGTGGGTATACTATCTGGTCTTTGACTGGGCGAGCGAAGGGTTAACTTATTCTGTTTGGGCAATGACAGCTGTACTTTGGTTCACAATACCCTATTTTGTTTATCAAAGCTTTGAGAAATTCCGCAACATACAACCACCTGTATATGCTTTATGGAGATGTGACAATGGCGGATTTAACCGTAACTATTGGGACACGTTCGACAGTTTTAGGGCAAGAACCGTGAAGGTGAAAGTTAAAAGGAGGAAGGGAGATGTGGGGTACACCACATTAACCGTTCGACTTTCTGATGGTATCCCCTTGGGAAACTGGTTCGATTGGCTGGTAGAAGACCAGAACAGACGTTTTCCCCAAGCCCAGATAGACACGAAGACTGAGAATCCAGATAGTGGTTGGATCTTTTATACCAGCAAATGGTTTAAGTACCCGCTCTTTATACGTATGCTGGACCCCAATTTGCCCGCAGGGGAAAATCACATTAAGAAGAACCAAGTGATCTATATAAAAAGAGTAATGAGCGTTAACAACATACAACATGAAGAAGATTGAATACCTGCCAATCAACTGGGTTAATGGTCTTAAATTGAACAATGGCCATTTTTTTGAAACGTACTATAACATGATGGAGACGGTAAGGCTTAACCGCGAAGAAGGTCTTACATCCTACAACTATGGATTTGGCGAAAGACTTGAGCATGCCAGTTCGCCCATTGAGTTGGAAATAAGTGGAGATACTATTGACACACTCTCCATAGATTTGAGGTCCTGCAATGCCATAACCCGTGGTGGCTTTTCCATCATTTACAACCATAGTCTATATGGGGAGTTCGTCCCATCTGTGAAGATAAAAACACCAGGTGCAGATCTAGAGAAGGAGAAAGTAATTTACATCATCCTTTCTGTAATTCCAGATAAACTGCTACCTGTGGGTGTACCTGATCCAGAAGCCACACCCTTACACCACCCCTATGCTCTCCCTAAAATCTGTATGCAACTGATGACAGAAACGCGAGCAAATAAAGACCTCATAGAAGGTAACTGCATCATCGCAGGAAGAGTTATAGCAGAAGGTGCTCCATTTGAAATAGACAATCAATATATCCCAGCAACACAGCGTGTATGCTATGATACGCGCTTGTTGTCGTTTCTCGATGAATTTAGAAAAAGCATTGAGGTGATTCATAACCATTCGCTGTTAATATGCCGCAAAAACATTAGAGATTCGCGCAGAGATAAATTAATGGAAAACACTTTCGTGCTTTGCCGTTCAGTACAAAGGTTCTACGATATACATGCCTTTCATCTAGAGCAACTGGCTGCCGAGCAACCTCCCGTGTATATGGTAAGCTTGGCTAGTATGCTTGCACACAGCTTGTATACCTCTCTACGTACGATGCCAGAGAACGAAGCAGAATATCTATTGCAATATTATAAGGAATGGACAAATATCAATCCAGCAGATTTTCAGCAAGCGATAGGTGATGTGAAGAACATCAGATACAAGCACACGGATATTCTTCCCTCACTGAAAGGTGTAAGCAACTTGATGGCATTATTAGAAAGACTCTTTAAAAAGATGAGTGAATTGGAATATGTAGGACTGATGCGAGAGAATATTGTGTTGAGCGAAGACAGTGCCGGTCATTCTCCTGAGGAAGAGAAAAAGGGATGGCGTGTGTGGGAGTAAGAAAAAACTTTGATTATGGAAGCAAAAAACAAAAAAGAGCGTAAGAAAGCAAGAACTACATTCCTGGCATGGTTCGCCTTCACACTGTTGCTGTTCTTCTCCTTTGGAGTATTTACACTGATAATAGCCCAAAAAGGTATCAATATGCTCGAAGAGAAAAAAGCACGCTATGACGGAATATTTAGGAAACAGGCCGATTACAACTTTCGTATGGATGAGATGTACAGAAACATGCACAGCTTAACCATCAAAGAAAGGACTGGTAATGAACACAGGCTGTTACAACAAATCATCACACAAGAGCGCGACAAAATGCTTGACGAGATTGGCATGTCCGATAATGACAGTAACAGTTACATACTCTACAAGTCGGTATTGGCGCAAATCCGCATAACACAAGAAGCCATAGACAATTATGACAAGGAGGCTCGCAAACGAAAATATAACCTTGGCCAACTGCAAAAGGGGCGGAAAAAACTACAATAACAAGCTGCCTAGGAATTAGCCTTAACCAGGTAAATCTTATGATTAACCGAATGCCTTGACCATTTCTTAGAAAATACGGATGGTACACGCGGTTAAAAGTTCCACTCTTATTAAGAGGGACTTCCATGTGGACCGTCTCGTGAACCTCCCCCTCGCTGGCTTTCTAACTTAAACGTCCCCAGGATAAAGTAATGAAAAGATGCATACAATGGCGAATAACTTATAATATACAGAAGTGCCTTGTTGTAACCAGGGACATCATTTTGCATAATAAAATATAGAATATGACAAAAGACGAGAACATTTGGACAGGAGTTAAGTTTGTCTTATTGATGGTTTTCTCTGTAGCGTTGGTCTACATTGTCCTATGCAAGTATGTTATACACATCCCAGAATCCAAGACCGACTTGCTTATTAAAGACATCAATGAGTCTGAAGCGATACTTACTGACCAAAAAAAGATGGCGCAACAGTTTGAGCAGATTAAGACAGACATCGACTCCCTGAACTTTGAGATACAGCAAGTGCAGCATACCAGTGAAATAAAAATGAGGATTTCACAGATGCAAGAAGCTTACAAGAAGCATGAGGGTAATCCCAAATACTTATACTGCGTACATGCGTACAGGTTTCTACAAGGGTATTTCGACGTACGCGAAAACTTAGGATATACCATTAGTGACAACAAACTCATTGAGCGGGATCTCGAAACGTTAAAGGCGAACATCTAAACACGTTCTGTTATGAATGAAAGACAGAAAATCCTATTGGCAATAGCTTCCTTCATAGCCATTATCGTCATTGTGTTGCTCTTGCTACTTCCTTCACGAACGTCTTCTAAAAACATAGACTTCTACATCCATGACAGCAATGGAAACAATCAATTGGAAGTGAATGAGGCTATCAGGTTCATCATCAACAACCCTGACGGTGTGGCAGACAAAGCTGTGCTTTGGAAAATGGGCAATGGCGACAGTGTAATAGGGCATCCCAACATCCAATATGAGTACAAGAAAGCTGGGAGATACCTCATAACACTTCAAGTTGATGGGAAACGCATTCTCGAAAGGCCAATACTGGTGATTGCCGTTAAAAAGGATGTGGAAATAGACTCTATCCCTAAGATTAATGGCGTGTCGCAAGGATATGAGGGTGAAGAACTGGTCTTCTCCGCAGAAGGACATGGGATGGACACATGGTACTGGGTATTTGGCGAGAGCGGAACGGTTGACGCTTTCGACCGACAAGTAGTTTACAAATACGACAAACCAGGCAAATACATCATCAGGCTTAAAACCAACACCACACTTTTGCCCATAGAACACGAGATTACTGTTCTGCCCAAGGTAGAAGATATTATGGAACAAGCGCAGGTTGATACCCTCGCGCTTGTACAAAATGATATCAAGAGACATTTACAAGCGATAGCCAACGCAAAGGTATCAGATAGAACAACCTTCTATTACCACATGAACTACATTAAGGACAACTATTTTTATTATGATGCCGACCAGGTGATGGTTGAGGTGAACGGCAAACGATTCAATGTATTCCCTGATTATTGCCAAGGTTTACATTTCTTGGAAAGCAACCGTAATAATCGGGTTCTTATTGAAGATGCCAAGATCGACGATTTACATCGAATCACTAAAATCCAAGTTACTCAAAAATTTGTCGGAAAATGAAATTGCCAATCTATATCATGCGCCATCCTTGGATGGCAAGAACGGCTTTCGGCCTTCTCTCACTACTATTTTTAAGCAGTGTCTACGCACAGGTGACAAAGTACGAACGCCTGCATTGCGTAGGACGCCATACCTTTAACTTTGCACCCAGCACAAGCCAACATCCGCACTTGCATAAAAATAAAGATTTGCTTGTAGTATATTCCGACAGAGATGGAAACAGGGCTTATTCAAATCGCTTTGCGCAAAGGGTACTAGGAGAGCAGAAAATGGGCAGTCCGTATTACGTTGTCGACGAGAAGAATGGCTTTTGTAAACTTGTAGCAGCTTCCCCAAGTATCGTAGGAAAGCCCAAAGGAATGTTAAGCTTATTCTATGGCAGTAAAAGACATCTTAAAGATGCAGCAAGTGCCCCGTTTGTTGGATGGATACCCAAAGAGCGCTTGCTGAGTTTTGGGCATGCTTTTGTTTCTCCATCAAACAACTTACCCATTAAATTCCGTGTGGGTACAACGGCTATCAACAGGCTCTTTGACCTACGCCCATATTGTTCAGCCGACAGCATACATGTGTTCAAAGACCCTTTCTTCGACAATAAAACGTCAAAGAGTGTCTGTTGGGGACAGATTGTATATGCCTATAAATACGATGAAAGTAAGCAGGCCGTTCTGATTTCCGACAAGCCCACGCTGAACGACACTGAAAGAAAGGTATTGGGATGGATACCAAGCGACCTGGTTGTTGAAGTAGGACAAAACAGTGCTTGTTTGCTGCATAACGAGCGGATAGGCGAATTTCTTTTACAATCTAACTTTGTTCTCTTCCATAACGCCAACAACAAAGGGCAAGACAATGTAACAAAGTTGCCTGTGTCCGTATGGGATGACGAACGCAGTTATATCATCAACATAAAAGGCGGAAACTTCCCCGTAGCTGAAATAAAGAGAATGAACAACGGAAGTAGACACCTAAATGTTCATCTATTGTTCTTTGAGAAAGACAGGGCAGAAGTTCGGGCACTGGCAAGTTCCTTACAAGACATGGCCATGAAAATTCCTCACACATTTCAAACGTCATTTTCTATGACCTCTATTTCCGAAAATGGTAACCAGCACCTAAAATGCACCCCCAACTATGCACAATGGCTAACCTTTCTTGAGCAAACAACTTCTGGTCATCCAAACGGCACAACGTCCACAGCAGGCTTTGAAGCAGCCATCAATACCATATTCAACGAAACGCCTTATGTGAAATTTGAGAATGACGTCTTCATCGTTTTAGGAACGGATGAGACCCCCACCTTCACTTCCGACATCAAATCTAAGCTAGCAGCCCGGTCTGCATGCCTATTGTTTGTGCAGCTATATAATAGGGACAACACCTCTTATCAGAATTTTATTCTCCAATCCAAAGAACTACTCGATGCCAACATTGCGGGATATATGAATTTCATCACCCAATATATTGCAGACCCCAAGCTAGACAAGCCCAGCCTTTTTAAGGAGTTAAGCACTGATAATGAAAATGCCTATCTACTAGATATACCACAGAACAGCATTGCCACTGGCGGATTAGTATTTCCAAAGGCCAATGGCGGGCTATCAAACCCAGGCCTATCCAATATATTAGACACGCTATTTGTACAGGTCTCCACGAAAGATAGCGAACTGATAACATCACTCGCCAAATGCAAGAACAAGTTGGGCGTGCAACGCGCAGTTCCTACAAAGTACGTTGAACAATTATGCCAGGCTGCTTCCTTATCTACCAAAAACTTAGATAGAGTCAGTATAAACGAAACCATCTATGCCGAAATTCAACCTAACGCCTCCATTCTTAACGACACCACAAGTGGTTACCTTTTCAATGCAAACGAACTGAAAGCTCTATTTGATGGGTGGCGAGAACTCATGCCCAATTTTACATCAGGCATGGGAAAGAAAGAAATCAAAATTTTACGGAAACTATATCATAGACAATGTCGCAGCATTAATGACACATACCAACGGAAGGTACTATCGCGCAAATCTTTGCTTTCCAATCTTTTCTATTACAAAATAGGCATTCCTGCCATAGAAGAAAAGAGTAGAATGATGAGAATAAAAGACCTGACATGGAAAAAATGTCAACTCAACGGATGGGACACGTCCTACCATAGCATGTACCAACGGCTTCTGCGTTTGGAAAAGCTTTTTAAATCCAACAAGCTCCGAACGATAGATGTATCTGGTGCTACCTACCACTTTATACCCGCACAAGAAATGCTTTAAGTCAGGTATACAAGCCATATTTACATTAAAAATACAACCAACACGTTTCCCAACAGATTTAACGCGATTTATTTTGAGCGCGTTCCTTTTATTAGTGCCGTTTAATCAAAGGGGAGCTATGTTTGTTGCATATAAGCCCTCTCCAAATGCTCCCATGCTGTTTCGACTTGGACACACAGAAAAAAGCAAAAACAAATAAAATGTCAAAACACAAGGAGTTACAGATTGACCCCTTCCAAGTTCTCCCTGCCTACAAGGGATGCTAATCTGCGAGTTACTTGGCTTACACACTCAATTAAACCCAAAATCGTTGCGAAGAAAAAACATAACACAGCAATTGGCTTGGCCAGTGTAGCCTATCTCAACAGAACTCATAAGTACTTCTTTATAGGCCTTACCCTTTCTTCCACTCCCTCCCCTGCTTTACATAGTCCACACTCCCTTCTGTCCATCTACACCGCACATCCATACCCCTACCCTTTCTCTTACACATTTATAGGTATAAGCCCAAACACATAGTGCCACTTTCTTTTTTACAAATCACTATTTTTGGCGATTGCCAACAACCGCAAAATTCCCTAAATTTGCAAGATAAAAGAACCGCACAAGCCGAGAGGAAAAGAAGACTTGCGCCATAAAACTATGCACAATGAACGATAAAATTGAAAGTAAACTGGCCAACGTACCCGAAACAATGCTCATCACGCTTTGGGCCAAAGCAACCGAAACCGAACGTGCCGACGCGCTGATTAAAGACGAAAAGGCCGTTGAAATGATGGGCAAGATTGACTACGACTTCTCGAAACTCAAAAAGGCATCGTTCTCGCAATCGGGCTGTTGCGTGCGAGCCAGACTCATAGATATGGAGGCAAAGGCTTTCTTGAAAGACAATCCCGATGCAGTGGTGATACAACTGGGGGCTGGAATTGATGCCCGATACGAACGACTTGGCAAACCCAAGGTGGGACATTGGTACGACCTTGACCTGCCCGAAGCCATCGAACTAAGGCGAAAGTTGCTGCAAGAGTCTGATGAGAATACCTTCCTAGCGCAGTCGCTCTTCGATTATTCGTGGTGCGACAAGGTGAAAGCCACGGGCAAACCCGCGCTCATTATCATCGAAGGCGTAATGATGTACTTCGAACCCAAAGAGGTGCAGAGCTTTTTCAGCACCATCGCGCAACGCCTAGACAATGCCGTTGTACTATTCGACATGCTGGCTTTTTCGCTTGTTGGCAACTCGAAAAAACACGACTCATTGAAGAAAATGGGCAAGGAGGTAGAATTTAAATGGTCGATGCTAAACACCAAAGACATGGAAACATGGAGCAACCGCCTGCATCTAGACAAAGAATACTATATGAGCGACCACGACCACGGCCGTTTCCCCTTTATCTTCCGCATGCTTTACCACATCCCCTACTTCTATCGCCGATTTAATCAACGTGTGGTGAAGTTGAAGATTGGGGATTAGAATGCAATGAAGAATGAATAGATTGACGGAGTGGACGAGAAGGCGAGTGGACAAGTTAACCAGTTGAAGAGTTGACGAGTTAATAAGTTGACTAGTTAATAAGTTGACTAGTTAATAAGTTGACAAGTCAACAAGCGGACGAGTTGACAAGTTTACAAGTAGACGAGTTGACAAGTTAACAAGTAGACGAGTTAACAGGTTGACGAGTTGACTAGTTGATAGGCGAAGCCATTTTTTCACCCTTTCACCTTTTCACCTTTTCACCCTTTCACCCTTTCACCCTTTCACCTTTTCACCCTTTCACCCTTTCACCTTTTCACCTTTTCACCTTTTCACCTTTTCACTACTTCTACATCCGCTCGTGCTTATACATTTCGACACAATTGTTATAAAAAAGGGAACTATATTTCGGTAGTTCCCATTTTTTTGTTTACTTTGCAAACCGAGAACAACAGACAATAAACGCAGAAAGGAACAGACGGCAAACCAAACATTGGAACAGCAGGTCACACCGATACTCACCATCAACGGCTCCGACGGCACTGGCGGGGCTGGCATACAGGCAGACATCAAAACGATTTCTGCCCTTGGCGGGCGTGCCCTTTCGGCCATCACATCCATAACCGCCCAAAACACGTTGGGCATTCAAGAGTTCTACGACCTGCCTGCCGAAACCATTAAAGGGCAAATAGAGGCCATCGTCAACGACATGCAGCCCGCCGTTGTGAAGGTGGGCATGATAAGAAGGGCCAACACCGTGGCACAAATAGCCCAACTGCTAAGGCAACACAAGCCCCGACACGTTATCTACGACCCCGTTATCGTGTCGTCGCAAAACGAGATGCTCATGGCGCAAGAGGTTGTCCACGAGGTTCGGCGCAGCCTATTGCCCCTTTGTTCGCTAGTGTTGATGAAACGCGCCGATGCCGAAAGGCTAACACAAACTGTGATTAACACGGCAGCCGACCTAAACCAAGCGGTGAAAAGTCTGCTTGCCGAGGGTTGTCAGTCGGTGCTGTTGCAGGGCAGCCACATGCCGCCGCAAAGTCTTACCGACGTGTTCGCAACGGCGAAAGACGGCGAGCCCACCTTCTTACCCTCGTTGTTCGGCGAAGGAGAAGTAGGCACTCGCCACGGACTTAGCGGCAGCTTGTCGGCAGCCATCGCCACATTCGTAAACGGCGGCAATGCCATTTTCGAGGCCGTAGTAAATGCACGCAACTACATTGCGCAGCTGCAACCCCAACATACGGGCATCATTGGGCGGAGTGGTGGACTGTTTAACGAGTTCACCCACGAGATAACGCAACACCATCGCACCAACAGCGACGTGAAATTTTACGCCGACAAGCTGAACGTTAGCGCACGATACCTGGCTCAGGTTACGCGCCGCATAACGGGGAAAGCGCCCAAGGCCATCATCGACGAATATCTTACGCACGAGATTGAGCAGCAACTGGCCTTCACCCCGAAAACCGTTCAAGAGATTGCCTACGCCTACGGGTTTCGTTCGCAAGCCCATCTAGCCAAATTCTTTAAGAACATCAACGGGCTCGCTCCTAGTGAGTTCAGAAAAGAAATACTTTTAAACAAACAACAAAAATGAAAGAGAACAGACAAGAACTGAACCGCAACTTGGCACAAATGCTTAAAGGCGGTGTTATCATGGACGTTACAACCCCCGAGCAAGCACGCATTGCCGAGGCTGCGGGCGCATGCGCCGTTATGGCATTGGAACGCATCCCTGCCGACATTCGCGCAGCTGGTGGCGTTTCGCGTATGAGCGACCCCAAGATGATTAAGGGCATCCAAGAGGCCGTTTCTATCCCCGTGATGGCCAAATGCCGTATCGGCCACTTTGCCGAGGCACAAATTCTGCAAGCCATCGAGATAGACTACATCGACGAGAGCGAAGTGCTTTCGCCTGCCGACGATGTTTACCACATCGACAAAAACAAGTTCGAAGTTCCTTTCGTTTGTGGCGCAAAGAACCTTAACGAGGCACTTCGCCGCATTGCCGAGGGCGCAACGATGATTCGTACAAAGGGCGAACCCGGAACGGGCGACGTTATTCAGGCCGTACGCCACTTGCGTATGATGCAAAGCGAGATACGCAGACTAACCTCGATGAGCGAGGACGAACTGTACGAGGCCGCCAAAGCCATGCAAGCCCCCTACGAACTAGTGCGTTACGTACACGAAAACGGCAAACTTCCTGTTGTTAACTTCGCCGCTGGTGGCGTGGCTACGCCTGCCGATGCCGCCTTGATGATGCAACTTGGTGCCGAGGGCGTGTTCGTTGGTTCGGGCATATTCAAGTCGGGCGACCCTGCCAAACGTGCTGCCGCCATCGTGAAAGCCGTAACAAACTTCAACGATGCCAAGATGCTAGCCGAACTATCAGAAGATTTGGGCGAGGCTATGGTAGGCATCAACGAGCAAGAGATAGCACTGCTGATGGCAGAGAGGGGGCAATAAGAAGATGCGAATTGCCATTCTTGCACTGCAAGGCGCATTCATCGAGCATAGCAAGATGCTTGCGCAACTCGGCGTGGAGAGTTTCGAAGTGAGGCAAGCCGCCGATTGGGAACAACCCAAAGACGCGCTTATCATCCCTGGCGGAGAAAGCACCACGATGCTCAAATTGTTAAGTGAGCTGAACTTACTCGCCCCCATAAAGCAAGCCATAGAAGACGGACTGCCCGTTTTTGGCACATGCGCAGGCCTTATCTTATTGGCCAAGCACGTGGTGGGCGACGTTTTGCAACGCATATCAACGATGGACACCACCGTTTGCCGCAACGCATACGGCCGTCAGTTGGGCAGTTTCTTTGTAGAAAGCAACGTGAAAGGCATCGACCATGCCGTGCCAATGACCTTTATCCGCGCGCCCTACATCACCAATGTGGGCAAGGATGTGGAGGTGTTGGCCGAGGTCAACGGCCACATCGTTGCAGCCAGACAAGGCAAACAGCTGGTAACTGCCTTCCATCCCGAACTGAACGACGACCTTTCCATACACCGCCTGTTTGTGGAGATGGTGTAAACAGTTAGGCCAATCTCTCTTTTCAAGGGAGAGCGGAGAACGCATAGCCCTTCTACTTCGGTAGTTAAAGCCAACTTCAATCGGCCATTAGCATTTCTACTTACTTTTATTGGCAAGTAGTAAAGCTAATGGTCGATTTGCTTTATCCCCTAACACATGTTCTAAATGCTTGCATGCAAAGCCTTATACGCACTTCCATCACTACCCAAACGAGCGCATGCGGGCAGCATTTACCTATCGATTTGCCAAAATCACAACCCAACAGCTACCGTCTACCAACCTTTTTCTTTGCGCCTTTCTTCTTTTGGGCTTGCTTTTTCTTATTAAGTTCGTAGAGGTACTTTCCTTCTATGGATGTGGGCAATCCTTTCGCCATAGCTTGGAAATCCCTCATATCACCACTCCCACATTCATTCCACGCCTCATGTTTTAGCACATACAACGTCTCGCCTGTTGTGCCGTCTATCAGGTATTTGTCGCCATAGTGCGAGCGTTCATTTTCTAGGTAAAACACCGAGTACCACGGCTTTTTTAGGTCTCTCTCGCCCTCGGAGCGATGCACGCTAACAAGCCTTCTCTTATTCAGCAGGTCGCATCCATACTCGCCACTCATCTTCTCAATGAGGTCGTTCAGCTTAAAATCATTTCACGAATAGTAAAATCCTGATTATTAGACGTCTGAGAAGGATATGTGTCAAAGGGGGAACGAATAAGAAACGAGCGAGTTTCTTTCCCTCTCTTTATTCTGCATTGCCTCAAAGAACACACCAATTCGATAATGCAAAGACAATATTTTCTGATGAAAAAAGTGTGTTTCTACGGAAATAAATTGTAGATACACCTTAAATTAGTCACATCTAATTCTATTGGGAGTAATTTTCAGAAGTTTTAGTGTCGTTATTATGCCAGCTAAAAAGACTTATTATCATTTCACATTGTAAATGAGAAAAAAGAGAGTTTTTGAAGCCCCTCGAAAATTTGGTAAACTGAAATAAATTGCCTATTATTACATTCAAAGCAAAGAGCAAAAGCATACGTTCTGTTTTAGATTTAGCATTATGAATTTATAAGAAATCAAACAACAAGGACATATAAGCAAAAGGGGGATTTTCCTAAACGAGTCGCTCTAGTTATTTCAGAAAAAGAGTTTTGCACCTCTATCATTCTTGGTGTTATTCGAAACGACCTACGTTTATTGTGCGAATATATTCCATCATGTTAGGAACAAAGAATTTTTCAATAATATAAGAAAAATACGTTATAAAATTTTGCGGTATCTGCTTAATTTCTTATTTTTGCAGCAAAATGTACAATTAAAAACTATTAAGATGAAAC
>ERZ773059.548-NODE-548-length-20136-cov-21.951496_pt1 | contig 20136 bp, 19 predicted proteins | sample MGYA00580514_ERZ773059 | MGnify/ENA primary metagenome ERZ773059 (study PRJEB29015, sample SAMEA2737981) | human oral metagenome | biome: human oral; feature: human-associated habitat; material: dental | place: China | collected 2056 ...
GCGTGCACGACGACGGCGCTGTGGGCGCTGGCCCACCACCGCTGGGCCGACGGCCTCATCGCCGTGCCCGTCGTGGCGCTCCTGGTCGTGGCGGGCAGCGTCGACGCCGTGTGTCACCGCCTACCCAACCGGCTCCTGGGCGCGGCCGCGATCTGGCTGGGGGCGGCCCTCATCGTGCGCGCCGCCGTCGAACTCGCCGCGGGGGCGGGGGCGCATGCCGGCGCTGCGCCGGCACGGGCGGTGCTGTGCGCGCTGGGGATCGGCGGGGCGGTCCTGATCCTGGCGCTCCTGCCCTCCGGCCTGGGAATGGGCGATGTCAAGCTGTGCGCCCTGACCGGCCTGTGGCTGGGACCCCTGGGCTGGGGCGTCGCCCTGAGCGGGGCGCTGGCGGGCGTGGTCCTGGCCGGGTTGAGCGCCATCGTCCTCATGGCGGCGCGCATCGTGGGGCGCAAGCAGATGATCGCCATGGGGCCCCATCTCATCGTGGGGGCCTGGCTCGCCTGGCTCCTCGCCGTGCGCGCGGGATCCTGAGGCGGTCGGCGCGTCAGGCGGGCACCGCCGAGCACAGGGACGTGAAGGCCGGATTCGCCTTCGCCAGGTCGCCGTGCGGGACGTAGGCGGTGAGCGTGTAGGAGCGCGACTGCCCGTCCACGAGGAAGAGCTCGAGGGCGTCGACGGAGGTCTCGTCCTTCCACCCCGGGGGAGCGGCGAACTGGTTCCACGCGATCTGGCAGCACTTCTCGAAGCCCTTCCAGTCGCCCTTCGCCGCTTCCGACGTGGCGACACGGTCGGCCACGAGCGCCTGACCGGCGGCGTGGGCCGCCGTCTGAGCCGCATCGTCGACAGCGGAGTCGAAGGCGGCCGGCCCCTCGATGGCAAGGTAGCCCCATGACGGGTCCTGCGACCACGCGTACGTCACCTCGGCCCGCCCCGGCCCCAGTCTCTCCGGGGTGAGCGCCCCGGCCCCGTCCACGAGCGCAACGGCCAGCCCGGTCACGGGCACGACCCGCGTCCCCTCGACGGCGAGCGGCACCGCTCGAACCGCGGGTGCGGCCAGGGCGGCGTCCCCGCTCTCCTCGGCGGTGGCGATGGTCCGCCCGGCCGCTCGGCCGTCCGCCCCGCGCCCGGCCGAGCAGCCCGGGACGGCCGCCAACGCGCCGATCCCCGCAAGACCGAGTAGGGTGCGGCGGGCGATCGTCGGCACGGTCGTCAGTCCTCGGGGATCAGCCACAGGCTCGCCTCCATGGCCTCGATGACCGACTCATCCGCCCCCCGGGCGAGCGCCAGTTGGACGGCGCTGACCGTCGCCGCGGCATTATCCGTACCATTGCGTTGAAGCACCCACAGTACGCCGGTCCCCGCATCCGCGTCACGCGGCGCCGCGGTGGACGCGGCGGTCGCGGTGGCGGGCGCCCCGTAGGTGAAGGCCAGGCGGAGCGCGCTCACATCGTCCTCGCCGATGTCGAGCCGCGAGGGCTCCCCCGCGCGCTGGAAACCGGGCAGCGCCCCGGCGACGTCGTCCGCCTCGATCTGAGCGAGGGCGTCGACGGCGCTCTGCTTGCCGGTGTCGGGGCACAGCACGACCAGGGCCCGGGCGAAGCCGTCCGGATCGGCGTCGGCCCAACTCGCGAGCCATCGCTCGGAGCCGTGGACCGCGCCGGTGATCGACCACGTCCGGGGCACACCGAGGGTGGTGGCCCCGCGACCCACGCGGGCCCAGTCCTCCGCGAGCCGCGGGGCGCCGGACAGGGTCTCCAGGCGCAGGGAGTCCTCGACGATCCTGCGGTTCTCGGCATCGGGTCGGGCCGCCCCCAGGAGGACGACGGCGCAGGCCCCCTCGGCGGCGAGCGCCCACAGCCGGCCGCCGGTCAGATCGGGGGAGGCCGAGGCGACGTCGAGGTAGACGATCGTGGTTCCCGAGCGCTCCGCCGTGGCGGACGCGGAGGCGACCCGGAAGCCCGGCAGCGCGGCGCGCAGGGCGGCGGTCCCCTCCTGGAGGGCGTTGGCGGCCGAGGCCGTCCTCGCGGTCCCGACGGCGACGATCTGTCCGGCACCGCCGTCCTCGCGCCACAGGTCGGTGAAGAGGGCGAGGCCGTCCTGGGCGGGGCTGTGCTCCCAGTCGTTGCGCACGAGGAGGGAGACGTCGTCGGCCAGGACGCGGTTCCAGCCCCGGGGGGCCGCATCACCCGCGGAGCAGCCGCTCGCGGCGAGCGCGGGAAGGGCGAGGCCGAGGAGGAGAAGGCTCCGGCGCGGCAGGTCTCCGGCTGCGGCCGCGGCGGCGCGGGAGGGGCTCACGACTCCCCCTCGACGAGCGCGCGCTCGAGGACGAGGGCGATGGCGTCGTCGTCGGCGAGGAGGGCGACGACGGTCCAGCCGCCCTCGACGGGCACGACCCACGCCCGACCGGAAACCGCGCCGCCGTTGCGGGAGAAGGTGAAGGCGAGGTGGATGACTCCCCCGTCGGCGCCGGTGGCCGGCGCCGTGGGCGTCTGAACCGCGCTGCCGGCCGTGTAGACGCCGGTCTCCGTGTAATCGGGCAGGGCCGATCCCAGTAGCGCCGAGGCGAGCTGCCGGGCCTGACCCGGGTCGGCGGCGGGCAGCGCCGGGCTGACGAGCAGGGCGGTCAGGCCGTTGTCCTCGGCGGTGAGCGCCCAGGGCGCGGGATCGGTCGGCGCGGAGGTCGGCGATATGGTCGATGCGGTCGTCGGGGACTGGTCGCCTTGCACGCTCCAGCCCGGGGGCACGGGCAGCACCAGGCCGCCGGCGACGACCTCGACGGCGTCGGCGGCCGCGGTCCCCGCCCCGGGCAGCGCGGACGGCTCGTCAAGAGCGGCGCCGCCCGAGCACGCCGCCAGGAGGAGCGCCGGCGCGAGGCCGGCGAAGACGCAGGCCGCGCGGATGCGCCCGAGCACGCCGGTCGCGCTCCTCCGCCGGGGTCTCATGCGCCCTCCCGGGGTGTGAAGGAGCGGGTGCCGTCCTCGGCGGGCTCGCCCAGGACCTCGGTGGCGGTGACGGTCGCCGCCGCGTGGGTCGGATCGTCGCGCAGCATCCGGGCGTCCACGGCGGTGCCGGCGGGAAGGGCGAGCGTCTCGCGGGTCGCCTCCCCGGTGGAGCGGGCGAGGCGGGAGAAGGCGTCGTCCGCCGCCCCGTCCCCCGTCGGTTCGAGCGTCTGCGGGGTCAGTGCGACCTCTTGGGCGTTCACCCCGGCCAGCCAGTCCTCGAGCGCGTCCCTGCTGGAGTCGGTCACGGGGATGCTGAGCGTGCTCCATACGGCGCTCGTGCCGCCGCCGGCTCTGACCGCGGTCACCGTGAGCGCGTGCAGGGAGCCGTCCCCGGAGCGCTCGGCGCGCACCTGGTAGACGGCGCCGGCCGCGTCCGCCCACGTCCATGACCCGGTGGTCGCGGCGTCGCTGCGCCGCAGCGAACTGCGGTACAGAACGGCGGACGCGCCCCCCAGGGCGCCGTCCCGCCGCACGGGCAGCGTCATGTCCACCGTCGTCATGTCCGCCGAGGTGCCGATGACCCGGTCCAGGCCGAGCAGAGACAGTCGGGCGGCGCCCTCGGTCTGGTCCGCGGCGGCGTCGGAGGCGAGGCCGGGCCACGCGTCGCAGGGCGCTGTGGTGGCGGTGCCGCAGGGCAGGTCGGTCAGCGCCATCAGCGGAGCCTCTCCCTGGAAGCGGCCGTCCGGCGCCGGCGCGTCGTCGGACCAGAGCCGGCCCAGGGGCGTTGAGGAGCCGGCTCCAACGACGGGGCCCCGTCCCGCCGCGACCCGATACCGGCCGGGGGGAACGGCGTCCTCGCCGGCCGTCACCCGCACCGCCTTCTCATCGGTGGCGGCGGGCAGCTCCCCCCGGCCGGCGGGGGCGGTCGCGGAGGCCGACGGCGTCGAGGCGCAGCCGGCGGGGTCCACGAGGCACACGAGCGGTCGGAATGCGCCCGCCAGTCCGCCCAGGGCGACGAGGACGATCGCCACCGCGACGGCGATCATGCCGCGGTACCCGTGGAGCCCGGGCTCGGCGCGCAGCCCGCGGCGAGCGGATCCCGGCCGTCTCATAAGGCGCATACGGCGTCGGCCCTCACCCGGCGACGAGCTCGGTGTCGACGACGGCAGTCGCGGGGTACCGGCTGGGCCGCGCCGGGGCGGTGGCGCCGCCATTGGCGCCCCGCCCCCGGCCGCCCCCGTTCCCGGGCGAGGTGCGGCAGGTTCCGAGGCCGTCCTCGACACCCAGCAGGCCGTTGCGCACGCAGACGCCGGACGTGAAGGTCAATCGGGCCGTGGCGGTCGAGCCGTTGTGCAGATCGGTGCCCGCGACCTGCCCGTCGTTGGTCACCGAGGCGCGGAAGCGGTTCCCGCTCAGCCGGGTGAAGTCCGTCAGGGTGGCGCCGTTGCTCCGGGCGTAGGCCCGGGCCTGCTCGAACGCGCCGGAGCAGTAGCTCGACACCGGTTTGCCGAACTGGGCCCAGAAACTCTCGTCGTCTGGGGCCTCGACCGCCGCCCGGTAGGCGTCCTCGAGGCGGTCCGCGCAGTAGTCCGCGGCGGCCAGGGCCGCGGCGTCGGCGGCGCTGTTCGCGCTGCGGCGGTCGGCGACCGCGTCGCCGAGGGTGATGATGACGACCATGCCCACGGCGAGGAGGAGGACGATCATTCCGCACAGAAGCGCGTTCATGGCGCCGTCCTCGCCGTCGCACAGGGTCCGGGCCCGGCCGCGCAGCATGCGCGCGAGGCGGCGCTTCGGGGCGTGTGGTTCGGGGCGTTCGGTCCTCATGCTCAGCCCTCCACGACGGGGATGCCGGTCAGTCGCAGGCGCAGGGCGTCCTGGTGCATCTTCTTGCCGCCGGGAAGGTCGAGGACGACGGCGTCCTGCCCGGTGTCCGGCCACACCACGGGTAAGCGGGCTGGCACCTGACCGCTCTTCACCGCGGGGGTGAAGGCGTTGGCGAGCGGACGGAGCGTATCGGGCCCGGGCATGTAATACGCCTCCAGGTAATGGGTGTCACCGCTCAGTAGGGTCAGGTTGGACACGACGGAGTAGCCCAGACCCATCCACTGACTGCCGAGGCCGTCCCACGCCCCGGGAAGACCGAAGGCCATCGCGGGAATGATGAGTTCCGAGTCCGTGCGCATGAGGAGCTCGCCGACGAGATAGCCGCCCACGCGCGTCACCTTCTCCATCCACACGTGCACCGCGACGGAGTCGATGGTGATGTCCACCCCGTCCGCGCCGGTGCCCACCGGACCCTGGGCCTGCGGCATCTGACCGGACCCCACGGCCGGGGACGCGGGGGCGGGTGCGGGGGACGCGCCCGCCCTGCTCCCCTCCCCCTCCGCGGGATTGGAGGGGGTCAGGACTATCTCCACCCGACGATTGACCTGCCGGTGCTCATCGGAGTCGTTGGGGACGCGCGGCTCGCCCTCACCCTTCCCGGTCGCCTCCACCGTCCACTTCGATAGATCGACCAGCTGCTTCAAACGATCCGACACCGCCCGGGCCCGCTGCTCGGACAGGGCCTGATTGTGGGCGTCGTCGGCCACGTCATCGGTGTGGCCCGTGATCGCCAGGCCCCCGCCCGAGGGGAATCGCTTGATCTGCTCCACCGCCGAGGCCAGCACCGCGTCCGCCTGACCGCTCAGCTCGGCCGAGTCCGACGCGAAGGTGACATCGCCGCTGACCGTCACCGTCGTCGACGCGCTGTCCTTCCGGGTGTTCGACGAGCCGTCCGCCACGAAGGTCGCGGATCCGATGCTGTAAGGCCCCGCCTTTCCCGTATCCGGATCGGCGTCCGACAGCGCCCCTGCGACGTCGAACCCGGCCTCGGCCTCCCCCGCCACGGGAATACCCGCCACCACGCCGAAATTGGGCAGGAAGACCTCCACCGTCCTGGCATCCTGGGGCACCGCCCCGAAAACCGGGAACAACTCCGCGCCCTCACCCGGGGAGACGCTCTTGCTGAGCGGATGAGCATCCCCGCCGATCACCGGATACACGGCGGAGTCCGCCAGGGACAACAACTTGATCTCGCCGATGACATGAGAGAAATCGGACGTCGAGAAGACCTTCATGCCCAGGGAAACCGAGTTCTCGGACACCGGCGAGAAGGACAGGCGCAGGATCGTCATGCCGTCCCTCACTACCGCCGGGCCCGCCTCCAGATCCCACTCCACACCGGAGCAGCCGCTGCGAAAACCCGCAGCGTCCGGACTGCTCGCAGGAGCGGAGACGGAGGAACCGGTGGACGCATCCGCACCGCCCCCGCCGTTCTTCGATGAGCTGCCGGTGCAGGCGCCCAGCGCGGACCCGCCTGCCACCACGACGGAGCCCACCAGGACCGACCGGCGCGATACCGACCTCACGATAAGCACCCCCTACCAGGACGAGGAGACCAACAGGATCAGCGGTCGACGGAAACACCTGACTTCCGCACGGTACACCATTCAGGTCCGCACCACCAGTATGTTTTCACGCAACACCGTGCGGCCGCCCGCGTTCACCGCGCGCGGCCGCACGACAGACGACGCTTCACTCGCCGAACACCGCATTGAGCGCATTCGTGATCTTGGTCTTGAAGTCGTATCCCTTGAGAACACCCGCGATCACCGCGACGATGGCCAGGGCGACGACGACGATACCCGCGTACTCCGCGGCACCCTGGCCGAACTCGCTCTCACGAACACGGTCAACGACCGTACGCAGCCACAGGCGGGCGCGGACCTGAGCGGCGAGGACAGTACTAGACATGGGCCAACCTCCAAGACGGGGCCGGGCCGAAACGCCCGACCGGAGCGGAACCGGGGGATTCCCGGCTGATGGCAGCAAAGATACGCGGACGATCTGCCCCGCCCCCAGGGGCATGCGCCCCGCATTCCGCCCTCTTCGGAGAGGCCACGGGGGCGCTCAGTCGGACGCGGCATCGTGCCATGCGACGATGGCCTCCGCGCGGTTGTGGACCTGCAGCTTGGGGTAGGCGGAGTTGAGATAGTTCTTCACGGTCCTGGGTGCGAGGAACTGCTCCTCGGCTATCTCCCTGTTGCTCAGTCCCCGCGCGGCGGCCTCCAGCACCTCCGCCTCGCGCGGAGTGAGCAAGTCCCTCAGAGGATTGGGGCGCTCCGCGGGCCGGGCCGCGCCGACGGAGACCTGCGCCCTCGCCTCGGGACCGAGGACCAGGCCGCCCTGATAGCAGGTGGTGATCGCCGTCGCCACCTGGTCCACGCCCAGGTTGCCGTGGACCAGGTATCCGCACGCGCCGGCGGAGATCGCCGCCGTGATCGTCTCGGCATCGTCTGCGCTCGTGAGCATAATGACCTTCGCGGCGGACGCGAGCCGGGGCAGGGCCTCCAGTCCGTCCATCCTCGGCATGCGCACATCGAGCAGGACGATGTCCGGGGCGAAAGCCGCAGCAACCTCGATCGCCTCAACTCCGTCACCGGCCTCGGCAACGACATCGACACCCTCAATGCGGTCGAGGACACGATTCAGGCCCATTCTCACAATTGCATTGTCGTCAACGATCAGTACTCGCATAAGATCCTCCTTCAATTGCCGACGACGGTGATCCTTCATCAGGCGGGGTCGTGCGCACGGGGATGGTGGCGCGGATCCGGGTCCCACCGGCCTCGCGCGCACGCAGGCTCAGGCGCCCGCCCATTGAGGCCAGCCGCTCCTGCACGCCGCACAGGCCATAGTGCCCGGAGCCTCGGAGATTCGAGGGATCCTCCAGGATGCGCCGGGGCAGGCCGATGCCGTCGTCCTCGACTTCGACCAGGAACCGCAGGGGCTCCGTCTCAGCGCCGGCGATCCCGGCGACGCGGATGGTGACCGACTCGGCGCGCGCGTGGTTCTCCACATTGGAGAGCATCTCGCCCAGAGCGCGCTGGGCGTGCCAGGTCAATGCGTCGTCGGCCTCAACCGGGACCCCTTCTATGACGATATCGACCGGAAGATCGAGCCGTCGTCCCCAGGTCTCGGCATCGTGGGCAAGACGACGGCGCAGATCGCCGTCCGGAGTGGTCCGCAATTCGTCGAGTACCGCACGCGACTCCGAAGTCAGGGCGTCGGCGGCCTCGAGCAGGAGGGCCGCGTCGGCCGCGTGGGGACTGTGCTCCTCCTCCAGGGAGTCGTGCAGCACCTCGGCGAGCATTCGCATTCCAGCTGCCGATTTCGCAACGGTGTCATGCAGGTCCCGGGCGAGTACGAGGCGCTGCTCGGTACCCGCCTGCACGGCCCTTATCTGGGCGACGTCCCCGGCCAGATTCTCCACGCGGGCGGCCTCGCTCACCATATGCCGTCCGAGATAGGCAAGACCCGCGATCGCGAGCATCACGAGCGTCTCCCACCGCCTGAGGGGGGCGGGCGCGTCAACGATGAGCAGGCACACTCCCATGGCAACGGGCGCCAACCACGCCCACAGGGCCCGCGTCCCCGTGACGATCCCCATGAGCAGTGCCGAGACGAGCACGTAACCGAACGGCAGCGGATGGAGAACGGGCCCGTCCCGACCGCCGGTGGTGAGCAGAAGTACGGTGAGCAGGGCGTCGGTGACCGTGAAAAAGGAGGTCGTCACAATGCGCCCGTCGTCTCGTCCCCAGCGGAGGAGCAGCACGAGGTTCCCCGGCATGACGAGGAGCGGAACCAGGGTCCGCCATGTCACTCCGGCACTCAGCCCGTCGATCAGCATGACCACGGCGAGGACCAGACGAATATCCGCCAGCGCCCGGGCCGATGGGGTCAGGGCCGTCTCGCGCAGAGCCTGTTCCTCATCCATGGAAGAGTCCGCGGAGTGCCGGAAGATTCATGATGATAAGGCTCCCACCGAGCAGGATGACCACGCCGGGCACAATGATCATGGTGACGACGAGGGACACCTTGGGCTGGGCCCTGGTCGCAGCGCGCCGGACCTGCTGGGCGCGCGTCCGGCGGACCTCCCGCGCGATCTGCCGCAGGGCCTCCTCCAACGGCGTGCCCAGCTCTTCGGACTGGAGCAGCGCGGTGACGAAAGCGGCGACATTCGCCGAACGCGTGCGCTCGCGCAGACTCTCCAGGGAGGCCCGCCGTGTCACGCCCATCTGCATCTCCCGCAGGGTCAGGCTCATCTCCTCGGCCAGGGGACCGGCGTGCTCGTCCGCAACGCGCCGCAGCGCCACCCGGAAGGGCAGTCCGGCCGCCACGGTGACGGAGAAGACGTCGAGGAAGTCGGGCAGATCCCGCTCGATCTCCTCCTGGCGTTTCCTGATGGCGGTCCACAGCCACACGTGCATCCAGAGGGCGAAGACGACGAACAGCACGATCCCGTAGAAGATCCGGCCGTTGAGCACGCTCAGGAGCATGAGGATGAGTCCGACGGTGACGAATCCGGCCTCGCGCTGGATGAAGGACTGCGCAGTCAGTCCGGCCGGCCTGCCGGCGGCGCGAAGTTGCCAGGCCAGCCGCCTCACGTGCTTGTCCCCGTAGATGTTCAGCAGCAGGCGCTGGGAGAAGGAGCCCAGGAGATCGGTGAGGCGGGTGAACGGGCCCAACCGCTCGTCCTCGCCCTCGGAGGAGCCCTCCGATGCGTCGAAGAGATCACCGACCTGAGGGTCGCAGGCCATGCGCAGGCCCTGGGCCCCGAGGAGGACGATGAGGGCCGCGAGCGCTGCGAAGAGAACCGTCATCACGTCTCACACCTCCACCCGGGACACGACGCGCATGAGCGCACCGCCGATCAGGAAGAGCGCCAGGGAGACTATGAGGATGATCCGTCCGGGGATGGAACCGGCCAGGTTGTCCAGCATGCCGGGTTTGAGCACATTGAGAAGAATGATCGCGGCGGCGCCGATGATCATGACCGCGTACCCGGACATGGCCGATCCGAGGATGACGGTGCGAACCTCGCGGCGCAGCTCCTTGCGGTCCTCCAGAGTCTGGGATATCTCCGTCAGCGCGTCCGTCAGCGCCCCGCCGGTGCGCGACTGTATGACGATCGTGCGCACGAGGACGTTGATCTCCCGTGAGGGGAGCCGCTCGGCCAGGGCGTGCAGCGCCTGGTCGAGGCTCCAGCCCAGGTCGAGGTGGGCGGCCACGCGGAGCATCTCGCCGCCGGCGGGCTCGGAGAGCTCGCGTCCGGCCATGGCGACGCAGCGGCCCACGGACAGGCCGGCCGAGTTCCCGTTGGCGACGATGCGCGCGAGCTCGGGCAGTTGGGCGGTGAAGTCCTCCCGCCGTCGGGCGGCCTTGCGGCTCAGCCACTGCAGTCCCGCCGCAGGCAAGAGCAGGGCCAGCACCGTGCTGGCGATGTAGCCCACGAGGAACTTCCCCACCACCAGCATGACCGCCATCGCGGCGAGCACGCCGAGGACCACCGTGACGGGCGACCAACCCAGGCCGGCCGCCGCAATACGGCGCCCCAGGGCGGCGAAGGGGCCTTTCCCCGACAGGCGGCGGTCCAGGCGCGCCAGACGCTGCGCGCCGGTGACCTGCTCGCCCTGGGCCAGGACCCACAGCTCGCGGCGCCGGGCGAACTCCCCGAGCAGAACGTTGACGCTCCATACGCCGAGCACCAGGGAGACCAGAAGCATGAGGAGGATGAGGCGAACGATCATGCTCATGGGCGGGCCTCCGGGGAGGCTCCCGCACCGGCGCGGCCGAAGGCGCGCGGAAGGGCGCCGAGGCGCGCCATCCTCGTCACGAGGGGCTCGGGCAGGGGGAAGCTGCGGAAGGCGCCGCTCCGGGCACGAGTCTCGACGTAGCGCAGGATCGGCTCGGTGGCGTAGGGGTCGCGGTGCCGGGAGGTCACGGCATCGATGTGACGCACGCGCCGGGCCCCATCGACGTCGCGCTCGAGCTGGACGATGACATCGATGGCCGAGTTGATCTGATCGCGAATCGTGTCCACCGGCAATTCGAGGTCGGACATGCTGGCGAGCGTCTCCAGACGCCCCAGCGCATCGCGGGCGGAGTTCGCGTGGACGGTGGTGAGCGATCCCTCGTGGCCGGTGTTCATGGCCTGGAGCATGTCCATGGTCTCCCCGCCCCGGACCTCGCCGACGACGATCCGGTCGGGCCTCATGCGCAGCGAGTTGCGCACGAGGTCGCGAATGGTGATCTGCCCCTTGCCCTCCGAGTTCGCCGGGCGGGCCTCGAGGCGCACCACGTGGTCCTGCTGGAGCGAGAGCTCCGCGGAGTCCTCGATCGTGATGATGCGGTCCTGGTCCGGGATGAGGCCGGACAGGGCGTTGAGGAAAGTCGTCTTGCCCGTGCCCGTGCCGCCGGAGACGAGGATGTTGAGGCGGGCCCTCACCATGAGGTCGAGCAGGTCGGCGGCCTCCCGGGGGAGGGAGGCCTTGGCCACGAGATCGGCCATGCGGAAAGGCCGGGGGAAGCGGCGGATCGTCATCGTCGGGCCGTCGAGGGCCAGCGGCGGGATGATGACGTTGACGCGCTCGCCGCCCGCGAGGCGGGCGTCGACCATGGGGCTGGACTCGTCGACCCGGCGGTTGACGGAGGACACGATGCGGTCGATCACCTGCATGAGCTCCTCCTCCGAGGTGAAGGCGGAGGGGATGCGCTCCAGGCGGCCCGCGCGCTCGACGAACAGGTCGTGGACGCCGTTGACCATGATCTCGGTGATCGTCTCATCGCTGATGAGCGGTTCGAGGACGCCGAGCCCCACGGTGTCGTCGACCACGCGCTGGATGATCCGCGCCCGCTTGCGAGAGGACATGACCGGGCCCTCGTAGGACAGGATGCGGGAGAGCACCCGCTCCAGTCGCGCGCGCTTAAGCGGCATCTCGAGGTCGGCGACCTCCTCGATATTGATCTCCTCGAGCAGGCGCGCGCGGAAGCGCGCGACGAGCTCGGTGACCTCATCGGCGTAGTCCTCGGGGGCCGCCCGGTCGCGCAGCGCCACGTCAGTCCCCCTCCCTCGACGGGAAGTCCGCCTCGGCGGACAGGTGAATTCGCGAGACCTCCATGACCGAGGGGATGCCGATCGGGGTCGTCGCCTCGACGCGCACGCAGCCGCGTCCGCAGGAGGAGACGGAGGTCAGGCGGATCGAGTCGGGCAGTGAGGCCATGACCGCCTGCCCGGCGGGGCGGCCGTCCTCCAGTGCGCGGGCGCCGTCGCGGGCGGCGTCGCGGATCTGGGAGGCGGCCACCGCCACTCCCATCCCCTGGATGAGCAGGAGCAGGACGATGATGACCAGGGGGATGATCGCCGCGACCTCGAGCGCGGACTGCCCGTGCGATTCGGCGCGCGCACGGCGCAGAAGGTCTCTCATCGTCCTCATCGTCCCTCCCAGTCGATGCGCGAGGTCCCGTACGCGGTCCCCATGCCCGGGATCATGCTGGGGAAGCTGATGGCGACCCGGACGTCGTCCTGATCGATCACCGTCACCTCGAGCCCGTCGGCGAGCGGCCCGGGCATGCGCCGGGCAACCGCGTCCTCGACCTTCTGCAAAGACATTCCCCGAGACAGGTCGCGGGCCGCCTCCTGCGAGGCGTTGTGGGCCACGATGGACACGCCGCCCAGGATCAGGCCCTCCAGGCAGATGACGAACACGACCAGCGCCAGAATGAGGCTGCCGACGAACTCCACCGTCACGGCGCCGCGCTCCCCGCCCGGATCCTGCCGGTACGCGCCCGCGCTCCTGCGTCCTCTCCGGTGGCTGACGACGCCCGGCCGGATGCCGGGGGGCGCGGACGCGGGGGCGGACGACGGCGCCTGCGGGGAGATTGAGGGCGGCCCGTCCCAGTGCCGCGGCGCCCTCCTGTCCCGGGACGGCGGAACCGCGGCCGGAACCGGCGGCGGCGGGGGCACCGCGGCGGCGGGGGCAATCGTGGGAGACGGCGCAGACCGAGGAGCCGGAGACGGCGCAGACCGAGGAGCCGGAGACGGCGCAGACCGGGGGGAGGCCGTCTGCGCCGGCTCCTCCGTCTGCGTCTGCTCGGCACGGCGGTCGCGGCGCCTCCACCATCGGCGCCCGCCGGTCCTCTTCTTCCTCCGTCCTCTCCTCCCCTGCTCGTCGTCGGCGCGATCGGACTCCGGTTGTCCGCTCGCGCGTCCATTGTCCGCGGCGGGTGCCAGAGGGCCGTTCGTACGGGTGGCGCGGGCGATGGACCGGCCGACCTTGTTCAGTTCCGGCAGGGCGAGGTCGATGAGGCTCCCGGTATTGAGGGATGGCTCCAGCTTGGCGATCCGATCCGGCATCACCGCGAGCAGTGGCAGGCTCACCAGCCGGGCCGCGGTGGCGGGCTGGATCTCGTTGTTGCGCGAGGTGCGGTTCAGGACGAGCCGAGTCGGCGTGTTGTGCGCCAGGGTCAGCCTTCCCAGGGTCTCCCCCAGTCGGCGCACGGCGCGCAGTGCGGGCACCTCCGGAGTGGCGACCACGATGATCACGTCCGCCTGGTCGAGGGCCGCGGCGGTGGCGTCATCGAGGTGCGAACCGCAGTCCACGACGACGGTGGCGTACTGGTAGCGGATCGCCTGAACGATCTGCCGGGACGCGGTCTCCGTCATGAGCTCCGCCAACTCCCCGTGCTCGGGGGCCGGCAGCAGCTCAATGCCGTTGCGCACCGGGTAGGCGACCTCGGAGATCTCGCGGCCGCCGATCTCCGCGCCCAGGGACGCCAGGTCGGTGACATTGCGGCGCACCGTGACGCCGCAGTACGAGGCGAGGTCGCCGGCCCGCAGGTCGAAGTCCACCAGGGCGGTGCGCCCGCCGGTCGCGGCCGCTCTCGCGGACACCAGGGCGGTCAGGGAGGTTCCCACACCGCCCTTGGCCCCGACGACGGCGACGACGGAGCCGACTGCGCGCGCCATCTGCTCGCGCTCCCCCGTGACACGTCCCTGTGCGGCGCGCGTCCAGGCCGACAGGGCGCGCAGACGCTCCGCGTAGCGCTCCACCGAGGGCGGCAGCGGGAGGAGGCCGCGTCCGCCGGCGTCGAGCACGTGCTCGATGAGTTCGGAGTCCGGACGGGAGGACAGGAGGCACACCGGCAGAAGAGGCTCGAGGGACGCGATCTCCCGGAGCGTCGTCAAGCCGTTACGGCCTCCGACCTCCTCATCGACCAGAACGATATCCACCTCCTGCTGCTCGATCTCGATGCGGCCCTGCAGGGCCGAGTGCACCGCCAGGAGCCTGGAGAAGCCCTCCAGCTCGGCGACGACGGCGGCGACCGCCGTCGTGTGCCGGTCGTCGGTGGAGATGAGAAGTACTTGCGTCATCAGTGACCCCCGCCGTTGCCGGTTCCGCGGTAGGTCGACTGATCGTCGGTGAGGACGGCGGTGTCCCCCGTTCCGCGCAGCGCCAGACGGAGCTTGACCGCGAAACTCTCGGCGTAGGCCACTTTGAGACTGTCGTTGGTGGACAGGGCGAAGGTCACGGGGATCTGCTGCGACTCCGCGAAGGCCCCCGACTTGTCCTCCTCCTGGACCGTGGTCTGGACGCCGACGTCGACGATGAGCACGTTCTGCACCACGACCTCGGCCGTCTGCTCACCCGTGCTCTCGTTGGTGACCGTCGCAAGGATATCGACGTAGTCGCCGGCGGAGATGCGTCCCGCGACGCCGGTCTCGGCGTCGACCATGATGGCGACCTCCCGGTAGCCCTCCTGGAGGCCCGGCGGCTCGGTGAGCATGCCGGCTTGGAGGACCTCGCCGCTCTGGTAGCTGCCCACGGTCACAAGGCCCTCGATCTGGCCGAAGGAGGTCACGGCGCCGGTGGGCGTCCATCGCGCGGGGATCTCGACGACCTCGATGTCGCTCTGCGCGATCGGGTGCAGCGCGTTCACGTCCGTCGTCAGACGCACGACCCTGGTCATCGGGCCGACCTGGGAGGACACGGAGTTGACGTACGCGGCCACACCGACGAAGGTGAGCGCCGCGGCCAGGATGGTCATGAGGAGCAGAAGGACTCCCCGGCGCTGTCGTGGATTCACGGCATCTGCCTCTCGAGCTGGGGGACGATGGTCGGTGAAGGGGGAGCGGGAGGGGCGGCACGGGTCGATGCCGCCGCCGTGCCGCAGAAGGGGCAGCCCGTCGGCGGTACGGCGCGCCCGCAGGCCACGCACGGGGCCGTGGGCAGGGAGGCGAGGATCCGCGGCACCAGCGAGCGCAAGTCGCCGATGACCGTCAGTTCCGCCCAATGGCGCGCGCCGTAGGGCGAGTCCTCCGCGGACAGGGTGAGCGGCGCGATGGAGGCGGTCAGGGAGACCGTCAGCGGGGCAAGCTCGGCGCCGGAGGCCCAGCACGCGTCGGGGGCGCCATCGGTGTCCCAGGTGACGGGCGAGACGCTCCTGACGCTCCCCTCGCTCAGGTCTACGTCGAAGGAGGCCCTCGGGAGGAGGCTGCGCAGGTGCTGCCAGATGCTCGGGCTCGCCTGAGACAGCCTGGCGACGGAGGACAGGGCGATGCGCGTGCGGCAGCGCTTGCCCAGCGCGTCGGCGACGGCCTGGGCCGCGCCGTAGGAATTCGGCTCCAGCAGCGCGAGGCCCCGGACGATGAGCGCCCGCTGCGTCGCGGTGCCGTCCACGATCACCACGGCGACACGGGGCGGGGCGAGGATCCTGCCGGCGATGCGCGCGGGACGGTCGTCCCGATCAGGCGAGACGACGAGGAGCGTATCGGAGCCGGCGCCCGCGAGAGCGTCGATGACATCCCCCTGCTCTTCGACGCGGACGCACCCGGGCGGAGCTTCTCCCAGCGCAATGGCGGATACCAGGATCAAGGACTCTCCTTCAGGTAGAGAAAAATGCACCGACCGATCAGGCGGTCTCCGCGACGGCCGTGCCCACTCATCGCTCGCGCATCTGCCTTGGGATGATAGACGCTCGTGGGCGTCCTTGTCACGGTCTCGTCGATCTGCGGCTCGCGGCGACTCCGGCCCCCGGCATTCTAGTACCGGGGCCCGTCGCGCAGACGCCGCCCCCGGTCATCCCAGTGCCGTCCGTCGCCGGTGCGTCGCGGATCGCTTCGTCTGAGCACCGCTGGAACGATCATCCCAAGACCGAGCAGTCCGACGCACAGCAACTCGGACGCGTCCACGCGGTTGCCGAGAATCAACTCGACCCCGACGACCCCTGCAACAACGGTCGCAGCGCCCACGAGACACGTCATCGCCAGAACGGGCCTGTCCACGCATTCGGATGACGGCGCCGCCGCGTGCACGACCACCAGCCCCGCGACGCCCCCCAGGAGGACGTGCGCGGGCGGGATGATGGGGAGGAATCCGATGACGGCATACGTCGACCCGGCGATGAGGGGCTCGATGATGTGGTGCAGCACGAGCGCCCCACTGATGCCGCTCACGGACATCCCGATCAGCAGACCGGTAACCGTTCGCCCGGACGATGCCGCAGAATCCATAACATCTCCTTCTCGAAACTCCTCCGAATCTACACCTCGGCCACTGCGTCGAACATCGAACTTTATACGCTCGTGATCTGGCGGAACAGGGGCTTACGCCCCACATCGCGCCCCCATCCCCGGGGCGCCCGCACCGGCGACTCCACTTCACAGGGAATTCACATAGAACGTGCAGGTCTTCGTCCCGCGCCGACTGCGACTCATGGGGCGAAGACCGGGGCGATGGCCCCTTCGTCACCGCCCCTCAGGTCTCTAGGGTCGGATTCAACCCGTTTACAGACCGCGCCTATACGAGGGGGAGACGTGTCCCGTCAGCTGCCGAGAAGTCGCGATGAGCGCGGCGCCGCCGCCGTGGAGTACGCCGGCATCCTTCTGGCCGCTCTCCTGGTGGTGTCGGCCGTCGTCCTCGCCTTCGGGGCCTTCGACATCGGTGCGAAGGTCAGTTGCGCGCTGTCCCAGATCTTCGGGGACGGCGGTGCCTGCTCCGCGGTCTCCGGCGATCCCGGTGCGAGCGGCACGCCCACCCGCGATATGCGCCCCGATGCGGGCGGCAACGTCGTCAACGACGAGACGCAGACCAACACGGGCAAGGGCGGAGTCGAATTCAAGGGCGGAATCTGGTCGGGCGGCGCCAGTCTCGCCGACGGCGGTCAGATGCAGTTCCAGCACTACGAGGACGGATCCGGGAAGTACACCATCACCGACTCGAAGACCCTCGACATTCATGGCGGCGTCGGCGATGAGCTCAAGGGAGGAGATGCCGAGATCTCGGCGAAGGTGCAGCTCGAGGGCGAGGGGACCATGAGCGATTCCGAGATCCGCAAGTGCGATACCGCATCCGGTGCGGGGTCATCGCGCTCATGCTCCGGATTCCGCGACCAGTACTCCGAGCAGATCGAGAACCACACCCATCAGGGGTTCAGCCAGATCGGCGCCGGGGACACGAATATCGACGACCCCCCGGACCAGTACCAGCACACGATTCAGGGAACGTTCTCCCTCAACGGCGAAATAAAACTGAACTCCGGCGGAAAAGATCCCGCGGTCAATGCGGGTGCCAGCGGATCGGCGAAGGCGGGGATGAGCAAGACGACGACGTACGACTCCGACGGCAAGGGCGGCAAGGGCGACGTCGCATCCACAACGACAACCTTCTCCTATTCGCTGGATGACACCGCGGAAGTCACTGTCAATGCCGTCAAGCAGGAGGTCGGCAATGCCGGGGTGACGGGCCATGCGGGCCTGTCGGGAGGCCTGGGAGTCACGGAGAAGTTCTCCTACACTGAGGACGGGAGCGGCAACCTCACCACCGTCACCTTCACCACCACGAGTCACGCCGAGGGCGGCGCCAACGCCGGCATTGATGCGAAGGGCCCCGATGGGGCCACCAAACCGGCGTCGGGAAAGGGCGGGGAAGGCTCCCAGTCCGGAGACCAGTACGAGACGACGGTGACGATCGACGTCACCAAACTCTCAGACTCCGAGCGGCAGACGGTCAACAACTACGTCCACTCGCTCAACGCGAAGTCACCGGTGTTCCCCTCCTCCGTCCTCAACCCGTCGGAGCCGGTCGGTGCGGACGACGAGTTCGGCACGATCGTCCACAACAACGCCATCGTGACGACTTCGCACTACGAGACGGAGACGACGTCCTCGAAGGAGGAGTACAATTATTGGTTCGCCAGTTACTCCAACTCCGCGGAGCATAAGGACCGCACGCTGGTGGACCAGCACTACCTCGACCTCCCGGGCCCGGACGGGAGCCGCACGTACCGGGACACGGACGCCGAGAACAAGAACGGCAAGTGACCTCCGCCCCCACCCGCCATTCACGATTGGAAAGGCAGCATGTCCATGATCTCACGACGCGCCCTGGCCGGGCTGCTGACCCTCGGCGGCGCGGCCGTCGCCGTCGTCGGATGCTCGAAGAACTCCGATGAGGCGTCCACGGCCGGAGCGCAGGCCCCATCGTCGGGCGCCGGCTCCTCCGCGAGCCCGACCGGCGGTCCGCTTCAGGTGACGCCGGCGCCGCAGAAGACCGAGGGCCAGGCCCTGAACCCGATCGAGGACGTCACCGTGACCCTGCCCGCCGAGCTCACCGAGATCACCTGGTACGGCGACCACCGTGTTAAGCCCCACTTCTACAAGACGTCCACAGACCTCGGTCTGCTCGACATCAACCTCGCCCGCTCCCGGTTCCAGAGCGCCGAGACCTCCGCCTTCGACGAGTGGGAGGCGTACCGCCGCGACGGCCCCACCGTCACCTCCACGATCGTCGCGCTCGACTGGCCCGGAGCCGAGGGCGCCTGGGCGTGGACCTGGGACCAGCCCGCAGACGCGTCGATCCTGAGCGACTCCGCGACGGGCACCGTCAACCTGTCCGGCGTGTGCATGATGCTGCGCTCCACCTCCGGTCAGGACGTGTACATCGCCGCCTACGCCCCTCAGGGCGGCCTCCAGGGCTGCCCCGCCCTGAGGGCCCTCAACTCCCTCACCCTGAGCTGAGGCCTCACTCGGGCAGGACGGCGTAGAGGACCTCGTTGAAGTCGTAGGAGCTGCCCTGGATCATGAGGAGGCGGGGCTGGGACGCGACCTCGCCCTGGGCCTGCTCGGAGGGGGCGATGACGCGCTTGAGGGCGCCCTTGATGCTCCAGGTCTGCTCGCCGTCCTTGAGCCTGTGGGCCGTCACGACGGCGTCCTTGGCGGCCTGGTTCTCCGGGTCGAGGCCGGACTGGAGGACGAGGACGTCGTCGTCGCCCGCGAGCCCGAGCGGGGTCAGGAGGCAGTCCTTGCTCTGGGCGGGCCGGGCGGCGGTGATGGTGACCCCGTCGACCGCGGCGGTGCAGGCGCCGGTGTCGACCGTGACGGTGACGGTCCGGCTCCTGCCGTGCACGGCCACGCCCCCCGAGGCGGGGGCCGCGGCGATGAGGTCGGCCAGCTCCTCGGCCTTGAGCGGGGCCGAGCTCACCCAGGAGGTGCGCGGGGCCGAGGAGCTGATGGTCCTGACCTCCTTCCCGGTGGCGTCGTAGACCGTCCAGGAGGAGCCGTCGGTGACGTAGAAGGCCTCGGGGCCGACGTCGACGCCCACGCCCCCGGGCAGGGGCTCGTCCCGGGAGCCGAAGTTGGGGCTGGTCTTGACGTCCCGGCGCAGCAGCACCGCGCCGGAGTCGGCCGCGATGACGTCCACCTGCTTGTTCTTCGAGTCGTAGGCGACCAGGAAGCCGTTGTCCACGCGCCCGCCGGAGAAGTCGCCGTAGACCCGCCAGGTCTCCTTGCCGGAGGAGTCCATGCCGATGAGGGACCCGGAGGAGAAGTCGTCGATGAGCACGGCGGTGGTGGCGGTGGAGCCGATGAGGTTGTGGTCGACGGGGCCGGGGACCTCGGAGGTGGAGCCGTCGAGCTTGACCAGGCTCGCCTCGGAGCCGCTGTTCTCGCACAGGAGGGCCTTTGCCGTCCAGAAGGCCGCCTCGGAGCACTCGCCGGACCACACGCCGGCCTGGTTGGAGCGGTTGAGGTCGTACAGGCTCCAGGTCCCCGAGTCGTCGGTCGCCAGGGCGCCGCCGTCGGGGGCCACGCGCAGGGCGGAGCTGTCCGGGATGCGCTGGAGCTCGGTGACGGCGCCGGCGGCGACGACGTCGGCCAGGGAGGGGCTGTCGGGCAGCCGATTGCGCCCCAGCACCCACCAGGCGATGGCGCCGCCGGCGAGGGCCACGACGAGCACGACGGCGATGACGGGGATGAGGCGACGACGACGGCGCGGCGGCGCGGCGGGCGGGTGGACGGAGTCCGGCCGGCCGGGCC
>ERZ773059.553-NODE-553-length-20011-cov-47.235468_pt1 | contig 20011 bp, 18 predicted proteins | sample MGYA00580514_ERZ773059 | MGnify/ENA primary metagenome ERZ773059 (study PRJEB29015, sample SAMEA2737981) | human oral metagenome | biome: human oral; feature: human-associated habitat; material: dental | place: China | collected 2056 ...
CGCGGCCCCGGACCCCGGTCCGGGCAGCGCCGCGTGCGCCCCCGTCACGGCCCGCGGCTCGGCGTCGGGCTGGTTGGCGAGGGGGTTCTGCAGCGCCTTCGCCTGCTCCACCGTGAGCTCGCCGGCCTCGACGGCGGCCCTGAGGGCCTCGGCCTCCTCGCGCAGGCGCTTGAGCTCCCGGCGCGTGAGGAGGGGCTGCTGCCCGGTGATATACGCCTCGCGCTCGGCGGCCCGCTCCGCCCGCCTCATCGAACGCCGGGAGCGGCGGAAGCCACCGGAGGAGCCTGCCGGCTGGTCATCATTGACGTCGGTGTTCTCACTCACCGTCGTTCTCCTTCCTCAGGGACTGCTCACGTGCAACGCGCGCCGTCATCGAGGTGGTCGACGCCTGGCGCTGGGTCACACGATAGAGGCCGTACTTGCGGATGTACTGAACAACGCCGTCGGGGACCAGATACCACACGGAAGCACCGCGTCCCACTCGTTCACGGCAGTCGGTCGAGGATATCGCCATGGCGGGCACCTCGACGAGGGAGACGCGGTCCGCGGGCAGACCGCCGTCGGTCAGGGCGTGCCCGGGGCGGGTCACCCCGACCAGGTGGGCGAGGCCGAAGATCTCCTCGTTGTCCTTCCACGTCAGGATCTGCGCCAGGGCGTCCGCGCCGGTGATGAAGTACAACTCGGCGCCCGGGTACTCGGCGGCGATGTCGTGGAGCGTGTCGATCGTGTACGTCGTCCCGCCCCGGTCGATGTCGACCCGTGAGACCGTGAAGCGGTTGTTCGAGGCCGTGGCGATCACCGTCATGAGGTAGCGGTGCTCGGCGGGCGTGACCCGCCTGCCCTTCTTGAAGGGCTGGGCCCAGGTCGGCACGAAGACGACCTGGGCCAGCCCGAAGACGTTCTGAACCTCGGACGCCGCGACCAGGTGGCCGTGGTGGATCGGGTCGAAGGTCCCACCCATGATCCCGATACGCAGGGGCTGTGAACCGACGCTCACGGACGCTCCCTCCCGGGGTCGGGCGGGCCTCTCGGCCGCCAGGACACTCCTCGATCTCGATTCCGCGCAAGACGCGCAGTACCACCATCCTGCCACGTCATCGCCCTCGGAGCGGGATGAACGCCGGTCGGCGCGGGCGGAACGGGCGGGGAGGACGCCCCTCGGCCGCGCCCGGAGCCGCGCCGGAGCCCGGCACGCGGCCGGGGCGACCGCTCCCGACGGCGCCCCGGACGGGAGCGAAACCGTCGACGCGCCGAATGACGCCGAAGCGGGCGACGCCCCGGCATCTGCCGGAACGCCCTGAGCGCTCCGGCGGGGCGGCCCGGTCCGAGCGAGCGCGGAGACTCGGGGCCGTGCGTCCGCATATGAGCGCGGGTGCACGGCCCCGCCGGCGACGGGCCGCATGAGAATCAGGAGGGACGTGGCGGCGGTCGCGCGCGACCGACCGGCCCGGTGAAGTGCCTCCTCGAAAACCTGTCAATCGATAGTCTTATCAGTCACTATAGGGCCATGAGCGCCTCCGAATCCGTCCTTCCTGAACCTGAGTGCACCTGGTCCACCGGCCCCGACGACGCGGCCGCCGTCCCCGCTGAAGTCTGCGACGCCGTCGACACCGTCCTGAACACCTCGGGGCTCCCCTGCTCCGAGCGCGAGATTCTCACCACCCGCGTCGAGCGCTGGTACCCCGACATCAGCGACGGGCTCGTCACCCTCTACGGCGAACCCATCGCCACGCGCACCGCCGCAACCCTGCTTGCCGACGCGGCTCGCGCCTACATCGACCGCGACCCGCAGCTGCGGCACCTCGACCTGGCCCGCACCCTCGAGCCCGCATGGGTCCAGAACCCCTCGCGCATCGGTTACGCCGGCTACACCGAGCGCTTCGCCGGCGATCTGCGCGGCGTGATGAAGCGCATTCCCTACCTGCGCGAGCTGGGCGTCTCCTACCTCCACCTCATGCCGTTGCTCACCCCCCGCCCCGGGGATTCCGACGGCGGTTACGCCGTGGCCGACTACCGCTCGGTGCGTCCCGACCTAGGGGATATGGACGACCTGGCCGCCCTGACCGCCGAACTGCGCAGGGACGGCATCAGTCTAGTGGTCGACCTCGTCCTCAACCACGTGGCCGCCGAGCACGAATGGGCCGAGCGCGCCCGGGCGGGCGAGCAGCGATATCGCGACTACTTCTTCATCTACCCCGACCGCACCGAGCCGGACGAGTACGAGAAGACCCTTCCCGAGATCTTCCCCGACTTCGCTCCCGGCAACTTCACCTGGAATGACGAGATCAACGGCTGGGTCTGGACGACCTTCAACTCCTTCCAATGGGACCTCAACTGGCGCAACCCCCGCATCATGGAGGAGTTCGTCTCCATCATCTTCAACCTGGCGAACAAGGGCGTCGAGGTTCTGCGGCTGGACGCCATCGCCTTCACCATCAAGCGCAAAGGCACCGACTGCCAGGGCCAGCCCGAGGTCCACGCCATCACCGAGGTGCTGCGCGCCATCACCCGCATCGCGACCCCGGCCGTCGACCTCAAGGCCGAGGCGATCGTCGCCCCCACCGAGCTCCTCCAGTACCTGGGCCAGGGCCGTTACACCGGCAAGGTCTCCGACCTCGCCTACCACAACTCCCTCATGGTCCAGGTCTGGTCCATGCTCGCCACCCGCAATGTCGCACTCGCCGCTCATGCCCTGGACGCGCTGCCCGTCGAGCCGTCCACGGCCACCTGGATCACATATATCCGCTGCCACGACGACATCGGCTGGGCCATCGGGGACGACGATGCGGCCGCAGTGGGTCTCAACGGCTACTGGCACCGCGTCTTCCTCGCCGACTGGTATCGCGGGGCCTACCCCATGAGCGACGCCCGCGGCCTGGTCTTCCAGTACAATTCCGTCACGAACGACCGCCGTATTGCGGGCACCGCCGCCTCTCTCATCGGCATCGAAGCCGCCGCCGAGGCCGTCGAGGGCATCGACGAGTCCACGCCCGCTTGGCGCGAGGAGGAGCTGCGCACCTGGCTGGAAGAGCGTTTCAACGCCCTGCGTTTGGCCAACGCCGTCATCTACGGGTGGGGCGGTGTGCCGGTCATCTGGTCCGGGGACGAGCTCGGTCAGTTCAACGACCCAAACTGGGATACCGAGCCCGGACACGAGACCGATTCGCGATGGGCCGGTCGCCCCGCCCTGGACGAGTCCCGCGTGGAGAACAGGCACGATCGCTCCACCGTCGAGGGGCGCATCTTCTCCGATCTGTCCCACCTGGGGCGGGTGCGGGCGAGTCTGCCGCAGCTGAGCGCCGACGTGCGCACGGTGGTGGCCCCGGTCGATGACGAGGGCGTGCTGGTCACCTACCGCGACCACCCCCGCGGCAGTTTCGTCGGCGTGTACAACGTGACTCCCGACTGGAGGAGCGTCCCCGCCCGGAGGCTCGCCGAGTACGGGGTGCTGGGAGCCGTCGACGCGCTCACCGGCACGGTTCCGTCCGACTCGACGACTCTCGAGGGCGCCGGCGACGGGCAGGTGCCCGTGCCGCCCTACGCTGCCTGGTGGCTCGTGCGCCCGACCGACTGACAGCGGCCCGCGCCGGAATTGGTTGGCTTCTGCGCCGGATCGGCCGCGATGGCGAGGGGGCGCAGCGCGGGCCTCCGCAGGGGCGCACAGGCCCCGCCGCCCTCCCGGGTGGGGACGATCCCGGTCCGGGTGTCCAAATCTGTTACAAAGGCCCGGATCACGTCGGAATGAGCGAGGAGAATCGTTGATATTCCGGGGTTTCATCCGCCGCCGATACGGGCTTGCGGCTTCTTTGCAGCAGATTTGGACACGCTTCTGCTCGGATGAGTCCCAGGAGCCCCGCACGCCGGGTCGACTGCGCGATGGTGGCGGGGCGGCGGGGCGAAGACGTAGGACTTGGGGCCCGGGCGTTGGGCGTGCATCGTTGAGGACGTGATCAGCTGCGGCTCCTCTGCCTCGATGAACGCCTCCTCAAACGCCTCCGCAGCCGCGGCGGGCTCCATCCTGGCCGAGGATACCGCCGGCCCCGCTGCGCTCGGACTGTCCGCCGTCGCCCCGGACGCTGCCTCATCTCCACGACCCTGGACTCGGCCACGCCGTCAGCCTCGACACGGTCATCGAGACCATGCGTCAGACCGGCGAGGACGTGCTCGCCAAGTACAAGGAGACGTCCTGCGGCGGGCTGGCCGTCAACGGTGTCGAGTGCTGAGAGAAGTGGGACCTATGTCCTAGTTTCCAGGTCATATCGATGATGCCAGTGGTGTTCGGCATAATTGATGTATGAGCGAACCGCAGGCCCTCTCCAGCAGCCAGAGCTACAGCATTGCGCAGCTGCGATCCCTGGTGAAAGCCGGGCGTCTGCGCGTGCCTCAGTTTCAGCGTTCTTTCCGCTGGGAGAAGCAGGATGTCCTCAATCTCATCGACTCCGTGCTTCGCGGGTATCCGATCGGCAGTCTTCTGCTCTGGAAACGGGAGGCGGGGGCGGAGCATTTGAGGATCGGCGCTCTTGACGTTGACGCGGGTAGTCTGCCGGAGGCCTTGTGGGTGGTGGATGGTCAGCAGCGCATCACCAGCCTCGTGAATGTCGTCGACCCGGAAGGAGCACGCGATTCGAGATTCTCCTTGGGGTACTCGTTGGGGGAGCAGAAGGTCATCCCTTTGCGTGATTCGGGGTCGTCACTCATCATTCCGCTGCCTGACCTATTCGATCTGGGGCGCGCGCTGGCGTGGTTGAGAGACAATCCTGACGGCGTAGATTTTGCCGTTCACATTCAGGATATCGCTGGTAGGCTCGCTGACGTATCGGTTCCCGCAACGATCATGGAGGATGCAGATGAGATGGTTCTCCGGGAGGTCTTCGACCGAATCAATAACCGGGGGAAGAAGCTTAATGCCGCGGAGATCTTTGATGCGATTCACGGCGGGCCGAGCAAGGGGCTGACGACGGCGGGTATCGCAGCACACGTTGACGAGCAGACGCATTTCGGGGCTCTGCCGGACAAGGTTGTGGTTCAGGCGCTCCTGGTGCGACGCCACACGGATATCACTCGTGATGTTCATGGAGAATTCTCTCCCAGACGTCGTGCTGTGAGCGACTTTTCCAATGAAAATCAGGAAGAGGCCTATGCGGCAACAGAACGAGCCCTCGCCGCAGCCGTAGTCTTTCTACAGCAGCAGTGCGGTGTTCCTCATATGACGTTCCTTCCGTTTCGTTTCCAGCTGCTTGTCCTGACAAGGTTCTTCGCCTTCTTTCCCCACGCTCAGGACCGTAATCTTGAGCTACTTCGACGCTGGTTCTGGCGCACGAGCGTCGGTGCCGATGAACTCGGTATCAATGGTTCTCAGACGGATCTGCGAGATATGGCGGCCTGCCTTATTCCCCGTCAGGAATCGGCGTCGGTCCAAAGACTTCTCGGCGCAGCAACGTTCGTGAGCGCCCCGAAAATTCCTGATCTCGGTGTGTTTCGAGCTACTCGCTCCGACAGCAAGGTGATTCTCACCGCGATGTGGAACCTGGAGCCGATCGATCCGGACTCAGGCGCCCCGATAACGACGGAGACACTGGATGCGCAGCTCGAGAGTGAGACGACACCGCGGGGCGTGGTCTCCGACCTGGTTCCGGCCTCCCTTCTCCCCGACGGAGCTCCTGTCGCCGCGAACAAGGTGATCTCGACAAAAGATCGTCGCGATCTGCTTTCACTCCTGGACTCTGAGTTCGAGCTCGCCTCGCTGCTTCTGGACGAGCAGATCCTGCATGACCTTCAGGAGAACCGGTACGAGGACGTCATTGAAGCGAGAACTGAGCTGCTGCGCAGCTACCTCGGTGACTTCATTAGGGCGCGCACCGCCTATGGGCATGAGGACACCCCACCGCTCGGTGACTACTTCACCGATGAGGACTGGCAGAAAAGTGAAGCGTCATGATCGAAGCGGTCTATGCCGTTCTCCTTCACGGGGAGCATGTCGGAGCGATTCATCGAAGAGAAGCCTTTACGAAGTTCGTCTTCGATCGGGACTAATGGGATCGACCCGACCGTGCGGTGCTGGGGCGCTGGTTCGAAGAGCATCCACGTAAGCAGCCTCGAGCGACCAACAGGGTGCCCGCGTGGTTCTCCAATCTTCTGCCCGAGGGGCGCCTCAGGGAGCTGATCGCTCGCGAGCAGGGAGTCAGCACTCAGCGTGAGATCGACCTGCTCGTGAGGATCGGAGGTGATCTTCCGGGAGCGGTTGAGGTCATCCCGGATTCCGGAGCGTGTGTCATCGAGGGATTCGAGAGGGCGAGTGATGTTCCTGTGAACATCCCTGAGCCTTCCGGACGCCTGCGCTTCTCCTTGGCGGGGGTGGGACTGAAGTTCTCCATGCGTCAGGAGGGGACCGGCTGGTGCTCCCCGCCCATGGTGAGAGCGGCGACTGGATCGTGAAAACTCCCGATGACCGTTATCCGGGGCTCGTGGCGAACGAGGCTGCCATGATGCGGTTGGCGAGCGAGGTCGGTATTGAGGTTCCTGAGGTTCATGTGAGGCATTATGATCAGGTGGATGAGCTTGGGGAAGGACTATGGCCATCCGATGAGGACGAGGCCTATGTTGTGCGCCGCTTCGACCGCTCGCCCGGCGGACGCATCCATATCGAGGACTTCGCCCAGGTGCTCGGATGCTTCGGGGCTGGCGAGGAGAAGTACCGATCCACGGTCGAGTCCCTCGCTGCTATCGCTTATCGCGGGCGGGATCATGCCTCATTGCGGGAGATGGTGCGTCGAACGGTTTTCAACCTGCTCATCGGCAATGGGGATGCCCACCTGAAGAACTGGTCACTCATCTATCCGGATCGGAAGATAGCGAGACTCTCACCCGCCTACGACCTCGTGTGCACGGCCGCCTACCCCGACCATGCCGATCTGGGCCTGCCCTTCTTCGGTACGGCCCGGCTGTCGGAGATCTCCCGTGACCACTTCGTGCGGCTCCAGGCGGGTTTGAATGTCGACGACGATGATGTCCTTAACGTCGTTGATGAGATGATCGACCGGTTCTCCGGCGCCTGGGCGGCTGGTGCAGCCGAACGAGTACCGTCACGGGTGGCCGCTTGGATCGAGGAGCACCTTGAGCGGATTCGTCGGCAGCTTGCGCAGGAGTGATGAGTGCGCGATCAGTTCAACCATCCGTCTGCCGGTCTGATTGGACATTATGCGCGCGGTGGAGGATTGCGCTGCCGGCCGCCCGGCCCGCCGGGGCCTCCGGGCCCCGCTCGCGGGGCCGCCCGTCCCGGCTGACAGCGCCGAGTCGTCCCTCCGGCCGATCCGCCCGATGACATCGCCGCCGTCATGCTCGCCGGCCTCAGCTCGCCGGCCTCACCGGTCCTCGTAGTGCTGTCGGCACGAGGCGATGAGAATATTGCCGTGTTCGTCGATGCGGTAGACGAGACGGTGCTCCTCGGTGATGCGGCGGGACCAGTATCCGGCGAGGTTGTAGCGCAGAGGTTCCGGCCTGCCGATGCCGGTGTTCCCATTGCGCTGGATATTGCGGAGGAGCCGGTTGATGCGCTTGAGAATCCTGCGATCCCGGGTTTGCCACCGCAGGTATTCCTCCCAGGCGCCGTCATCCCAGACGAGTCCCATATCAGTCGTTCTCGTTCTCAATGAGATCGTGAGCGGTCCCACCACCGGCCTCGAGCCGCCTGGTGGCGCCGAGCAGGCGCCGGGCGTTGACCGGGTTGCGCAGGAGATGGTCCGTCTCCTTGAGCGACTGGTACTCGGCGAGGGAGACGATGACGGCGGGCTCGTGACCGGCGCGGACGATGACGACCTCCTCGCAGTCGTCGACGACGGAATCGAGGACCTCGGCGTAGTGGGCGCGCGACTCGGTGTAGGTCATGGTCTTCATGGCCCCGGCCTCCTGCTAGGACGTTCTACTACTGAACATGTTGTACAGGTAATTGTACGTCATAAGGCGGGCTTGCGCGGCGATGGGGAAGCCCGTCATAGATACTGGCGCTCCCGCCGGGCCCGGTGCCCCTGGCGACCGCGGACGACGTCGGGCTTCGGGGCCGCTGGCTCCCTCGGGGGCCTCGGCTCGTGCCCGGCGCTTCGGCGGGCCCGGCGGGATCGGCGCCCGCACGACCGTCTCCTCGGCGTCCTGGTGCTCTCGATGCCCGGCATGCGAGCGTCGCTCCGTCTCCCGCGCGTTCTGCGTTCCACCCGATTCCTGGCAGGATGCGCCCGTGACCGCGAACTCGCAGCCCGCCCCGCCTCCGACCGGAACTCCGACTCCCCTCTCCCGCGAGTGGTGGAAGGACGCCGTCGTCTACCAGATCTACCCGCGGTCCTTCGCCGACGCCGACTCCAACGGCGTCGGCGACCTGGACGGGATCACCAGTCGCGTGCCGTACCTGGCGGCTCTCGGCGTCGACGCCGTCTGGCTCTCGCCCTTCTACCCCTCGGCCCTGGCCGACGGCGGCTACGACGTCGACGACCACCGCGACGTGGACCCGCGCATCGGCACCCTGGCCGATTTCGACCGTTTGGTCGCCGCCCTTCATGCCGCCGGCATCCGCATCATGGTCGACATCGTCCCCAACCACTCCTCCAACCGGCACGCCTGGTTCCGCGCCGCGCTGGCCGGCGGCCCCGACGCGCCCGAACGCGCCCTCTACCATGTGCGCCCCGGCACCGGCCCCGGCGGCACCGAGCCGCCGGGCGATTGGCGCTCCATGTTCGGCGGCTCCGCCTGGGAGCGCATCGACGACCGCACCCCCGATGGCGCGCCCCTGACCGGCCCGGGCACGCCCCGCCCCTGCCAGTGGTACCTCCACGTCTTCGCCCCCGAGCAGCCCGACCTCAACTGGGACCACCCGGCCGTGCGCGAGGACCTTCTGACCACCCTGCGCTTCTGGTGCGACCGCGGTGTGGACGGCTTCCGCGTCGACTTCGCCCCCGGCATGGCCAAGGACATGTCCGAACCCTACCGGCCGATGGCGGAGATTCCCTGGTGGCCGCTGCCCGAGGACGGCTCCCACCCTCTGCTCGACCGCGACGAGGTCCACGACATCTACGCCGCCTGGCGCGCCCTGCTGGAGTCCTACGATCCGCCGCGCTTCGCCGTCGCCGAGGCTGGAGTCGCCGCCTCCCGCCGCCCCGCCTACGCCGCGAGCCTCGGACAGGCCTTCAACTTCCAGATGCAGGACGCCGACTGGAGCGCGCGCTCGATCGGCTGGGCCATCGACGGCGGTCTCGCCGACGAGGCGGTCTGCGGCTCAACCACCTGGGTCCTCGGCTGCCACGACACCCCGCGCGTGACCACCCGCTTGGGCTTCGACCCGGCCGACGACGCCGAGGGCGGTGAGCCCGATCCCTCCTACCCGGCGGGCATCGCCCAGCGCATGGCCCGGGCGTGGATCGGCGCCGATGGCGTCGCTCCGCCTCAGAACGCCGTGCAGGGCGAGCGTCGGGCCCGGGCCGCCGCCATGATCGTCATGGCTCTGCCCGGGGCCATGTACCTCTACCAGGGTGACGAGCTGGGTCTGCCCGAGGTGCCCGACATCCCCGAGGGGCGCCTTCAGGATCCGATCGCCTTCCGCATGCGGGGCAAGGAGAAGGGCCGCGACGGCTGCCGCGTCCCGCTGCCGTGGACGGCGACCGGCGACTCCTTCGGATTCGGCCCCGACGGCGGAGCCGAACCCCATCTGCCCCAGCCGGTCGGCTGGGGCGCACACGCCGTCGCGGTCCAGGAGGCGGACCCCGACTCGACTTTGAGCCTGTATCGCGATGGCCTGCGGTTGCGCCGTCGGGTGTGGGGCGCGGCGAACGGCGAGCCGCTGGAGTGGGTGCGTCGCGACGAGCGCGTGCTCGCCTTCGCCCGCGGCGGCGTGCAGTGCTGGACGAGCTTCGACGCTGACGTCCCGCTTCCCGACGGCGACGTGCTGCTCGCCTCCGTCCCGCTCGGGTGCGTCGAATCCGACGGCGACGGCGGGAACCTCGAGCGGGCCGTCAATGTCCTGCCCGCCGACGCCACCGCCTGGATCCGCCCCGCCGCTCCGCGCTCTCTCCCGCGCCCGGACCGGTCCTAGCCCGGGCGGCTGAGGCTGACTGTTATCCGGCGGCCCGGTCGCCCGCACTGCTCGCGCCGACCCGGCCGTCGGGCGCCCCGCCGGGTCCTGCGATCGAGTCGCCGTCGCCGGGTCCTGCGCCCGTGCCCGCGCTCAGGGAGGACGCCGTCGCAGTCGCCGACCCGCCCGACGTCGTCGTCACGGTGTACTCGACGCCCTCGGTCAGGCCCAGCACCGTCACCGCATCGGCCGACACCGTGCTGGTCAGCTCCCAGTTCGTGCCGTCCGTGCCCGTGACGGAGATCGTGTCGCCCTCGGCCACAGCCGTCGAGCTGGAGACCCCCACCAGCGCCGTCTCCCCGTTGGCGTCCACCGAGCCGTCCATCGCCCCGGCCGCGCCGCCCACCACGACCTCGCCGCCGGTGACGCGGGCCGAGCCGTTCGAGTCGATGCCGTCCGAGCTGGCGTAGTCGACCTGGACCTGTCCGCCCGAGATCGTGAGCACCGACCCGTCGTCCGACTCGGAGTCGGCGTTCTCATAGCCCTCGATCGTGCTGTCGCCGCTCGAGGCGTTCAAGCCATCCTCGCCCGAGGCGATGGACATGCTCCCGCCGCTCACGGTGATGAAGGCGCCCTGCAGGCCCTCATCGGCGGCGTCGATGGTCACGTCTCCCGAGTCCTGGGCGTAGGCCACCCCGGCGTTGATGCCCTTGGGGGACGGGGTCGTCTCGTCCTGGGACTGCTCCTGGGCCCCCTGGCCCGGATCGCCCTGCGCGGGCGCCGGGCCCTGGCTCGGCGTCCGGCCGGGGTCGGCGCCCTGATCCGGTTCGCCCCCGTTCGGCATCGCCCCCTGGCCCGGCCCCTGCTCGGCGGAGACGTCGGCGCTGGACTGCCCGCCGCCGGCCGTGATGGACAGCGTCGTGCCGTCCACCGTCATATCAGTGGCCGCGGACACGCCGTCGTCGCCGGAGACGACGCTCACCGTGGCGGCGCCGAGTGCGACGAATCCCTTGGTCTCGTCGTTGTCCTCGTCGGACTTCAGCCCGTCTCCCCCGGCCGTGATCGTGAGCGTGCCGCCGGAGACGAGCAGGTAGTCCTTACCGCGCAGCCCGTCGTCGACGGCGTCGACCGTGATCGTCGTGCCGCCGGTGATGACGAGCCCGTTCTTGGACGAGATGCCGTCGTTGTACGAGCCGGTCACGTTCAGCGAGCCGGTGCCGGTGATGGTGATGGTGTCGGAGGAGGACAGGGCGGCGGTGGCGGCATCCTCGCCGGCGGCGTAGGTCGAGCCGTCGGCCAGCGTGTTCGTCGTGCCCTCCGCCAGGACGAGCACGGCGCTCCCGGCGTCCTGAATGTCGATCGCGGGGCCGTCGGCGCTGGTGATCGAGGCGCCCGCCAGGATGAGGTGGACGTCGGCGTCGTCGGCGGCCACGATCACTCGCCCGTTGTCGAGGCCGCCGGTCACGACGTAGGTGCCGGAGGCGGTGATGGTGATGGTCGTCCCGTCCGCGCTGTCGACGGCGACGTCGTCGGCTGCGCCGCCCGCGACATCCACCGAGTCGCCGGAGGCGGTGATGGTCGCGGTGGACTGCGCGGACGCGTCGTAGACGCCGGCGTTGTCGGAGTCGTCGGCGGCCTGCGCTGCTTGGGAGGTATCGGCGTTCGCGGCCAGGATGTCAGCCGGGCTCGCCCCGGTCGAGCTCTGTCTGACACGCGTGCTGATGCTCGTGCGGTCATCGGAGGATCCGGACTCCTGCGCGGCGCTCGCCGTGCTCGTCGTCGGCGAATCCGCCGAGTTCGTCGCCGTGCTCGTCGAGCCGCCGGCGCTCGTCGACGATGTTCCGCAGGCGGCGACGAGCGCGACTGACGCCAGGGCGGCGATGGCGCCGCCGGAACGGCGCCCCCGGCGGGCCCGCGGACCGGTGTCCGTACGACGGCGCCCGGCACGAGGGGCGATGAGGTGCGTGAGCGGGTTCAACATGCGTTTCTCCTAGTGTCGGTGGCCCGGCGGGTCGTGTCCGGCCGCCGCCCGGAGGGGGCCGAGTTCGGTGCGGTGGTGGTCGTTGGGAGGACGCCTGCGCCGCGGGTGATGCGGGTGGTGCCGGCCAGCTCGTGCGTGAGGAGCCGATGCCACTTGTTGGCCGGCAGCTCCGGGTGGAGGGCCGCCATGCCCGTGGCGTATTTCGAGATCTGCGACGGCCGGTGACCGTTGGACCACAGGTGGCGGTCGGTCGGCGAGGGCGTGGCCGGGTTCTTCGTCTCGATGACGGCCAGTGGCCCGGCGGATTGCGACAGGCCGTACCGGATGGCTCCCGGGCGGGCTCTGCGCCCGGCGGAGCCGGCGTCGCCCAGCGCGCCCGGACCCGGGGCGAGAGCGGTCCATGTCAGGTCGGTGTCGATCGTGGCGCGGGCCTCGTCGGTGGGCAGATGCAGCGTCGTGCGGCGATAGGTTGTGGACATCGTCGGCATGAGGGCCCGAGCAATGCGGTGCGCTTCCTCGGCGGATCCGCTCGATGACGCGAGGCACTCGACGATGAATTCGAGCCCGCTGGCGGTCAGACGGCCGGCGTCGACGGCGCGGTAGGGCAGGCGCTGCTTGACTGTTGCTCCTCGCGCACCTCGAGTCTTGACTTCCAGGAAGGTCAGCTCCGAGTCGAGATAGGAGCGCGTGCGGATCTTGAAGCGGCGACGACGCTTGCGGGCAGCCCGGTGGTAGGAGTCGAGGGCGGGGGTGTCGAAATAGGTCGAAGCATAGGAGAAGGATCGGCGGCCATCGATGTCGAGGACGCGGGCCCGCTCGGCCAGGACGTCGATGACGTCCTGCGCGGTGGTTGCGCCCACGAGGTACTTGCGATCGACGCGGGTGAGCAGGCCGGCGGCGGTGTTGAGCTCCTCCAGGGTCGTGGGGGCCAGATGCTCAGTGGCGAGCGGACCGGTCGGTGCGGTGACGGGCATGGTGGGCTCCTGTTGTGTCGATAGCGGATCTGGTTGTTCATCCGGCCCCCGACGGCGGGGCCGCGCCCGGGTGGTCGGGGCGGGACGCCCGGCCGAGTGTGCGGCGGGCCGGTAGCGATCGGGGCGGGTCGGCGTCCGCCATCAGCGGCTCGCCATGGCCCGCTGCTGGGGGAGGTAGAACGGCGGCTCCTCCGAGACCGGGGCCCAGGTGTCCGTGGGGGAGGGCACCGTCGGCAGTGCGGCGGCGCTCCCCAAGCCTGCGGGGGCGGGCGCTCCTGTCGGCGGCTGGGTGTCGTCGACTTGGTAGCGGACGTCGACGAGTGTGGTGTCGTTGACGAGGTCGAGGCGCTGGGTGTCGATGGAGCGGATTCGGGCGCCGAGGAGGTTGGTGAGGTGGGCGGTCAGGGCGGTCTCGTCGGTGATGGCGTGGTCGATCATGATGACCTGGTGACGGTTGCGGCGCAGGAGGGCCGGGTGGTCGCTGATCCACAGGGAGGCGACGACGAGGGCCATGAGTGCGGCTGTTGTCGTCAGGGGTGCTCCGATGCCGCCGAGCAGGCCGAGGGCGAGTGCGGCGAAGAAGTAGGCGACTTCGTGCTGGGTCAGTTGGGTTGAGCGCAGGCGGATGATGGACAGGACGCCGAACAGGCCCAGGCCCAGGCCGGCTCCGACGCTGGCGGTGGCCAGGAGGAGGGTGACGGCCAGGACGCCGACGTTGACGCCGACGTAGGCGGGCATGAGGTCTTTGCGGCTGTGGCGTCGGATGTAGAGCGCGCCGACGAGGACGGCGAGGGCAACCAGGTCGGCACCGATGGAGGCGATGGAGGCGAAGGTCATGATGAGGCTCCTAGAGGCTGGTGCTTCGGACCGACCGGCTACGGTCTGCGCAGCGATCGGCCCGTTGACAGCGAGTCAAGACGCGGAATCCATGAGAAGCCTGTGAGGAGGGCATGCGTCCCGCATGTCTTCACGGGACGGCGCTCGCACGAGGGCGCACCGCGCATCGGGCTGCGGCCGGTGCCGGCGCCCCGGCCGGCACCGGTGCCGTCGCGACGCGCGGTGCGCCGGCCGCCGCGTCGGCTAGGACGCCGCGGCTCCTCGCGCACTCGCCCACAGCATCCGTGCACGCGTCGGCCGTGCGCCCGATTGCGCCGAGGAGGCCGTGGAGCGCCCGCGAGGATCCGTCGGGTGGAGTTGGTAGCGGACGTCGACGAGTGTGGTGTCGTTGACGAGGTCGAGGCGCTGGGTGTCGATGGAGCGGATTCGGGCGCCGAGGAGGTTGGTGAGGTGGGCGGTCAGGGCGGTCTCGTCGGTGATGGCGTGGTCGATCATGATGACCTGGTGACGGTTGCGGCGCAGGAGGGCCGGGTGGTCGCTGATCCACAGGGAGGCGACGACGAGGGCCATGAGTGCGGCTGTTGTCGTCAGGGGTGCTCCGATGCCGCCGAGCAGGCCGAGGGCGAGTGCGGCGAAGAAGTAGGCGACTTCGTGCTGGGTCAGTTGGGTTGAGCGCAGGCGGATGATGGACAGGACGCCGAACAGGCCCAGGCCCAGGCCGGCTCCGACGCTGGCGGTGGCCAGGAGGAGGGTGACGGCCAGGACGCCGACGTTGACGCCGACGTAGGCGGGCATGAGGTCTTTGCGGCTGTGGCGTCGGATGTAGAGCGCGCCGACGAGGACGGCGAGGGCAACCAGGTCGGCACCGATGGAGGCGAGCGCGGCAAGGGTCATCGCGGGACTCCTTTCTCGGAGACAGGGGTGGTTGTTGGTGAGTGCTGCTCGGATCGGACGCATGCAAGTCCAACGCGTGATCCTGTGAACACTCTGGAAGCGAGCACCGGACAATGACGCTCCGCCCGCGGGGAAGCCCGCTCCCCCCGGAGCGGACGGGGCCGGGAAACGCCGTCATCGCGCGGCGAATGCGGGAGGCACGAGAGCCGGCGGCGCTCGATGGCGTGCATGCGAGCGGGCGCGACACGCCCAGTGCGACGAGTGGTGCGCTCCTCGCACCCGCGGCTGCGAGAGCGACGAGCTCCGCCGACCGGCCCTCTCCGCGCCGTCGGCGGTCGTCAGCCCTGCGTGCGCAGGAGTCCCAGGCGGTCGAGTCGTCGGGCGATCTCGTCGAGATTCTCTTCGGACTCGGCCTCGATCGTATGGGTGTGCCACCCGTTGGTCAGTTCGGCCAGGGAGGAGGAGTCGCTCAGACGGGCGAGGAAGGCCTGAAGGTCCTCGCGGTCCCGGATGATCAGGTCCGCGGTGATCTGGCCGTAGAGACGGTGCTCGACGGAGACGTCGATGACGGCGCCCCCGGCGTCGAGGACCGTGGAGAGCTCGAGGGGGATCTGCTCGCGCGTGTGCTGGACGAGGAGCGGGCGTCGCGGCCGCGTCGCAGGGCGCGCCAGGAGGTAACCCCGATTGGTGGCGTGGATCGAGTGGCCCGAGGCACGCAGCAGGGCGACGTCGCCCACGATGATTTGACGGGATACGCCCAGCGCCTCGCCCAGCCCGGCGGCGGGCAGGGGCGCGGTGGTGTTGTTCAGCCTGTCGAGGATCGCGATGCGGCGGTCGGCGGCGTCCACGGTCGGCCCTCCTGGTCCCGAAGCGTTCGTGTGCGACGTGCCCCACCGTAACGCGTTCCCCGGACGGGGAGCCGGGGGGCGCCTCCGGCGGGTGCCGACACGCCGGTGCTATCCGGGTCGCCGGCGTGTCCTGCGGACCTTGTCCCCAGGGTGGGGATGCGCGGAGCGAGCCGCTCGGGGAGTCCTGCGGGCCAGGGGCGCGGGTTCGTGTCACACCCCTGTAAGACCATGGTTGCGCAGATCGTGAGGCGGTCGCCGCCCTGTCGCGCGGGTGCCGGGCGACGACGTCATTGGCCCGCGTCCACAGGCCGGGCGCGGCTGTCCACAGGAAGCAGGCCTGCTGCGCACAGCGCCACGTAAGGCACATCATCTTGGGGTGCTGGCACGTCACCACCACTAGGGGTAGTGTCATACCTCGCGAGACGGGCGCGCCCGTCCGAGAATGACACGAGCGTTGTTGCACCGGGGAAGACCCTCCTCCCGAGGGGCCGGTGCCGGCGGCTCGGGTATGCGATCCATCGACCCTTCACGAGAGCCAGGAGACCGACATGGCGATCACCGTCTACTCCAAGCCCAACTGCGTGCAGTGCAGCGCCACCCGCCGTGCCCTGGACAAGGCGGGCCTGGTCTACGAGACGGTGGACATCTCGCTGGATGCCGAGGCCCTCGAGCAGGTCACGTCCCTCGGCTACGCCCAGGCCCCGGTCGTCGTGGCGGGGGAGGAGCACTGGTCCGGTTTCCGCCCGGACAAGATCAAGGCTCTTGCGCTCGCCTCTCCGAGCCTCGCAGTTCGAGGGGCGTGACCGTCTCGGAGCACCGGGACGGCCCGCTCCTGGTGTACTTCTCCTCCGCTTCGGAGAACACGCACCGTTTCGTGGGTAAGCTCGGCTACCGGTGCGCGCGCATTCCACTGCGTCGGGCGGATGGACCGCTCACCGTTGATGAGGACTACGTCCTGGTCGTGCCGACGTACGGCGGTGGCAGCGTCAAAGGGGCTGTTCCCAAGCAGGTCATTGCATTTCTCAATGATCCGCATCATCGGTCTCTGTGCCGGGGGGTGATCTCCTCGGGCAACACCAACTTCGGCGAGGCATACTGTCTGGCCGGTGATATTATCGCCAGTAAACTCGATGTACCGCTGCTGTACCGTTACGAGCTCCTGGGGACCCCCACCGACGTGGAACGCGTGAGAGAAGGATTGGATACGTTTTGGCAGAAACGATGACGGACGCCGGGCCGGAAGCAGCCCCCTCCCCTGAGCGTGATTATCACTCCCTGAATGCCGCGCTGAACCTGTATGACGAGAACGGCAGGATCCAATTCGATGCGGATCGCGAGGCGGCGCGTCAGTACTTCCTTCAGCACGTCGATCGGAATACGGTCCACTTCCGGAGCATTGAGGAGAAGCTCTCCTATCTGATTGAGGAGGGCTATTATGAGAAGTCCGTTCTCGACCGCTACTCGCCGGAGTTCGTCACGTCGGCCTTCGAGGCCGCCTACGCGCACGAATTCCGCTTCGATACCTTCCTGGGGGCTTTCAAGTACTACACGTCGTACACGCTCAAGACTTTCGACGGCGAACGCTACTTGGAGCGGTTCGAGGATCGCGTCACTATGGTGGCACTGGCCCTGGCCGACGGCGACGAGCGGCTTGCACTGGGGCTCATCGATGAGATGATGTCGGGTCGCTTCCAGCCGGCCACCCCTACTTTCCTCAACGAGGGCAAGGCGCAGCGCGGCGAGCCGGTCTCCTGCTTCCTCGTGCGCATCGAGGACAACATGGAGTCGATCGCCCGCGGTATCAACTCGGCCCTCCAGCTGTCCAAGCGCGGTGGCGGGGTGGCCCTGCTGCTGACCAACCTGCGTGAGATGGGCGCGCCTATCAAGCGCATCGAGAACCAGTCCAGTGGCGTCATCCCGGTTATGAAGCTTCTCGAGGACTCCTTCTCCTACGCCAATCAACTGGGGGCTCGTCAGGGCGCTGGTGCTGTTTATCTCCATGCACATCACCCCGATATCATGCGGTTTCTCGATACCAAACGCGAGAATGCGGATGAGAAAATTCGCATTAAGACCCTCTCACTGGGCGTCGTCATTCCTGACGTCACCTTCGAGCTGGCCCGGAACAATGAAGACATGTGTCTGTTCAGCCCGTATGACGTTGAACGCGTCTACGGGATGGCGTTCTCGGAGGTCGACGTTACTGAGAAGTATCGTGAGATGGTTGCTGACGACCGTATCAAGAAGACTCGGATCAACGCGCGCAAATTCTTCCAGACGCTCGCCGAGATCCAGTTCGAGTCCGGCTACCCGTACGTCATGTTCGAGGACACGGTCAACCGGGCCAACCCGATCGAGGGCAAGGTGGTCATGTCCAACCTCTGCTCGGAGATTCTGCAGGTCTCCGAGCCGAGCACGCTGAACGAGGACCTGTCCTTCGCTCACGTCGGCAAGGATATCTCCTGCAACCTGGGAAGCCTCAATATCGCCAAGACGATGGACTCCCCGGATTTCGCTCGGACGGTCGCGACGGCGGTGCGGGGACTGACGGCGGTCTCGGACCAGACGCATCTGCCGTCCGTGCCCTCCATCGACCGCGGCAACCGCGAGTCCCACGCGATCGGATTGGGGCAGATGAACCTTCACGGTTTCCTGGCCCGCGAGGGGATCCACTACGGGAGCGAAGAGGGCCTGGACTTCACCAACGTCTACTTCGCCTGCGTGCTGTTCGCGGCCCTGAGTGCCTCGCACGAGCTGGCTGTCGAGCGGGGGAGGTCCTTCGTCGGCTTCGAGGATTCCACGTACGCGAGCGGTGAGTTCTTCGAGAAGTACACGACTCAGGACTTCGTGCCCGTCACGGACCGCGTTCGTACGATCTTCGAGACCTCCAGTGCGCACGTGCCCACGCGGGCCGACTGGTCGGAGCTGGCCGAGAAAATCGCGAGGGACGGCATCTACAATCGCAACCTTCAGGCGGTGCCTCCGACCGGCTCGATCTCCTACATCAACCATTCGACCTCCTCGATCCATCCGATCGTCGCCAAGATCGAGATCCGCAAGGAGGGGAAGATTGGACGCGTCTACTATCCGGCGCCCTACATGACGAATGACAATCTCGAGTACTACGAGGACGCCTACGAGATCGGCCCCGAGAAGATCATCGACACCTACGCGGCGGCCACCCAGCACGTGGACCAGGGGCTGAGCCTGACCCTGTTCTTCCCGGACACCGCCACCACCCGGGACGTCAACCGTGCCCAGATTCACGCTTGGCGCAAGGGCATTAAGACGCTCTACTACATCCGCTTGCGTCAGGCCGCCCTGGAGGGCACCGAGGTGGCCGGCTGCGTGTCCTGCATGCTGTGAGCGGCGAGGGTCGGCGAGGCCCGGCGGAATCGAGGCCCGTCCCCTCGGCTACTATCCGCCGTCCTCGTTCCTCTCAGTGGTGCTCGACCTGCCTGATCTCCTCGCTCATGTCCTCGCTGAGATCGACCGCCCCGAACTCCTCGGTCAGCGGCAGCCGCAGCCGGAAGTCGGTGCCCGGGCACAGCTCGACCACGCCCCGGGTCAGCTCGAAGTCCACCAGGTGCCCGCCCCAGGTGCGGTCGTCGTCGATGATATGGGCGTGGCAGCCCGCCACTGAGATCCCCTGCTCGTACAGGGGCGTGCGGAAACCGGCCACGGTCCCCTCGAAGTCCTCATGGACCACGACCTCCTCGCCGTCGGTGGCTTCGGCCATCGGCCGGTACGGCCGGTCCTGTTTGACCACCGTGCGTGCGCTCGCCCACGCGAAGTGCCCGGTCGCCCGCAGCGCGTACATGTAGTTCGAGCTCGACACGAGGCTGTCGACGATCGCGGAGAACTCCGACCGGCTGAACGGTCCGGCTCTCCCGCCGGAGACATCGCCGACCCTGCTTCCGTCCGCCCCGCCCACCTCGTGGTGGATGGTCGGTACGAAGTTCGTCACGACGGCGTACGGCGTGCGCTCGCTCAGGTCCGGCATGCTCACCGACCCGTCGCCGCGCAGCCGGTAGCAGGCGCCGCCCAGGATCACCATCTCGCCGTCGAGCCCGTTGAAGGTGCCGATGCCGAAGGAGCCGTGGCTCAACAGCTCGGCCAGCGTCATCTCATCGTCGTAGACGCCCTGGGCCAGGGCCGTGATGAGGCTGGACTGGAAGATCTCGTGGCGGGTGACGGTGTGCGGCTGCGGAGACGTCATGGTGTCAGGGTAGGGGCCGCGGGTTCGCCGAGGAACTGCCGTGCCGGGCATGGGATCACATGGGCGAGATCATCATTCCCGGGCGGAGTGCCCTGGCGCCTCCGACCCTGAGAACCTTTTATTGTCATGTGCGCCTACGTGACGTCAACCATCGCATGAGGTGTGTTCACGGTGGTGAACACCACGGTCGGGGGCTGGTGCGAC
>ERZ773059.554-NODE-554-length-20006-cov-17.583279_pt1 | contig 20006 bp, 10 predicted proteins | sample MGYA00580514_ERZ773059 | MGnify/ENA primary metagenome ERZ773059 (study PRJEB29015, sample SAMEA2737981) | human oral metagenome | biome: human oral; feature: human-associated habitat; material: dental | place: China | collected 2056 ...
TGCAGAGCGACATAAGATAGAGATCGGCGTGGTCGGGTTGCGCCTGAGCATGCTCCACGAACACGCAATTGGGCAAGTTGAGGTTCTCTTTGGCCCATTCCATGTCATCTGAGAAGACAAAGAAACGCGCTTCGGGATGGCGTTCGCGCACGGCAACAGCGGCCGAAAGGTAATAGTGAACCGAGCAAACGCCGAAGTTACTCTTGTTGGCTGGCAGCAGATAGTCGCCACGGCGCACATGAACGCTAACGGCAAAGGGTGCTGCCTGTATCTCATCGGCATAGTCGAGCTGCTCGAACGGGTGGAATTTCAGTATCTCGGCGGCGTTGGTAATGTGCTGTTTGTGCTGCGAATAGTCGTCGATGAGCACGGCTCGTGGGTCTTCTTCGCGATAAAGACGCTTAAAAAGATGTAGCCTGCGCAACGTTTTTAGCATCAAAACCAGCAGTTTTACGCGCCCCGGCTCGTGGGGCAAGGTTATTTGGAAGGCCTTATTGAGCCACACGCCACCATGTTGCTTGGTTCGGCGGCGGTCGTAATGCAGGTAGACGTCATGGTTGTTGTGCTGCCTTAGCAAACCATGATAGCGACAATATTCGAAAAGTTGGTTGCCCAACCCACCTTTAATACATACAATTTTCATCCTTAGTGGCAGATGTTTTAGTTCCCCCGTTCGGCCCAGTCGCCCCTATCGAGGTTCCTGTAACTGATGGCCTCGGCCAGATGTTGCGACTTAACGGTTTCGCTTTGTTCGAGATCGGCAATGGTTCGCGCCACTTTTAAGATGCGGTTGTAGGCTCGTGCCGACAGACTTAGGCGTTCCATCGCTGTGCGTAGCAGCTCAATGCCCTCCGCATCGGGCTCGGCAAACTGGTGAATCATGCGCTCGCTCATCTGCGCGTTGCTGTAAACGCCCTTTACTTCCTTAAAACGCTGCTCCTGCATGTGGCGTGCACGGATAACACGTTCGCGTATTACGGAGCTAGACTCGCCTTGGGAGGCCTGCGAAATGTCTTTAAACGGAACGGGCGTTATTTCTACTTGAATGTCGATTCGGTCGAGTAACGGACCGCTTATCTTGTTCATGTAGCGTTGTATCTGACCTGGCATGCACACGCAATGGTGCGTTGGGGCGCCATAATAGCCGCACGGACAAGGGTTCATCGAGGCAACGAACATGAAAGAGCAGGGATATTCAATGGTATATTTGGCGCGTGAGATGGTTATCTTGCGGTCTTCTAGTGGCTGTCGCAGCACTTCGAGGGTGGTTTTATTGAACTCTGGCAACTCGTCGGCAAACAAAACGCCATTGTGCGCCAAAGAAATCTCGCCTGGTTGGGGCGTTGCACCACCGCCAACAAGGGCAACTTCGGATATGGTATGGTGCGGCGCACGAAACGGACGTTGCGAAATGAGCGACATTCCCTTGCCCAATTTGCCTGCAATGCTGTGTATCTGTGTGGTTTCTAGGCTCTCGCCCAGTGACAGCGGGGGCAAGATAGAGGGCAGGCGCTTGGCCATCATCGACTTACCCGAACCTGGCGGCCCCACCATAATCAGGTTGTGCGAACCTGCCGCGGCCACTTCCATAGCGCGTTTAACGTTCTCTTGACCGCGAACATCAGCAAAATCGAGATCGAAACGGTATTGTTGTTCGTAAAACTCCTTGCGTGTGTCGATGATGGTAGGCTCGAATTGCGCCTTCCCCGAAAGGAAATTCACCACATCGACGATGTTTTCCATGCCATAAACATCGAGGTTGTTCACCACAGCAGCCTCGCGAACGTTGGCTTTTGGCACCAAAAGTCCCTTAAATTTCTCGGCTCTGGCTCTAATGGCAATGGGCAATGCGCCCTTGATGGGCTGCAATGTGCCGTCCAAACTCAGTTCGCCCACCATCATAAAGTCGCCTAGATTGTCGGTTGGCAGTTGACTGTCGGCGGCCAAGATGGCGATAGCCAAGGGCAAGTCAAAGCTGCTGCCTTCCTTGCGGAGGTCGGCAGGCGCCATGTTTACGGTGATGTCTGCCCGCGGGAAACGCATGTTGTTGTATTGAATGGCCGACGAAATGCGGTCGCGCCCTTCGCGTACGGCCTCGTCTCCAAGGCCAGTGAAATGGTACAACATGCCCTTCACGAGGTTCACCTCCACAGTAACGGTGGTAACGTTCAGTCCGTTTACCGCCGCGCAGTAGGTTTTGACAAGCATAGGTGGTTATGTTTTCAGAGCAATTTGTCGAGTTGTTCTTTCAATTGGTTGGCATCAAGGTCTTTGGCTACTATCTTTCCGTTCTTCAATACGATGTTGAACGGCACGCTGTACACGCCTACTTTCTTGGCAACGTCGCCCTCGAACATCGCGCCGTCGCAGATGTTGGGCCACGAAATGCTGTCGCGTTCCAAGATGTCTTTGCATTCGCGCTGAATGGGGTCGATGCAAAGGCCCACCACTTTCAGCTTACCTTTGGCGTTGCGCACCTTTTGGTTGAGCATGCGTTGCATTTCCATGCTCTGCATGTTGGTGCTGCTCCACACGCTGAACACGGCAACGGGAGCTTTATTGCATAGCTGTTCGCTAACTTTTTCGCCTTTTGTAGAACGGGCTTGAAAAGGCGGAAGCGGTGCGCCCACAGCGGTTCTGGCAAGAACAGCGATAAGCGACTGCATGCGGTTAAGTTCTCCATTTTTAGGCTGTTCGGCCAAGAGCAACTTCAACAAGCGTGCCGCCTCTTTATAATTAGGTGTAGGCGTTGTGATGAAATAACGCCTTACAAGGTATGCTGCAACAGGCGATGCAGGATTGTCGGCCGCAAAAAGAGCCGCCGTCTTAGCGGCTTGCGGTGGCGAAGCGTTGGCAATGGCCTCGCGAAACTGGTTCATCAGCTTGTTGTCTTTCGTCCCTTTTACGGTTAGTTCCTTCAAGTGAGAGGCGTCGCCTTCCATCGTCACGCTCTTGCCAGGCTGTGCAAAGATGGGTTGTTCAGAGAAATTGGGGAACACCATGACCAGCGTTCCTTCGCGTTCGCAAGGAATTTCGTAGACGAAACGGCCCGCTTCCAGTTTTATCGTGTCTATTCCGTCTATCAGTCCGTTGGTGCTATACACATAAAACTCGCCGCGATTGATTTTAAGGAAGTGGCCTTCCACCTGAAAGCGGTTGCCTTCCACCCCACAGGCGGTGAGCAAAAGTGCGAGCACAGCCGTGGCAAGCGTGGCCTTGGCTGTTTTAAAAGGCGAAGGGTTAACAACTTGCCAAACCATCTTCGCAAACTTTATTAGCGTTGTACACTTAAAAAAAGTCGTTGTCATAGTGGTTTATGCAAATTGTTAACCCTTTCATTCATCGTTCCCAGGCGATGGGGTGCGATGTGTAATTATTGCTTGTTCAGTTTTGCAAACTCAAGGTCTACGGCAGCGCGTTGAGCCAAACGAGCGTCCTTAGCGGTTGCCGCTTGCAGGGCAGTGGCTGCGGCTGCATTGTCGCCTTGGCGTGCATAAGTCACGGCCATGAGGTAATCGGTAACGGCATCGGGGTGCTTCACGTTCTTCAACGTGGCTAGTGCGCCTTCGTAATTCTTGTTCATCAACTTGGCCAGAGCCGCCATGTTGCTCTCATAGCTTCCTAGGGTAGACTCGGCAAGCGGGTAATTGCCCTTAGCGATGTTGAGTGCGCCCACGGCCTTGTTGATGTCGTTAGCTTGTTGAGCCTTAGCAATGAGTGTTTCGGCCTCAGAGATATTGCCCTCGTAGAGTGCAACCATACCCAAGTTAGCGTTTGCCTCGGCAGCATCTGGCGAGGTAGCCAATGCCTTTTGGAAGTAGGTGCGAGCCTCTGCCAAGTTACCTGCCTGCATAGCCAGCACGCCTAGGTTGTTGTAAGCGCGATAGTCTTGGTCGTACAGTTCGGCAGCCTTCTTGTAGATATTGTTCTTTTCGGCGGCGTTGTCGGTGAGGGTTGCGCTGTAAAGTATTTCTTCCGAGCTGAGTTGCGTTGGGTCGGCGGCAAACTGTTCTTTGATTTGCTCGTCGCTGCGGCCAACAACCTCGTAGTTGATGGTAAGGCGTGCACGGCGCAATTCGGGCAGGATGCCAGTAGCCAGTTCGCGGAAACCTTCGCTCATGTTGCGGATTTGGCGTTCACGTTCTTCGGGATCCTTGTACATAGAGAGTACGCGCAAGATAACATCCTTGTCTTGGAGGTTAGAAGCTTGTACCAACTCTTGGAAGCCATCCCAGTCTTGTGCTGTGTAACGAGCCTCGACAGCAGTTTCCATCTTGTTCTGCTTGAGTTGTCCCTTAACATAGCCTTCACCCGTGGTCTGACGTTTTGCAGCCAGCTTATCGTTGATAACGAAACCGCCTTCGGGCGATGCGTAGGCGTTAACTTCCACGTTGCGCAAGTTCAGTTTTTCGCGGTCGGCGTTGATTTTCTTCAACATCTTCACGAATTCGGTCACCGAATTGTTCTTCAGTTCGGTTTTGCGCAAGTTAGCTTGGTTGATAAGGAACTTGATGTTAGCCTCTTGCTTCTGCGCCTTGACGCGTTGGAAGCTGTCGGGAGCGATGCAAAGTCCGTCGTTGGCCATAGCCTCGCGATAGAGTTGCGATGTGGCTACCACGCCGTAAGAAACCTTAACGGCAGGCAAATCCACCTTTTTCTTTCCCATTCTAGCATCGAAAGTGAGGTAGAGATCGCTCTTAATCATGTCTGGAACATAATTAAAGTCGGTTTTCATGGAATAGCGTCCGCCCAATTTGTAGGGCACTTGCTGTCCGTTTGCCGTGGCTTTTTCGCCTTGGAAGGTAGCGCCTTCGCCGGTTGCCACTTGACCACCCGCGTAACGTAGTTCGGGGATGATCTTCACTACAGCTTTCTTCTTCATGTACTTGGCTGGGAAGTTGGCATCTATTGTTGCAGATACCAAACCGCCATTTGCTTCCAACGGAGTCGGTGTGACTTGGAAATTGTCGGCTGAGAGTGGCCCAAGCTTTGAGCACGATGTCATTGCCAACGAAGAAAGCACTGATAACGTAAGGATTAGATTCTTATTCATAATAGATAAAGTGTTTAGAAGGTGTGCCGCGAGCGGGACTCGAACCCGCACAGCCATTACTGGCCAAGGGATTTTAAGTCCCTCGTGTCTACCAATTCCACCATTGCGGCATTATTATTAGGCGGCCGTTTTGGGTTTGAGCGGAAAACGAGACTCGAACTCGCGACCCCAACCTTGGCAAGGTTGTGCTCTACCAACTGAGCTATTCCCGCATAATAGATGGGTGCAAAGTTAGGCTTTTAGGTTGTAACAACCAAAGGATTTTACACAATTTAATACAATAGTACTTTCTGCCATTCGTCACAAAAGACATAAACAGAACATTTTTTCGCATCCCCTCTATTGCCGTTTTCTTTTACAAGGGCATAAAAGATGGGCTTTAAGAGGCAAATCTCTAATTATTAATTAAGGTGAAGGAATGGTGCTGAATGAGAAAAAGTGAATAATTGTTTGGCAAGAGGCAATTCTCTTTGTTTAACATAAAAAGAGGGAGAATTGTAAAGGTGAAAAGGCTTTTGGAAAGGTGAAAGGGTGAAAAGGTGAAAAGGTGAAAAGATGGAAAAGTGAGAAGGTGAAAGGGTGAAAAGGTGAAAAGATGGCTGCGCCCTTTAAAGGTGAAAGAGTGAAAGGGCGGAAGGATGGCTAACGCCCTTTAAAGTTGTCTGTCGGTTCCTAGATTTCTAGTTCTGTCTAGCTTTCTGACAAGTCCGACAAGTCTGACTTGTCCTATTAGCCTAACACCACCTATACATTTGGCTTAACTCCTTAACTCCTTTAACTCCTGAAGATGAAAAGATTACTGCGATTATTAACATGTTGGCAGTCTAATCCAGAGAAGTCCCATTGATTCGCTTTATGTCCCTTATGGTCTTATGTCAAATGTAGGGCAGAGTTTGTATCAAAGCACGGCATAAGAACTTGTAAACCCATCAGATTTTGTCCGCTTTTTAATACAAATTTTAACATTATGAGCGCCCTCTTTCTCCACCAATCGCCTTCCTTGCCGCAAAAAATCGATTCTCGCGAGGGTTGGTTTTGATGCCAAAAGGGGATAGCATGTGGATGCAGCAAAATGAATATTTATTTCGTAAAACTGCCATTTGCACCAATTTTGGGCCTATTTGTAGCTAAATGGCCTGCAATATGCCGCTAAACGTAGTGCGTTTTGGTGCTAAATGCAGTGCGTTTTGCCGCTAAATGCAAGGCGTTTTGGTGCTAAACGCAAGGTAAAATGCCGCTAAATGTAGCATAAAAACACATAAATATACGCGCTGTGATGGTATAAACATAACTTGTTGAAACCATAAAACACATGGGGCTAGAGGGCAAAATGGGCTGTAAAAAGTGGTTTTTTAGGGGCTAAAAGTGGGTAATAGGAGTCAGAAAATGCGGGTTGGCAACCAAACTAGAAAGGCAAAATGGTGCAAAACGTAGGTGGTTTTCTTAAAAATGGACTAAGCGTGAGAGGTGTGCGGCCGAAAATATCGGCTAATTGCCTACTTTTAGGGCTTAATTTTCGCTAGAATGAAGCAAAATTTAGAGCGGCATTGTAAAATAAAAAATAATAATTTAAGGTTTTGAGTTGTTTGAGTTTCTCAGTTGTTTGAGTTGATGAGTTTGTAAGTTGATGAGTTAGAAACTCACGAGCTGGCCAAAGGATAGGCTAACGAAGTTACATCTATTATACAACGAAAACGCAGTTTGTGCGCAATTATAAAAGCAAGGTGGGCTCCAAGATGCACATTAAATGTACTTGGAACCCACCTTCGTTAAGACTACGACAAGCCTTCGATTACGCCGTTAACGACGTCGATGCGTTCGGCTTGCGGGCTCTTTGGCAAGCCGGGCATGCGCATGATGTCGCCTGCAACAGCCACAATCATTTCCGAACCCGTGTTGATAACAAAGTCGCGGATGGTGATGTCGAAGTTAGTAGGCAGTCCGTAGGCCTTTGCATCCTCCGAAAACGAGTATTGCGTCTTAGCAACACACACGGGGAAATGCTCCAAGCCCAGTTCCTTAATGCGTGCCAACTTCTTCTTGGCGGCAGGTTTCAGCACCACGTCGTTTGCTCCATATATACGTTGGGCAATCTTACGCACCTTCGTTTCGATGTCGTCGGCATCATCGTAGAGCATACGCAGCGGCTTAGAGGGGTTCTTCTCGATGGTTTCAACCACCAATCGCGCGATGTCTTCCGCCCCTTTACCGCCCTCGCCGAAGGCCGTGTTGAGGGCAAAGCCCACACCCAGTTCCTCGCAATGACGGCGAACGATGTCCAACTCCTCATCGGTGTCGGTAGCAAAGCGGTTAAGGCACACCACCACCGTTTGGCCAAAGGCCTGCATGTTGGCAATATGCTTGTCCATGTTGGCCAATCCGCGGCGCACACCCTCCACGTTAGGCTCCTTTATTTCCTTTTCGTTCACACCGCCGTGCATCTTCAACGCCTGCGCGGTGGCCACCAAAACGGTGAGCTTTGGCGAGATGCCCGCCTTTCGGCACTTAATGTCGAAGAACTTTTCTGCACCTAAGTCGGCACCGAACCCCGCCTCGGTGATGGCGTAGTCGCCAAAGGTCATGGCCATTTTGGTGGCCATCACGCTGTTACAGCCGTGAGCGATGTTGGCAAAGGGACCGCCGTGGATAAAGGCAGGCGTGTTCTCGATGGTCTGAACCATATTGGGATGGATGGCATCGTGCAGGATGGCCACGATTGCACCGCCCACACCCAGGTCTTTAACCGTGAAGGGTTTGCCTTGCAATGTTACACCCAGCAGCACGTTGTCGATGCGGCGGCGCAGGTCTTCTTCGCTAGTGGCGAGGCAGAAAATGGCCATTATCTCCGATGCGGGCGTGATGTCGAAGCCCCCCTCGGTAACAATTCCGTCGGTTTTTCCGCCCAATCCCGTAACGATGTTGCGCAGGTTGCGGTCGTTCACGTCGAGAACGCGCCGCCACAGCACCTCTTTCATGCCGAAGCCGTCGTCTTGGTGTTGGTAAATATAGTTGTCTAGCAGGGCGGCAATCATGTTGTTGGCCGAAGTGATGGCGTGGAAGTCGCCCGTAAAGTGCAAGTTAATCTTCTCCATCGGCAACACCTGTGCATATCCGCCGCCAGCAGCTCCACCCTTCATGCCAAAGCATGGGCCGAGTGAAGGTTCGCGCAAAGCCACCACGGCATTCTTTCCAATGCGGTTCATGCCTAAGGCCAAGCCTACGCTGACGGTGGTTTTACCGTTTCCGCTTTTGGTGGGCGTAATGGAAGTAACCAAGATGAGGTTGCATTTCTTCACGCGTTCTTCGTCGATGAGCGTGTAAGGAACTTTGGCAATGTGCTTGCCATAGGGTTCTAACTCAGCGGCGGAAATGCCAGCCTTCGCGGCAATGTCGTTAATAGGCAACAGCGTGGCCTCGCGAGCTATCTCGAAATCTGTCTTCATAGATGTGTAAAGCGTTAGTTTAGTAATAATCTTGTTGACGTAACTCTGGGTCAAATTTAGGTTATTTTTTTGCAACAGCCAAGTGTTTTGCCAATAAAAAGACAGCTGATGTTGTATTTTGTGCATGTAGGGGCGTGCAAACGAGGCAGTGAAGACCGTGGGGAAGAGGGCAATTGACGGGGTGATGGGGTGGGGAGTTGACTAGTTGACAAGTTCTTGTATCTTGCCTTGACACAAACGCTGCCCTCTACTTGACATAAGAACATAAGGGACATAAGGCGGATTAATGGGATTTTTTCTGGATTAGGTAGCCGACATGTTAATAGCCGCAGTCATCTTTTCATCTTATAGGAGTTAAAGGAGTTAAGGAGTTATGGAGTTAAGCCAAATGCCTAAGTGGCGTTAGGCTAATAGGACAAGGCAGACTTGTCGGACTTGTCCGAAAGCTAGACAGAACTAGAGATCTAGGAGCCGACAGACAACTTTAAAGGGCGTTAGCCATCCTTTCACCTTTTCACTTTTTCACCTTTAAAAGGCGTCAGCCATTTTTTCACCTTTTCACCTTTTCACCCTTGCCAGTTAATGAGAGGGGCGACAGCGGCAAGCGCATCACTTTCTGCCCTTCGGCCTACCTTATTTCCCGAAAATGTAGTACCTTTGCACCACGATAACAACAGTTAGGCATAGCCTAACACACTTTTCCAACAACAAAAGTAATGAAAAAGCTATATATTGAGACCTACGGCTGCCAGATGAACGTGGCCGATAGCGAGGTGGTGGCTGCGGTAATGCAGATGGCCGGCTACGAGATGTGCCAAGACGAAGCCGAGGCCGACGCCATTTTTATGAACACGTGCAGCGTGAGAGAGAATGCGGAGAACAAGATTTATAACCGACTTGACACGCTGCACGCCGAGCAGAAGAAGGGACGAAAGGTGATTTTGGGCGTGCTGGGCTGCATGGCCGAACGCGTGAAAGACGACTTGATTGAGAACCATCACGCACAGTTGGTGGCGGGACCAGACTCGTATCTGAACCTGCCCGACATGATTGCGCAGGCAGAAGCGGGCAACAAGGCCATCGACATCGCCCTATCGAAGACCGAAACTTACAGGGATGTGGTGCCGAAACGCGTGGCATTGGCCAAGATTAGCGGCTTTGTGAGCATCATGCGCGGCTGCGACAACTTCTGCCACTATTGCATTGTGCCTTATACACGCGGCAGAGAGCGGTCGCGCGATGTGGACAGCATCCTTAATGAGGTGCGAAACCTGCAACAGCAAGGTTACAAAGAGGTTACGTTGTTGGGGCAGAACGTTAACAGCTACCGATTTGTGAACGAAGAGGGGCAAACAATAGACTTCCCCCAACTGTTGCGACTGGTGGCCGAGGCGGTTCCCACGATGCGCATTCGCTTTTCTACGCCCCATCCCAAGGACATGAGTGATGCCACACTTCGCGTTATCGCCGAAGTGCCGAACGTTTGCAGGCACATACACTTGCCCATACAAAGCGGTAGCGACAAAGTGCTGAAACTGATGAACCGAAAATATACTGTGGAATGGTATCTTAGCAGGGTGAAAGCCATTCGCGAGCTGGTGCCCGACTGCGGACTGTCGACCGACATCTTTGTTGGTTATCATGGCGAGACGGAAGCCGACCACGAGGAGTCGCTACGCATTATGCGCGAAGTGGGTTACGACTCGGCCTTTATGTTCAAATACAGCGAACGGCCTGGCACTTATGCCTCGAAACACCTGCCCGACGATGTTCCCGAAGACGTGAAGATACGTCGCCTGAACGAATTGATAATGGTTCAGAATGAGAATTCGGCTCGCGCCAACCACGCCGAGGTGGGAAATGTTCGCGAAGTGTTGGTTGAAGGTCCGTCGAAACGCAGTCGCGAACAGCTTTGCGGCCGAACCGAACAAAACAAGATGGTGGTGTTCGACAAGGGCAACCACCATATTGGCGAGTATGTAAAGGTGCGAATAACGGGCAGCACCAGCGCCACGCTGTTTGGAGAAGCGGTAGGATGAACAAGGGATTGATCATACAAAAGATGCCAAGACTAAAGGGTATAGCTTCTGCTCACCATATTATAAATTGAGCTCATCTTATTTTCAACACTATGGTTATAGGAAACGAATATATTTTTGAAGACATTTTGCAAGCAAGTGCTTATATCCTTGAGCACGAGAAGGAAGCATTAGCTAATGATAAAACAAGGCAAAAAGCCCCTATTAGTTGTCCCTTTCCAGACTTTACCAAACTATTTGAGGAGCAAAACATTCGCATTATACCACTGGATAGTCTTGAATACCCATATACAGCATACTTTAATGATGCAGACGACAGCAAGTTTATTATGAACAAACTTATGTCTGGTCGATATTCTCTCAAACCAAATCTGCGAAATCGTAAGTTCCTGTTCAGAGGTGAGACAGAATTTCATAACCCCTGTAAACCAAGTTTGTTTAGGAATACAAAAAAGAAATATTTCTTAGACTACATGATTCATGGAGATGAGATGTTCTACTTAATCTTGTCTCATCCACTAGTGCAACTTCTGGATTTAGGTGTTGTGCTTAATGGCGAACTTGTTCGTTTCGAAATGAACCTATATGGTTTAATTCAGCATTATTATAACAAATCGGGACTATTAGACCTGACTAGCGATATGAATGTGGCCCTATTCTTTGCCACTCAAAAATATGATTGGGAAACAGATTCATATTCGCCTTTGACAGATGAAACCCATGAGCCTGGGGTATTGTATTTTTACGACATAGATTTTTATCGAGACTTCAAAATCCATCATAATGGAGAGTTACTCTCTACAATAGGCTTGCAAGTTTTTCCTCGAAGCGGCAGACAGCGTGGTTTTATCTATCAGTGCCCTATGGATATAAACTTTAACGACCTCTCACAAGTAAAGGCATTCCGTTTCAAGCACAACGCAAAAATTGCTCAATCAATATATGAATCAATGAATGGTGGGGAAAAACTTTTCCCGCATGACGTTTTGCAAGCCCATTGGAAAGATGTTACAAGAGATGAAAACAAAGTGTCATTGAAAGCAATACATTTTAACCTAACCAGAAATGAGGAAGAAAACTTGGATAGTATACGTACAAAGCTTGAAAAAGACTGCCACATAAGCGTAGAAGACTATGAGCCAGTTCTGACAAAAGACGAACTTCATGAGTATTATAAAGCCGTTAAAGATGAAAACCTTTGGGAGAATTTCTGTAATCAGATATACATCCCTGGTGACATAGACGGGAAAATGATGGCCGATTTGCTAGACGTACCGAATAAACCAGAATACGAATGGGCTTTCAAAGAGGGAATAGAGCATGAGGTAGATTATGACAAAGGGTTTCTATTGAAAAAATATAAACATATTCTTCGATAAATGGACGAACATTAATCGTAAGAGATTTAACTATTAGATCGGGTTAGAAGGCAGAGTAGATGGCCTAGACAAAGTTGACTATAATGCCAAACTCAGTTATCAAGCTGATGTTGCAGAATTTAAGTCCAGTTATTTCAGCCATTAAAGTATCCTAATGCCCTAAACAGAGATACGGCGTAGCTCTGAAAAGAGAAGACTAAGGAGAAGGACATCGTGCCAATTTCCCGACTTATAAATCCTGTGCAGCAGCTTGTTGCACAGGATTTATTGTTTATATGTGCGGCGAATAGTGTGGCAAGCATTGGCAGACTCTGTGTTTGGTTTGCTTTATAGATGTGTAGCATGCTGCTTACATGCTGCGCCACTCCTTATATATATGGCACGATTTGCAGCTAAGGACAAGGTTTGTGGGATGGTTTTAAATCACCTGTTCTTAGAGGAAGCAGACCTTTGCAGTGTTAAAAAATGGGCGAGAAGCGTAATTTTAACGCGCAATCCATTGCGGTGTCAATGAAAAGAACTAACTTTGCTGCGTAAGATGAAATGCACTTCGCAGGCAAACAATGTGCTGAGGAGAATTTTGGATGCCCCGTTCTAGGGTGTTTCTGTCGTCAATAAATAACGCTACCTAACCCAATGGATTATATTTCAATATATATTCTTTAACAATTAAAAGTACTAACAAATGAGTAAAAGCAATTTCTTAATGAGCTGCGCGAAGCATATCTTCGTGTTCTCAGCAGTGTTGATGGCAAGCGTTGCCTTGTCTAGTTGTTCAAAGGACGATAAGGATGACGTCCAAAACGTTCCAGAGCAAAGTGCCGTTATTGACGGGAAAGTGTACAATCTGACCACTCCCAAGTATTCTGTCATAGCTGAACGAGACCAAAGCTATATCCTTTATCTATACCTTGGAGATAAAGGTTGTTGGATAAGGATTGAGGGAGATGCCGAAAAGTACAATGGAAAGATTATAGACCTTACGAAAACCGAGGAGAGATTTGAGGATGATGCATCAAACTGGGATGTTACATGTTGCAACCCGGATGGGGAAGGTTGGCTATTCGAAGGTAGCGCACTTGAAGAAGATGAAGATGAAGTGGGAATACATAAATATGTAAGGTTCTCAAGCGGAACAATGAAAATAGACTTTAATTCCAAAAAGCAGGAATTTAATGTTGAAATTAGGAACGCCCAAATTAAAGACCCCCACCATGGTGACAAACAAACTCATACGCTAGAATTGAGGTGGAAGGGGAAAGCATCTCAAATCAAATCCTAGGTACAAACACAAATGGGCATAGGGTAGACTCCACCCCTTGCTGCCATTTTATACCTAACACAAAAAGAGCCATATTGGAACTCATTGTCTGCGTTCAATATGGCTCTTTTGGGATTAAGGCATGTTCGTTATCGCTTTTTTCCTTAACCCGCCGCATTTATCCTTGTCATGGGTGGATAAATGGATGTTGAGAGTTAGATGCACGCACATTGTTGCACGATACGCTCTACAACTAGCATGGAACACATGTGCCTTCCAAGGCCGTTCCCTGCCTTCATCAAGGTTTCTTCCCCACCTTCACCCAAGTTTCTTTTCCCTTCTCCAAGAGAAACATGTTCCCTATTTCAATGGGAACGTGAAATGTTTCTTGTCTTTTCCTTTCAGTCCCACGTAGTCCACCTCCATTTTTCCATTAGCGATGCGGCAAAGCAGATAGGTGTTGTTGCTGTTTACCAGATTGGGGAAATTAATAACCTCATTCGGTTCCTGATAGCCAAAGGCGTGAAGATGGGCTGAAAGCATCACCGACACGTTCATCTTATTGAGTTCGGGCATCAAAGTCTTCTGCAAATGATAAGGGCCGTGCCACTTTTGTAACGTCGGCGGAATGTGAGAAAACACGATTAAGGGATGTTTCCCCACTTGTTTACTTTCGCGAAGGCCACACAACCACCTGGCCTCTTCCTCACGATATTGGTCGTAGTTCACAATACCGCTGTATTCAATATCCTCGTCGGGCTTATCCTCGCCCGTATCAATAAACAAGAAGTCTATGCCTGCCACATGTTGCACGCGATAGTACTTGCCATTGTTCGTAGGAAAATAGCGATAAAGGTAATCGGCAAACTGTCCGCGTAGCTCATGGTTTCCGCGATTAAAAAATAAAGGCGTGTGCGTTGCAAACATACGTACGCAGGTGTCCAAATAAGCCTCCATCATGTGTTGTTGGTCCCTCAAACGGTTAGACATGTCGCCATTGAGCAACACAAAGTCCAGTTTCTTAAAGTCTACATTCTTACACAAGTCTTTCATAAACTGTGCGCGTTCATGAATATCGTTCAGCACAAGGAACGTCACTTCGCGCGGTTTTGCAGGGAAAGTCTTAAACTCGTGCGGTTTTCCACGCCACACATCGGTGCATGCCGTCTTTCCCAATGTAACCCAATCATCGTATCGCCATTCGGCAACCTCTTGCGTAAACACCCGATAGCGATATTTCGTATCAGGTTTCAAACCCTCGATACGCACGCGGTGCACACTATCCGTCAGCACCTTTCTTCCCGCCAACACATCATAATAGCGTTGCCGCGCCCTCCCATAGAAATGGTCAGCAGAGTCGGGCGCAATCTCAACCCACGACATTCCAGGAACATCGGTTACCCAAACAATTGTAGTACCCGTGCTGTCCATGTCGCAAATCCAAGGGCCATGCGTAACCTTAATGGCCTTGGCACCAACAGCAAACAGCAGCATCAAGCTAAACAATAAACATCTCATGTGCTTTGATTTACATTCGTCAATAACATTCATCTTTAAGAAAACCACATAAATAATACGAAAGACATGGCAGATAGTACCATCCGCTGCCTTATATAGGCATGTTCTAACAATTCCCCGCAAAGGTTCAATGGTTATTCCTTGTATTGCTCTTCACTGTCTTTTTGCTTTTATCTGGCATCTTTCGCTTACTCTTTCAGTCGCATAGTTCACTATGCTCCTTCAAGAAGTAAGCAAAACCTGCTCAGCTAAAAGCTAAAAATACAGCAAAGGTAATTTTTAGAACCTGCCTATAATTATGGTGTATGGCTATCGCCCTTCCACGTTGCATCTTTCTTTTGCAAGTCCTCACTATTACTCCCCACCATTATTTCAAACGTTCCTGGTTCAACAACATATTGCATCGTGTTGTCCCAAAATCCCAAATCATGAGCATGGAGCACGAAGTCAACGCGCTTTGTCTGCCCCTTAGGAATGAAAACCTTTTGAAAACCCTTCAACTCCTTCACCGGTCTAACCATCGAGGCCACCTTGTCGGCCACATAAAGTTGCACAATCTCCTCGCCGTCAAAGCGGCCGGTATTGGTTACTTCGACAGACACTTGCAGCGAACCATCGGCAGCAAACTGCTGCGGACATTGCATTTCGCCGTACGAGAACGTGGTGTAACTTAACCCATAACCAAAAGGATAGAGGTTTTTATTGGGCACATCAATATGGCGAACGGTCGAACTATGGGGCATATCGCCAGGCCTTCCCGAACGTTTATAGTTGTAATAATTGGGTATTTGCCCCTCGGTAAGCGGAAAAGAAGTGGTTAACTTGGCCGAAGGTACGGCATCGCCAAAGAGAATATCGGCCACTGCATTGCCGCATTGCGTACCGGGGAACCAAGCCTCCAGCAGTGCATCCGACTGCTTATCCACTTTCTCTAAACATAAGGGTCGCCCATTCATCAACACAACCACAAGCGGTTTGCCAGCCTTACGCAGCGTATCGAGCAACGCTTGTTGCCTACCCGGCAAGCGAAGCACGGCCCTACTGCGCGACTCTCCGCTCATCAAGGCCTTCTCTCCCACAACGGCTATCACCACATCGCTATGCTTTACAGCCTCGAAAGCCGCCGAAAACTCGTGCGTGGAGGGGTCTAAGAAGTCGCAACCCTGCACATAGTTAAGCACAACATCCTTGCCCAACTTGTTTTTTATGCCGTCCATCACAGTTACCACATCTTTTTCTTCACCCCGCGCTTTCCACGAGCCCATCACCTCAGAACGATTATTTGCCAGCGGACCAACAAGCGCAATGCGTTTCGTTTGCTTAGAAAGCGGAAGGGTGGCGTTGGTGTTCTTCAGCAACACCATTGATGCCGTGGCTGCCTTTCGGGCCAAAGCGGTAACAGATTCAGAGCGCACCTCACGGCGTTCGCGTTTCAAATCAAGAAAGCGATAAGGGTCGTCAAATAGCCCTAAAACATATTTTGCTCGCAATATGCGTTCAACAGCAGTGTCTATAACCTGCACATCCAGTTGCCCTTCACGCACAGCCTCCTCCAAACAACTGTTATATAGCCCATCGGTCATATCCATATCCACCCCTGCACGAAAAGCCATCAGGGCAGCATCCTTGTCTGTTTCGGCCACGCCATGCGCCTTCAACTCTTGCACGGCATTCCAATCGCTCACCACAAACCCTTGAAAGTTCCACCGATTACGCAGCAGTTCGGTTATCAACCAACGATTTCCGGTAGCAGGAATGCCATTAATGCTGTTGAAAGCAGACATGAAAGTCCTTACGCCAGCATCTACACAAGCCTTAAAGGGCGGCAAATAAACCTCGGCTAAGGTAGACAAGGAGAGGTCTACTGGGGCATAATCGCGCCCTGCCTGCGGTGCACCATAGGCCACAAAATGCTTGGCGCAGGCATATACAGCATTGGTTTTCCCTAAATTCCATTGAAAGCCCCGCACTCGCGCCGCTGCAATTTGGCTTGCCAAATAAGTATCTTCGCCCGCACCTTCAACAATTCTCCCCCAACGCGGGTCGCGTGCAATGTCTACCATCGGGGCAAAGGTCCAATGAATGCCCGATGCAGCGGCCTCAACGGCCGCAGCCTTAGCCGTTTCAAACATGAGATTGGTGTCCCAAGAGCACGACTCGGCCAAGGGTGTTGGGAATATCGTCTTGTAACCATGTACTACATCGAAGGCAAACAGAATGGGAATTTTTAATCGCGACAGCTGCATATTCTTCTCTTGCAACGGCCGCAGCTTGTCAACACCGCCTACATTGAGTATGGAACCCACCATACCACGAGCAAAGAGCGAGTCGGAAAGGGCCCCGCTCTGCGGTCCTGTCAGCAAAGAACCCCCTACATATTGAGAAATCTGCCCAATCTTCTCGGCCAATGTCATCTTTTGCATGAGCGACGTTACAAATTGGGTTTCTTTATCTGCTGCGCTTAGTTCTTTCTTCACCAGCTTTCGCGGCTGTTTAGCATGGGCATGTTGCGCATGTCCAACAAGTAGGCTACCCATCATACAGGCAACAGCTAAGACACTTCGTTTCATATTCTTCGAGATTGTTGTTTTTTATTTCGTTCAGATGTTATGCCCTCCGCTCAAACCGAAACGTTTTTTTACAAGCATCGTAGCGGCACAAAATGGAGAGACTTTAAGTGTTAGCGTGCATCAACCGTGTTGATTTCAATGGTTTGTGGGACTAAATCCACAGCCTTTGCGGTAAGCCGAACGGCAGAAGGCGACTTGCCAGCCTGCACCACCACCAAGCATTTGCCGAAGAAAGCGCGCCGCTCGTGAGCCTGAAAACGTTCCAACGAAAACGGACTTCCATTGTCAACGCCTGCAATTTTGGCCTCTCCCGTCAATGAAAACAAGATGTTGTTTTCTGCCCAAGGGCACAGATTGCCGTCTTTATCCACCACCTCGACCGTAACAAACGACAGACTTCGGCCATTGGCTTTTATCACTTGCCGATTAGGAGTTAGCCGAATATGATGGGGCGCACCAGCCGTTTTCAACGACTTCTCGGCTACAACCTCTCCGTTTTTCCTAGCAACCACACGCACGTCCCCTGGTTCAAACGTTACGCGCCAGGCCACATGATACTCGTGTTCGTTGCGCTTTTGGCGTACACCTTGCGACTTCCCATTCACAAACAGTTCCACTTCGTCGGCCCGATTATAATAACACCACATGTCTATGGCTTGCCCTTCTATCCAGTTCCAGTGCGGAAAGAGGTGCAACACAGGCCCTTTTGTCCACTCACTCTGGTATAGATAGTAGGCATCTTTGGGAAAACCGGCCAAGTCTACCAATCCAAAATAACTGCTCCGAGCAGGGAAATTAAACGGTGTTGGTTCGCCAATGTAATCAAAACCCGTCCAAATAAACTGCCCCGCACAATAAGGTGTGTGTTTCACCACGTCCAACGTAGCCTCGTGGGTTGAGCCCCAATGGGCACAACAATTATCGTAAGCCGAACAAAGGAATGTGGGGTCGGTGAACGGGCGCTTACGCCCAGGCAAACGATAAACCGAGTCGCTCGGCATTTTATAATAGCCCCGTGTCTGCAAAGCCGACACCGTTTCGGTCATCAGGAAAGGCTTTTCGGGGAAATTCTGCGGCACATCTTTCACCTTTTTCTGATGATAGTTAAAGCCAATCACATCCAATGCCCCGCTTTTAAACAAGTTGTTGTCGGGCGATACCTCATTGCACCCAGCCGTAATAAGTCGCGTTGAATCATAACGCCGCACAATGGCGGCCAACGCTTGGGTGAGTTTTGCTTTAACATTAAGTGTGTCGCCCTGTGCCAATGCGGCCTTATCCCTGCTGTTGTTCAGCAAAATGTTCACATCCTCTAATGCCATTCCGGCGTTGTCCACCTTGTTCCATTGTTCCAAAACCTCGTTACCAATGCTCCAAAGAATGATAGAAGGGTGGTTGCGGTCGCGCAAAACCATATCTCTTAAATCGCGTTCGAACCATGTTTTGAAATGCAACGAATAGTCGAAAGGCGTTTTTCCGTGCAGCCAACTGTCGAAAGCCTCGTCAACAACTAGCATTCCTAGGCTGTCGCAAAGGTTCAAAAGTTCGGGTGCCGGCGGGTTATGCGAACACCTTATGGCATTCGCGCCCATCGCTTTCACCATCGAAACTTGCCGATAAAGGGCGTCTTCGTTAATGGCTGCGCCTAAACAACCTAAGTCGCCATGCAGACAAACGCCGTTAATCTTCATGTTCTTGCCATTTAAGAAAAAGCCTTGTTTAGCATCAAACGCCACCGTTCGCATGCCCATCCTTATGGTATCGCCATCTAGCACACGCCCATTCTCTATAATTTCGGTTGTTAGGGTGTAGAGGTTAGGCGAAACGGGCGACCATAATTGCGGTTTAGGCACACGCATTTGCTGTTTTACCGTTGTTCCCGAAACAGCTATATCGCATACTTTCGATGTCTGCATAACCAGCCGGCGAGCCTTATTCCACAGCTTTTGGCGCACCGTAACCCTACGGCTACGCCCACTGAAATTCTCAATCTGCGTATTGAGCGTTACATGTCCTACACCCTTCTTCACCTCAGAAATGGCTTGCACGCCCCATTCTGCCACGCGTACATCTGTTGATTTCGACAAATATACGTGGCGATAAACACCACATCCCGTGTACCAACGGCTGTTAGGCTGCCGCGAATTGTCTACCTTCACAGCCACAACATTGTCACCTTGCTTGTTAAGATGGGGCGTAATGTCGTAACTAAAACTGATAAAGCCATAAGGGCGCGTGCCCAAAAACGTGCCGTTTACATACACCGACGTGTTCATATATGCGCCATCGAAGTGCAGAACATAACGAGACGCGGCATCGCTGTCGTGCAAAGCCAAATGCTTTCTGTACCACCCTATACCGCCAGGCAATGCCCCGCCGTTGGTTCCCGATGGGTTTTGGGCATAGAAGTCGCCTTCAATTGCCCAGTCGTGCGGCAAGTCCAACAGACGCCAAGCATTGTCTTTAAAGTCAGGTTGCAGCGGGGCATCGTCTGGATGTAAGGCAAATCGCCAGCCTTCGTCCCACAAATGCCGCTCGGCCGCATGGCTTACCACCGTGTAGAACCACAGCAATGACACCGCTATTATATAGGGAGGTTTGAGGAAAGGATTGGTAAATGTTCTCATCTTTGAATTGAGATGGTTATGATTTTTGTTATCAACTTATGGCATGTTCTAAAAATTCCTTGCAAAGGTTCATTTGTTGTTCCTTGTATTGCTCTTCACTGTCTTTTTGCTTTTAT
>ERZ773059.556-NODE-556-length-19981-cov-13.644234_pt1 | contig 19981 bp, 17 predicted proteins | sample MGYA00580514_ERZ773059 | MGnify/ENA primary metagenome ERZ773059 (study PRJEB29015, sample SAMEA2737981) | human oral metagenome | biome: human oral; feature: human-associated habitat; material: dental | place: China | collected 2056 ...
GCGCGCCGCCCTCGACGAGCTGCGCACCAGGGCCGACCTGGCCGAGCGCGAGGGCCGCTTCGAGGAGGCCGGGCGGCTGCGCTACGGCGAGATGCCCTCCCTGGAGGCCCAGATCCGCGACATGGAGGCCGCTCAGGCAGCGGCGGACGCGGCCGTCATCGGGCCCGACGGCGTCGAGCGCGAGCCCGGCACCGCGCCCGAGCCCATGATCGCCGAGAAGGTCGGCCCGACCGAGATCGCCGAGGTCATCTCCGCCTGGACCGGGATCCCCGTGGGCAAGCTCATGGCCGGCGAGCAGAAGAAGCTTCTGGAGATGGAGTCCGTCATCGGCGAGCGGCTCATCGGGCAGGCCGCCGCCGTGTCCGCCGTCGCCGATGCCGTGCGCCGCTCGCGCGCCGGGGTGTCCGACCCCGACCGCCCCACCGGCTCCTTCCTGTTCCTCGGCCCCACCGGCGTCGGCAAGACCGAGCTGGCCAAGGCCCTGGCCGACTTCCTGTTCGACGACGAGCGCGCCATCGTGCGCATCGACATGTCGGAGTACTCCGAGAAGCACTCCGTGGCCCGCCTGGTGGGCGCCCCTCCCGGGTACGTCGGCTACGAGGAGGGCGGCCAGCTCACCGAGGCCGTGCGGCGCCGCCCCTACTCGGTGGTGCTGCTCGACGAGGTGGAGAAGGCCAACCCCGAGGTCTTCGACATCCTCCTGCAGGTGCTCGACGACGGCCGCCTGACCGACGGTCAGGGGCGCACGGTGGACTTCCGCAACGTCATCCTCGTGCTCACCTCCAACCTGGGCAGCCAGTACCTCATCGACCCGCTGCTCAGCCCCGAGGAGAAGCGCAAGGAGGTCCTCGCCCAGGTCCGCGCCTCCTTCAAGCCCGAGTTCCTCAACCGGCTCGACGACACCCTCGTCTTCGACCCGCTGTCCAAGGAGGAGCTGGGCCGGATCGTCGAGATCCAGCTGGCCAGGATGCAGGAGCGCCTGGCGAGCCACCGGCTCACCCTGTCGGTCACCGACGCCGCCCGCGCCTGGCTCGCCGACGAGGGCTACGACCCCGCCTACGGCGCCCGCCCGCTGCGCCGCCTGGTGCAGCGCGAGATCGGCGACGAGCTGGCCCGCATGATCCTGGCCGGTGAGGTCCTGGACGGCCAGGAGGTCGTCGTGGACGTCAGCCCCGACGGCGTGCTCGCCGGGCTGTCCCTGACCGCGCACGGCGAGGCCTGGGCGCCGTCCGCCACCAGCGCCGCCTGACCCGGCTCCGGCGGGCCCCGGCTCATCCGCATCCGCCGGGGCCCGCCGAAATCGGTTCGCCTCCGCACCGAGATCGGTCCGGGACGCCGGGACGCGCCTGCGGGCCGCGGACAGAGCCCGATGCCACAATGCCCGTATGAACAGTATCGACAGCGCTGCTCCCAGCGATCACCCGTCCGAGTCCGAGGAGGGCGATCGGCGCAGGCCGGGCCGCCCCAGGGCCGGCAGCGAGGACAAGCGCGAGCGAATTCTCAACGAGGCCATCGCACTGTTCGGGGCGCGCGGATACGCCGGCACGTCTCTGGCCGACATCGCGACGGCGTCGGACATCTCGAAGGCGGGACTGCTGCACCACTTCTCCTCCAAGGACGAGCTCTTCGCCCGGGTGCTGGAGCGGCGGGACCAGGACGACTTCGCGAGCGTCATGGGCGGCGGCGAGGTCAGGGACCCGTGGGAGCTGCTCGACGCGTTCGTGGCGCTGGTTGCGCACAACTCGGCTCACCGGGACCTCGTGGCGATCTACACGGCGACGGCGGTGTCCGTGCTCGACGCCGAGCATCCGGCGCACCGGTGGCTCGCGGCCCATCTGGCGGACTCGGTGACGATGATCGAGGAGGCGCTGGAGCGGGGGAAGAAGGCGGGCACCGTGCGCCCGGAGGCTCCGTCGCGGGAGATCGCCCGGTCGGTCGTGGCGCTCAGCGACGGGCTCCAGATCCAGTGGCTGTGCTCGACGACGCCGGACAGTGCTGCGGATCGGTGCCTGTCCACCACGATGGAGCCCGAGGTCCGCCTCTTCGTGGACGGACTGAGGGAGCGGTGGCAGATCGCCGCCGATGCCCTCGACTGAACCGGTCTCGGCGTCTCCGACGGTTCTCCGGCAGGCGTTGCGATCATGACCCGCCGGAGAACTCTGCCGGAGAACAGAGGGAGGCCCCGACACCTTGCGGTGCGGGGCCTCTTGCCGGGCTCGGGGGCGCGGTCCCTGAATCGCGACATCCCCGAACGCAACGACAGTCAACGGGGTCCCTGATCCCCTCGTGTCGTCTGCGTTCCGACGAGGAAAACTATATGAGGTTCGAGCCCGGAAATCCATTCCCGCTCCATGAGAATTCCGCGAGATTCCGCGGGTCCATGGTAACGAATTGATCTCGATTCCTCTCCGGGGGTAACGGAACGGTAACGTCGGGCGCTCCGGGGTGCTGACAGGGGCCTGGAAGAGACCCTCGGGTCCTCCCCCGACGGCCCTCACGCCCCGTCCCGACGCCCGTGGGAGGATCGCCACATGCATCAGAACGCCCCCACGCCGCCTCCCGCCACCGGCCGGCCGGCCATCGAGTTCCGCTCCGCCTACGACCAGGGCTTCGCGCGCGTGGCCGCCGTCACGCTGCCGGTGGCGCTGGCGAACCCCGCCGCCAACGCGGCGGCGATCATCGAGCAGGCCCGCGCCCTGTCCGACGACGGCGTGTGCCTGGCCGCCTTCCCCGAGCTCAGCCTGACCGGCTACTCCATCGACGACCTGCTGCTCGGCGACGTGCTGCTCGACGAGGCCCTCGCCGGTATCGAGACCATCCGCGCGGCCTCCGCCGGGCTCCTCCCGGCGATCGTCGTCGGCGCGCCCCTGCGGGAGGGAAGCCGCCTGTACAACTGCGCCGTCGTCATCCAGGGCGGGGCCGTGCGCGGCGTCGTCCCGAAGTCCTACCTGCCCACCTATCGCGAGTTCTACGAGAAGCGGCACTTCGCCGACGGGGGCGGCGCGGCGAGCGCCAGGCGGATCGCCCTGAGGGGGGTCCGCGACGGCGCGGGGGCGGACCCCGCCGTCGGGAGCCGGGACGACGGCGCCCGCGTCCCCTTCGGCCCGAACCTGCTCTTCGAGGTCGCCGACGTGCCGGGTCTGACCTTCCACGTGGAGGTCTGCGAGGACATGTGGGTGCCCGTCCCGCCGTCGTCGCTGGCGGCCCTGGCCGGGGCGACCGTGCTCGTCAACCTCTCCGGATCGCCCATCACCGTGGGTCGGGCCGAGGACCGCAAGCTCCTGGCCCGCGCCTCCAGCTCGCGGGGCCTGGCCGCCTACGTGTTCGCCGCTGCCGGACAGGGCGAGTCGTCCACGGACCTGGCCTGGGACGGCCAGACCCTCGTCTACGAGAACGGCGACCTCCTGGGGGAGACCGAGCGCTTCCCCGAGGGGCCGCGCGCCACGGTCGTCGACGTCGACATCGAGGGGCTGCGCGCCGAGCGGCTGCGCCAGGGCTCCTTCGACGACAACCGGGCGGCGCTCGCCGTCGGCGGGACGGAGCGGTTGGAGGCTCCCGACCCCGCCGGGACGGGAGCTGCGGACGCCGCCGGCCCGGGCCGCTTCCGCATCGTGCGCATCGGGCGCCGCACGCTGCGGGTTCCGCGCACCGATATCGGCCTGCGCCGCGCTGTCGACCGCTTCCCCTTCGTGCCCGACGACCCCGCCCGCCTGGCCCAGGACTGCTACGAGGCCTACAGCATCCAGGTGGCCGCCCTCGCCCAGCGGCTGCGGGCCATCGGGCTGCCCAGGATCGTCATCGGCGTCAGCGGCGGACTGGACTCCACCCACGCGCTCATCGTGGCCGCCCGCGCTGTTGATCGCCTCGGCCTGGGCCGCGAGCACATCCACGCCATCACCATGCCCGGTTTCGCCACGAGTGCCGACACCAAGAGGAATGCGCTCGCCCTGGCCGAGGCGCTCGGCTGTCATGTCGAGGAGCTCGACATCCGTCCCGCCGCCGAGCAGATGCTCACCGCTATGGATCATCCCTACGGGCGCGGCCGGCGCGGGCGCGAGGTCTATGACGTGACCTTCGAGAACGTCCAGGCCGGACTGCGCACCGATTTCCTGTTCCGCATCGCGGGCCGGCACGGCGGCATCGTGCTCGGCACCGGCGACCTGTCCGAGCTGGCGCTGGGCTGGTGCACCTTCGGGGTGGGCGACCAGATGGCCCACTACGGGGTCAACGCCGGCATTCCCAAGACCCTCATCCAGCACCTCATCCGCTGGGTGGTGGCCGAGCGGATCTTCTCCGACGACGTCGGGCGGGTGCTGCTGGCCATCCTCGGCACCGAGATCAGCCCCGAGCTGGTGCCGGCCGACGACGGCGAGCCCATCCAGTCCACCCAGGCGAGGATCGGCCCCTACGCCCTGCAGGACTTCACCCTGTGGCACGTGCTGCGCCGCGGGTCTCGCCCGAGCCGCATCGCCTTCCTGGCGGAGAAGGCCTGGGCGGACGCGAGCTCGGGCCAGTGGCCGGTCGGGCTGCCGGAGGAGGAGAGGGTCGCCTACGACTTGGCGACCATCCGGACGTGGGAGCTGCTGTTCCTCCGCCGGTTCTTCTCCAACCAGTTCAAGCGCTCCACGCTGCCCAACGGGCCGAAGGTGGTCGCGGGCGGCTCGCTGTCCCCGCGCGGCGACTGGCGCATGCCGTCGGACGCCGGCGGCGCCGCCTGGATCGCCGAGCTCGAGCGCAACGTCCCGCCGGCCTGAACGCCTGAGCCGCCCCGCGCCCGGAGCACCCTGTAGGCCGGGAGGGGGCGCAAGGCCCGCGTCCCTTCGCCGAGATCGATCCTGCAGCGCCCCCGGAACCCGGCCTCACCCGTAGGCTGGGGCGATGCGCAAGCTCCTGTCCACCGACATCGACGGCACGATCCTGTTCAACGCGACCATCTCCCGGGCCGACCTGGAGGCCATGGCGCGATGGCGCGACGCCGGCCACCTCCTCGTGCCCAACACCGGGCGCTCGGTGGCCGCGCTGCGCTCGGCCCTGGGCGGCCCCGGCCTGGACTTCGACTACTCCGTGCTCTACACCGGCGCCGCCCTGACCGGAGGTGACTACGACGTCCTGGAGGCCCGGACCCTGCCCGACGGCCTGGCCGAGGAGGTCCTCGATCTGCTTGAGGGCGAGACCGGTGTCACCGTCTTCGCCACCACGCTCGAAGGCGATCTCCAGCTCTACGACTCGATCGGCTCCGACACGGCCCTGCTCACCCTGTTCTCTCAGGCGTCCCGGGCCGACCTGGCCGGGCGCACCGTCGTCGGCGTCCCGCTGCGCATCACCGACCCGGCGCTCATGGCGCGCATGCAGGCCGAGGTCGCGCGCCGCTGGGGCGACGCCGCCGTGGGCTTCCACAACCAGGACTTCCTCGACATCGTCCCCGCCGGCTCCTCCAAGGGCGCGGGCCTGACCGCGCTGATCGAGCTCCTCGCCGCCGCCGACGGTCCCTGCCGGGGCGAGCGCGTCGAGACCTGGAGCGTGGGCGACTCCTGGAACGACATCTCCATGCACGAGACCGCCGACCACGCCGTCGCCATGAACGGCTCGCCGCCCGAGGTCCTGGCCGTCTGCGAGCGCACGACGACGTCGGTGGCGGCGCTTGTCGACTCGATCCTCACCGCTGCCGACTGAGTCGCGCTCTCAGCCCGCCCAGCCTGCCCGAGCCCTCGCCCGGCGCCGGAAGTCCGGATTGCCAGACCCTGTTGCGGCCGAATGTGCCGCTCCCTGTTCCCTATACGGCGGGATCCAGGACGGCGGCCTCGATGAGCGCGATGCCGGAGGCCTGGTCCACGATCCGCAGCACGTAGGGATGGTCGACGATGAAATCGTCCTCCCAGCCCGCGGGCGCCCCCATCCAGCAGGCGGTCTCGGTCAGGGCGGCGGCGACCGCGCCCTCCTCGGCGACGATGAGCCTGACCTGCTGGACGACCTGGTCCACCAGCAGTCCCGGGGCGATGTGATCCAGGCCGCCTGGTCTGTCCAGGGACACGCCGAGGGACTCGACGACGCCCGTGAGGTCGGTGGGCTGAGAAGACAGGTCGAGCCGTGGGAGCCGGAGGCGCACCCTGGTGGCGCGGCTCGCCGCCTGGGCGGCGGTGAGGCGCCGGGTCGCCTCGCCCCAGGTGCTCGGCGGCAGGACTGCGGGGGAGACGACCTTGTCGGGCAGGATGATGTCCATGGCGAGCGTCGGCGCCCCGGTCGCCCGGCCATCGTTGCAGGGCAGGCGCAGAGCGCGCCACCCCGGGCCGGTCGCAAGGGCGAAGGGGCCGACCCGACTCATGAGGTCGGCCCGGGACGTCGAGCGGTCAGCGCGGGTGAATGGTGCGCCCTCCACCGTGTCCCCGGCCTCGAAGGGGTCGTCCCAGCGGGCGGCGAACAGGAGCGCGTTCTGCACCACGAGGGCCGTGTCGGGCCTGAGGACGACGCCGGACTGCCTGATGAGCCCGCCGGTGTGCAGGGCGGCCCAGGCGTCGAGGGCGTCCTTGGCGCCGGGGAGGTCGGTCCCGTTGATCTCGGCGTCGTACCAGTGGGCCACGACATCGAGATATGTCTGGCACGGTTGGGGCTCTCCGATGACCAGGGCCTGGTTGGCGACGTGGATCAGCGGCTTGTCGGGTATGGCGCCGGGGCTGAAGCTACGCAGCCGCTCGGGGTCGGAGACGTCGAAGCGCCGGAGGCCGCGCTGAACGGCGGACCAGACGAGGTCGCGGGTCTGACCGTCGCCGCCGGCGCCAGGCGCACCGGCGGTCCCGAGCACGGCGTCGGCGTCGGCGTCGACTGCTCCGGCGCGCAGGATGGCCAGGGCCAGGGCGAGCCCGACCGGACAGGTGAGCGCATTGCGGTGGCCGGCACCACCGTCATGATTGCCGGGCCCGGCCTCGCCGCTCTTGCTGATCGTGCTGCCGGCACCGCCATCGCCGAGCCGCTCGGCGAGCATGCGCGCGCCAATGGCGTCGCACGCCGCCGCGGCCCCGGTCGGAACGGCCCCGGAGAGAACGCTGCTCATGTGAGAAGCGTGCGCCGAGATCGACATTTTCGTACGAGATCGGCGGTGGCACCGTCTACATCGTACGAAAATGTCGATCTCGACGGGGCTCGGCGACAGCGGGCCTGCCGCCGGCCGCCCGCCCGGGGCGTCGGGGCCGGTAGGCTCCCCCGCAGGCCGAGGCCCACGGTCCGCGGCCCGACCATTGCGCATCACCGAGCAGAACGCAGAGACCGAGTGAAAGAGGAGCGCCCATGACCGTTGAGATCATCGCCGAGTCCACCCCCGAGCTTGTCGAGGCGATGGAGCGCCTCATCCCCCAGCTCTCCCGCTCCGCGCCGGCGCTGACCGCCGAGCAGTGCGAGGCCTTCGTGGCGCAGGAGGGCGTCTATCTGTTCGTCTTCCGCCCCGACGAGCCGACAGCGGACGGCACCCGCCCGATCCTGGGCATGCTGACCCTGGCGACCTTCTCGATCCCCACGGGGCTGCGCGCCTGGGTGGAGGACGTCGTCGTCGACTCCGCGACTCGCGGCCAGGGCGCCGGGCAGGCGCTCGTCGAGGCGGCCGTCGCCCACGCCGGCGACCTCGGTGCCCGCACGGTCGACCTGACCTCCCGCCCGTCCCGCGAGGCCGCGAACCGGCTGTACCGCCGCTGCGGCTTCGAGCTGCGCGAGACGAACGTGTACCGCCACTCCGGCAAGTGACGGCCCGGGCGGACTCCCGGTCCCGGCGCCCCGGGAAGCCCGGGAGCCCGCCCCGCGCTCCGGCCCATCCCTCAGCCGGCGGGGTTGAGGATGGCCGCCTCGATAATGGCCACCCCCGAGGCGAGGTCCACGATCCGCAGGACGTAGGGGTGGTCGACGATGAACGCGACGGCGCCCGAGTGATCGACCGCGGACGCCTCGATCCCGATCTCGGTGAGGGCCGCGGCGACGGTTCCCTCCTCGTCGACGACCAGGCGCACCTGCTGGGCGGCCTGGCTCGCGCTGATGCCCTCGGCGATGTGGTCCAGCGACCCCAGTTCGACGCCCACGGCCGCCAGGACGGGGAAGAGGTCCATGACCCCGGAGGCCAGGTCGAGCTTGGGCAGCTTGAGGGCGACCTGCTGCTCGGAGGCGGCCGCCGTGAGTGCCGCCGTCGCCTCGCCCCAGGTGCTCGGCGGCAGGTCGGCGGGAGAGACGACGCTGTCGGGCAGGATCACGTCCATGACCAGGCCGCCGGAGTCGGGCGCGACCGCCTCGGACGCCTCGGAGCCGGTCTCGCTCGACGGCGCCGTCGAGTCCGGCCCGGCCGTGTAGGGCAGGCGCAGGGCGCGCCACCCTTTCCCGGTCACCAGGGGGTAGACGCCCGTGTCGGTCATGAGGTCGGCGGTGGCCGAGGAGCCGTCGGCGAGCGTGAACTGCGCGCCCTCCTCCGTCTCCTCGGCCTTGAAGGGGGCGGCCCAGCGGGCGGCGAACAGGAGCGCGTTCTGCAGCACCATGAGCGTGTCGGACGTGACATCGATGCCGGACTCCTTGATGAGGCCGCCGGTGTGCAGGGCGGCCCAGGCATCGAGGGCCTCCTTGGCGTCGGGCTCGGGCACGCGGCCGATCTCGGAGTCGTACCAGCGCTTGGCGTTGTCGAGGTACTCCTGGCGGACCACGATCTTCTCGTTGATGATCAGGATGTTGTTGGCGACGTGGATCAGCGGCGTCTCCGGGATGGCCCCGGGGTCGAAGTCCCGCAGCTGCTGGACGTCGGCGACGTCGAAGCGCTGAAGGGTCTGCCGGACGGCGCTCCAGACGGAGTCGCGGGTCTGGGCCTCGGCGGCGGCGTCGACGCCCAGGGCGGCGTTGACCCCCTCGCCGACGCTCTCGGCCCCGGCGTACAGGAGGGCCAGGATGAAGGTGATCCCAACGGGGCAGGACAGCGCGTTGGAGCTGCCCGCCTGGCGCAGCAGGGTGGAGAGCATGGCGGCCCCGACGGCGTTGCAGGCGGTCACCGCGGTGGCCGCGCGCTGCTGGTCCAGGCCGACGGACTCGGTGTCGACCTCCGAGGGCAGCCACTCGATCTTGGCCAGCGCGTCGTCGCGCTCCTTGCCGGGGCTCGAGCCGCAGCCGGTGAGCGCGCCCATGGACGCCAGGGCTGCGAGTGCGGATGCTGACCGCAGAGCGCTGCGCCGCGGGACGAGGCGCGGCCTGTGGTGCGCGAGATCGGGTGCGCTCCGCGTACTCGGGGTGCTCTGGGGACTGGACGACGTGCTCATGGACACAGTCTCCGGTGACTCCGGGGCCGCTGTCATCAGGCTGATGGTGGAGCGCCGCCCCCCTGCACGGCGGTCGGTGCCCGACCGCGCGCGACGAGCGGCGGCAGCGCGCGGTTGAGCGCGCCCGCGGGCGGCGCCGCCCCTCGTCGACCTTATTTATGAGATAGGACACAAAGAGGTCTCCAGGGGTCGAATTTCGGACGATCGACCTGCCGTATCTGTGTGATACAGGTAACGTTCATTCTGCCTACTGATGTCCCTGCCCGACCCGGGCGGGGATCTGCGCGATTCACGAAGGAGTGAGCATGGTTGCTGTGATCGTCGCCGCCCACGGGCACCTGGCGGAGGGGCTGATCGCCTCGTCCGCCATGATTGCGGGCCCCCAGGAAGATCTTGTCGCTGTCACCTTCGAGTCCTCCGAGGGCCCGGACGATCTGCTCGCCAAGTACGCCGCCGCCGTCGAGAAGTCTCCGAGCGACCAGTACCTGGTACTCGTGGACCTGCTCGGGGGCAGCCCCTACAACGCGGCGGCGCGCTTCGCCGCCGAGCGCGAGGATGCCGACGTCGTCACCGGCGTCAACCTGCCGATGCTCATCGAGGTCCTCGGCCGCCGCCTGACCGGCGGGACCCTGCCAGAGCTGGTCGAGACGGCCCGGACCGCCGGCTCCGGCGGCGTCAAGGTCCTCTCCGAGATCTTCGCGCCCGCCAACCCCACCAACACCGATTCCGACGACGAAGGAGACGAGCTCTGATGGACATCAAGCTCCTGCGCATTGACTCACGACTGGTCCACGGCCAGGTGGCCAACAACTGGGCGGGGAGCCTCGGGGCCGAGGCGATCCTCGCGGTGTCCGACGGCGCCGCCAACGACGAGCTGCGCAAGACGCTCATGCTCCAGACCGGCGGCGGCAAGGTCAAGGTGCACGTCCTGGGGGTGGAGAAGGCGGCCCGCGTCTACAAGAACCCGAAGTACGCCTCCCTCAAGGCCGTCATCGTGGTGGAGACCCCGGCGGACGTCGTCCGGCTGCTCGACCTGGGCGTCGAGGCGAAGGAGGTCAACGTCGGCGGCATGACCTTCAAGCAGGGCACCAAGGCCCTGTCCCAGGCCGTCTACATCTCGGACGAGGACGCCAAGGCCTTCCAGGAGATCGACAAGCGCGGCATCACCCAGTACATCCAGCAGGTCCCCTCCACGGGCCGCTCGGATCTCATGGAGGCGCTGAAGTCCAAGGGCTTCATCTCCTGAGGCGACCCCCGGCTGCGCGGCGGGTCACGACACCGCCGTCGCCCGCCGCGCAGCCGAGCGGCATCGCCGACGCCGCAGGAGGAGCGCCGACGACGCCGGCGCCCGGGCTCGTCCCGGCGCCCATCCCTGTCCCCTCCCACCAGATTCTCCGAAATCCGCAGAGAAAGCAGCCTCATGCATGATATCAATGCGGTTCAGATCATTCTCGTAACGCTTGTGGCCTTCTTGGCCGGTTGCGACGCTGTTCTGGACGAGCGCATGTTCTACCGTCCCATTGTTGCCTGCACCCTCACCGGCATCGCCCTGGGAGACCCGACCACCGGCATCATGATCGGCGGCTCCCTGGAGCTCGTGGCCCTGGGCTGGATGAATGTCGGCGCCGCCATGGCCCCCGATGCCGCACTCGCCTCCACCGTCTCCACCGTCATCGTGATCGCGGGCGGCCAGACCCAGAAAGAAGCTATTGCCGTGGCGGTCCCGCTGGCCGCCGCCGGCCAGGCCCTCACCATCTTCGTACGCACCGTCAACGTCTTCTTCGCCCACCAGGCGGACCGGTTCGCCGAGCAGGCGAACGTACGGGCCATCGAGGTCATGCACTACACGGCGCTGGCCCTCCAGGGCCTGCGGGTGGCGATCCCCACCGCCATTGTCGCGTACCTGGCCTCCGGAGACTCCGTGAAGAACGCACTCGAGGCCATTCCGGACGTCATCACCAATGGGCTGAGCATCGCGGGCGGCTTCATCGTCGTCGTCGGTTATGCCATGGTCATCAATATGATGAAGGCGCGCAAGCTCATGCCGTTCTTCTTCATCGGGTTCGTGTTCGCCACCTTCATGACGACCCTGAACGAGGGCATCACGCTCGTGGCCCTGGGCATTCTCGGCGCATGCCTCGCCTTCATCTACGTCCAGCTCAACCCCGAGTTCCAGGAGTCCGCGCGGCTGCCGCAGCCCGTCGCCGCTGGCGGCGGCGGTGGCGCCGATCTGGACGACGACCTGGATGACGAGCTCGACTGAGCCGAAAGGAAGCACGATTATGACGACAGAAGCGAATACTGCCGCGGCTCCGGAGCGCATGCTCACCACCAAGGACCTGCGGAGCATGTACTGGCGCTCCACCTTCCTGCTCGGGTCCTTCAACTTCGAGCGCATGCAGGCCATCGGGTTCTGCCTGACCCTCGTACCCGCGATCAGGAAGTTCTACCCCAGTGACAAGACTCAGCAGGCGGCCGCGCTCAAGCGCCACCTGGAGTTCTACAACACCCACCCGTGGATCTCCTCGGTCGTCTTCGGCGTCACCGCCGCCATGGAGGAGCAGCGCTCCAAGGGCGAGGACATCGGGGACGAGACGATCACCAACGTCAAGGTCGGCCTCATGGGGCCGCTGGCCGGCGTCGGCGACCCGATCTTCTGGGGCACGGCCCGTCCCGTCCTGGGGGCGCTCGGCGCCTCCCTGGCGGTCACCGGCAACTGGATGGGCCCGCTCATCTACTTCCTCGGCATCAACATCATCCGCATCCTCACGCGCTGGTACGGCCTGAAGTGGGGATACGAGCGCGGAACCGCCATGGTCACCGAGGTCGGTGGCGGACAGCTCAAGCGCATCACCCAGATCGCGGCCATCACCGGTCTGTTCGTCATGGGCGCCCTGGTGTCCAAGTGGACGACGATCAAGTTCCCCACCGTGGTCTCCGAAGTGACCGCCGACGACGGGACTGTCACCACGACCACCCTCCAGAACATCCTGGACAAGCTGCTGCCGGGTGTTGCCGCACTCGGCCTGACCTTCCTGTGCATGTACCTGCTCAACAAGAAGATCAATGCCCTGTGGATCATTCTGGGCATGTTCGTCATCGGAATTCTGGGCGCCTGGAGCGGATTCCTGGGGCTCTGACACGACGATGCCGCCCGCGGACGGTGACAGGGGCCGTCGGGGGACACGGCTCCCCCGACGGCCCCGTCCGTCCCGCTTCCGGTGCGTCATGTGCACCCGTCCGCCCCAGCGCCCGCAACCTGAGGCGCATTATTACGTAGACCCCGCGCGAGCGGGGATGATCCTCTCTCTCTTCCCCACCCGAGGAGTGCACGCATGCCCCAGCTCATCGCCACCGACCTGGATGGCACCATCCTGTTCGACCGGAAGGTCTCGGCGGCCGACTTGGGCGCCATGAGGCGGTGGCGGTCGGCCGGGAACCTGCTCGTGGTGGACACCGGCAAGTCCGTCTTCGCCACCCGCGACACCCTGGAGCCGCTCGGCGTCGTCTTCGACTACGCGGTCGCCTTCACCGGGGCGGTGCTCGCCGACGGCGACTACCGCGTCGTGACCTCCCGCTTCCTGCCCGACGGCCTGGCCCGCGAGATCGTCATGTCACTGCAGGGGATCGACGGCCTCACGGTCTTCGCCACCACGCTGGAGACCGACCACATCATCTCGGACACCTACCACGAGATCTCCCCGATCCTCCAGGTGTTCGTCCCCATGGACCCCGATCAGATGGCCGGGCACAGCTTCATCGGGGTGCCCATGCGGGTGCGCGAGGACGATACGCGCGAGCGCATTGTCGCCGACCTCACCGAGCGCTGGGGCGAGCAGATCGAGGTGGTGCGCAACCAGGAGTTCCTCGACGTCATCCCCGCCGGCGCGACCAAGGGCTCCGGGCTGAACGACCTGGTCGCCTGGCTCACCGGCCCCGACGGGCCCTACCCGGGCGAGCACGTGGAGACCTGGAGCATCGGCGACTCGTGGAACGACATCCCCATGCACGAGGTCGCCGACCACGCCGTCGCCATGCCCTGGTCCCCCGCGGAGGTGACCGCCGTGTGCGAGCGCACCATGGGCTCCATGGCCGATCTCGTCGACTGCGCCCTCGGAGCCGGCGCGACCCTCGGCAGCGGCGGGCCGCAGGTCCGGTCATCCGGCGCCGCCGACGGGAAGAGGAAGTGAGGACGGGACCAATGGCAGGACTCGGCTCGAAGGTCCGCAGGTGGTTCAATGGCGGGGACCCGCAGGGGCACGTCAAGATACGCCACTGGCTGCGCGGCTACGACGACCGGCCTGAGGGCTGGACCTACGGCATGATGGGGCCGGCCATGGTCCTGTCGGTGCTCGCCGCGATCCTCTACCCGCTGACCAGGGGCTACGGCAGCATCGTCGCCCTGACCCTGGCGATCTTCCTGCTGCTGGGGCGCCACATGATCGAGCGGCAGGTGGCGGGTGTCGCCTCGGACCTTCAGGAGGCCCGCCGCCAGTACGAGCGCACCCGCAAGCCGGACTATCTCGAGTTCATCGAGCTGCGCGCCTCCGGCCTGCTGGAGGACAACAAGATGCTCACGTCCGCGACCAGGACGTGGCTCGCCGAGCAGGTCGAGTGGGCGCGGGACCAGGCTGAGAGGAACGAACGACGGGCGGCGAAGAAGGCCGCCCGCGCCCAGCGCCGTCGGGGCGGCGACTCCGGGCGCGCACCGGAAGACGAGTCCCCGCGGGAGAAACAATGACCGTCGCCGGCGCCAACCGCTATGTCAAAGCCGTCCTGTGGGACATGGACGGCACGCTCATGAACTCCCAGCCGATCTGGGACGAGTCCTTCCGCCGCCGCTGCCGGGAGCGGGGCGGGACCGTCACCCCCGAGCAGGTCGCGGGCATCGCGGGCGCGTCCATCGCACGCACCCGCGAGATCATCGCCGACACCGGCGCCACCCCCTCGCCCGAGGACCCCGCCACCGCCGAGGTCTTCGCCCGGATCGCGGCCGACGTCGGGGAGGCGGTCCGCGCCGACCCGCCGATCCTGCCCGGCGCCCGGAGGATCACCTCCATGCTCAGCGAGATCGGGCTGGCGCAGGTCATTGTCACCCAGTCCCCGCGGCCCATTGTCGAGTCGGTTGCCCACGCGCTCGGCGACGTGTTCGTCGAGCTGGTCACCGGCGATGACGGGCTGCCGGGCAAGCCCACCCCCGCGCCCTACGCGGCGGCGATCGAGCGGCTCGGCCTGAGGCCCGAGGAGTGCGTGGCGGTTGAGGACTCCGCCACGGGGGCGGCCTCGGCGCGCTCCAACGACCTGCTGGTCATCCAGGTGGGCGGCAGCGCCAAGCACTTCCCCGGCGACCCGGGGCTGGTGGTCGTCAAGGACCTGGCCGCCATCACACCGCACCTGCTGCTGTGGGACGACTCCCTCGTCCGGCCCCGCCGGGATCGGTAGATCTCCGGCTCGGGATCGGCCCGGCCCACCGGGACCTGACAACGTGTCCGCTGAGTAGGCTATCCGGGATAGGACCACCGTCCCGCCTCCGCCGTCGAGCGCGACCCGCCTGGCCGCGCGGCGTCGTCGGAGTCCAGCAGCAGCCGAGGAAGGCGTCATATGACCGGCCCCACTGAGCAGCCTACAGAGCCCGCAGACCCCGCGGGATCCGCGGAGCCCGCCGCCATCAAGGGCGGCGAGCGCACCTATGCCGCCGACGAGCTCTTCTTCTCCACGACCGACGCCGCAGGCCGGATCCGCCGCGCCAACTCGATCTTCATGCGCCTGTCCGGCTACCCGCGCGGCGCCCTGGTGGGGCGCGCTCACAACGTCGTGCGCCACCCCGACATGCCGGCGGGCCTGTTCCGCAGCATGTGGGAGGACATCGCGGCCGGGAACGCCGTCAGCGCCTACATCACCAACCGCTCCTCCGACGGCGGCCGCTACCGCGTCTTCGCCACGATCGTGCCCTCGGACGACGGCTTCCTGTCCGTGCGCACCCTGCCCATGCGGACCGGTCTTCGCGACACCATCGAGGCCGTCTACGCCCGCGTGCGGCAGGTCGAGGCGGCCTCCGCGGCCAGCGGCTCCTCCCGCCGCGAGGCGGCCGCCGCCGGGCAGGCCGCCCTGCTCGAGGAGCTGCGGGCGCTGGGCTACCGCGACTCGGCGGACTTCACCCGAAGGACCCTGCCGGACGAGGTCGCAGCCCTGGTCGCCGCCGGTGTCGACATCCCCGAGAGAGACGGCGACGGCCCCCTCGCCCGCGTCCTGGCCGAGATGAACGGCGTCGAGGCCTCCACCGCCGACCTGGTCGCCCTTCTGGACGAGTGCAGCCGTATGGTCGCCCTGCTGGGAAGGCGCTCCGCCGAGATCGACGCCCTGTCCTCGCGCCTGAAGCGGCTGCGCGACTGCCTGCGCGAGGCCGCCGCCGACGCCGAGCGACTCGGCTCGGACCGGGGCCGGGAGACGGGCGACGTCGCCGGGCGCTACCGGGAGGTTGACGGCCTCATCCTGGAGTGCGTCGAGCAGCTCCGCCCCCTGGCCGGTCAGGTCGCCGAGCTGCGCAGCGACGTGGACTCGGTGCGCTTCGGCATCGCCCTGCTGCGGCTGCACAACCTGGCCTCAGGCTTCTTCGCCCTGCAGATCATCGACGGCGAGGACGAATTGGACGCCAACGACGCCGTCGGCTCCCTGGGCGAGCTGGCCAAGGCCCTGCGCGACGGCGCCGAACGACTCACCGAGCGCCTCTTCCTCTACCACGCCCGCGCCGAGCTGGTCGGCGACGAGCTCGATGACGTCGCCGAGGCACTCACCGCCACCCGCCGTCTGCTGCTCGACCTGCTCGGGGCCGCCGCCGACGCCGGGGCCGCCGACGAGGCCTCCGTGCGCACCGCCCGCTCGCTGGTCCGCGACGGCTTCCCGGAGGCCCGTGACCTGGCCGACCTCGCCGGCGCCGTGCGCGATCTGGAGGTGCCCTATGCGGCCGCCGACATCGACGCCCGGCTCGTACTCGTCGAGGAGGCCCTGGCCGAGCTGGGCTGACGGACTCAGTCGACTCGCCGATCCCCGGCATCCCCGTCCGGGGTCGCGTCGGCGTATGAGGGTGAGGGGACGGTTTTCGCCGGTGTTCTTCGGTGTCGCACATGGGAGAGTGGGACCTCTGCGGGTTGGATGCCGGTTTCCCGCAGGATTGTGCGCTTCTCTTTTGGTCGTCGTGTTCGGTTGCCGAACTCCCATGTGCGTTGAGGGGGGTCTGCGCACATGGGAGCGGGATCGTGACCGCCACTGAAGCCATTTTTCCGCATGATTCCGGGGTTCTTATCAACACAGGTCGCGCGCGAATGTGCAACACCGTCGCCCCGGCACCCGCAGGCCCCGGCAGAGCCCGCCCCGCGTCGAGATCGGTTCGGCGGACCGGTCTCGACGTCAGGAGCGGGCCAGCTCGACCAGCACCTCGGCGTGGTCGGTGTGGGGGAACATGTCGAACAGCTGGGCTCGGCGGGCCCGCAGCGAGGGCATCGCCTCCAGGTCGGACGCCAGGCTCACCGGATTGCACGAGGAGTACAGCACCCGCGCCGCCCCCGAGTCCTCGATCCGCTGCGCCAGCCCGGCCCCGATCCCGCGCCGCGGCGGGTTGACCACCAGCAGGTCCGGCACGACGTCGCGCCCGGGATCCAGGACCCGCGCGTCGCCGACCTCGAAGCGGACGGCGTCGGGCGCCAGCCCCATGAGCGTCGCGGACTTCCGCGCCCCGCGGATCGCGGGCTCCGAGACCTCCACCCCCAGAACCCGGCGACCCGGGCCCGTGAGCGCGAGCGCGAAGCCCCCGACGCCGCAGAACAGATCCCACACCTCGGCCCGCCCGCCGAGGTCGCCCGCCCAGCGCGCCGCGGTGGCGTAGAGCCGCTCCGCCACGGCCGTGTTCGTCTGGAAGAAGGAGCGGGTCGGCAGGAGGAGCAGAAGCTCGGCTCCCGGGACCTGCTCGGGGGCGGCGCCGACGGCGGCCCCGCCACCGGGCTCCGGCAGCCGCAGACGCATGAGCAGGCGATCGCCCCAGGGGTCGTCGCCGGTGAGGACGAGCTCCTCCTCGCCCTCGATCACGGCCTGGTGGACGGGCTGAATATTGGCGCTCATGACGGCGAGGGTCGGCAGCGCCTCCCGCAGCCCCGGCAGGGCCTCGCGCAGCCGGTCGACGTGCCGGTGCGACCGCAGGACCCAGCGGACCATGAGGTCGCCGTCGGGCGAGGCGGTGACCAGGAGGTGCTTGAGCTCGCCGCGCCGCGCCCCGACGTCGTAGGGCCCGATGCCCAGCCGGCTCACGGTCCGAGCCAGGACGGGCAGGGCCGCCTCGATCTCGGCCGCGTGCAGGGGGCAGTCGCGCAGGTCGATGCCGCCGTCGGGGCCGAGGACGCCGAGGACGGGCGCGGCCGCTCGGCCCGAGACGACCATCTTCGCCTTGTTGCGGAAGCGGCTCGGGGCGCTCGCCACCGGAGGCAGCCAGGCGCCCTCGGGCACGGGGCGGGCGGCAGCGGAGAGCAGCGACGCGACGCGCCGCTGCTTGCGGGCGAGCTGAAGGTCCAGCCGCACGCCCTGGTGCGGGCAGGAGCGACAGGTGCCGCTGCGGTGCAGCGGGCAGAAGGCGGCCGACGACGGGCGGCGAGTATCAGCGCGCATGAGGACCACAGGGACATTGTGGGCCCCGGGAGACCGCGAACCGGACGGACGGGGCGGGGCAGAGCATGCGCACGGGTATGGACCTGGCCCGCGGTGCCGGGTTGTGCCTCCCGGCCCCGCGGGCCCTCGTCGCTGAGGGGCTCGACTCCCGGGTTCCCATGCCGGGAGGAGCGCTCCTCCTTCGCCGGAGCGGCGTCCGCGGGCTCCCTTAGACCCTTGGTCGCCTCGGCTGCGGCCGGTCATCGGGTTCCCCAACCCTCACGACCGCGTCCGTCCGACGGTGAACCCTATGTAACCGGACGCACCTGGACGAACACCACCAAAGCGCCTGAGAAAAACCTAGGAAATGTGAAACGGTCGTGCAGCGGCGGGCGGGCCGGACGCGGACGGGACGATCCGGTTGACCGGCCCAGAGGCGGGCCGCCCCCGGCGGTCCGGGGTCACAGGGTCACGCCGGCCGCCCCCAGGACCATGAGGATGATGCCGCCGACGACAGCGACGGCGCCCAGCCACTGAATGGGGATGAAGAAGTAGGGTGTTCCGGTTGCGCAGCCCGCGCCCGACCTCCCGGCTCTGCTGGGAGACGAGGTACTCGACCTGCTGCGCCGCCTCGGCCTCGTCGCGCGGCGCCGGCGCTCCGACCGCGACCTGGAAGGCGCCGGCGCGCACCCGCTGCCACAGTTCCCGGCGCACGCCCTCCAGGTACTCAGCGGCCTTGCTGCGCGGACGCACCACGTTGAGCCAGTACCCGAGGGCCGCGCACGCGGCGCCTCCCAGCAGCAGGCCCGCGCCCACCGCCACGACTCCCGCGGGGGTGTCCGAGCTGTTGTGGCCGCTCAGCCCCATGACCAGGGCCATGCCCCCGACGATCAGAAACAAACCGACTATGCCCCAGCCGCGCCAGATGATCATGGCGGTAGCGTAACCGAATCGTGACTGGCGACGGGCGGGCCCCGATCGCCGAGATCGGCACGACGGCGTCGGGCACACTGGGCCCATGACCGACCCCGCTCCCGCCTCCGCCGAGCCGCTCTCCGCTCCCGCCTCCGAGCCGGCCCTCAAGCAGCCGGCTGCCGAGCCGCCCGCCTCACCCGCCGTGACGTCGGCCGCACCAGCCGTGCCGGTCCTGCCGCGCACCGGCATCGGCACCGACGTCCACGCCTTCCAGGCCGTCGCCGACCCCGCCGCGCCCCTGCATCTGGCCTGCCTGACCTGGCCCGGCCAGGTGGGCCTGGAGGGCCACTCCGACGGCGACGTCGTCGCCCACGCCTGCTGCGACGCCCTCTTCTCCGCCGCGGGGCTGGGAGACCTCGGCTCCAACTTCGGCACCGCCGAACCGCGGTGGAGGGGTGCGGCCGGCGGCACGCTCCTGGCCGAGGCGGCACGGCGCGTGCGCGCGGCCGGATATGAGATCGGCAATATCGCCGTCCAGCTCGTCGGGGCGCGCCCCCGCGTGGCGGGTCGGGTGGGCGAGGCCTCCGCCGCCCTATCGACCGCCGCCGGGGCCGACGTCGCCTTCTCCGCCACCACGACCGACCACCTGGGCTTCCTCGGGCGCGAGGAGGGCCTGCTGGCGATCGCCACGGCCCTGGTCTACCCGTCGAGATAGACATTTTTGTACGAGGTCGGCGGTGTCACCGTCTACCTCGTACAAAAATGTCTATCTCGACGCAGAGGGTAGGCTGAGCCGGTGAGCACTGACCTTCCCGCGCGCCCTGCACTGAACCTGCGCCTGTACGACTCCGCCGCCCGCGCCGTCGTCCCCCTGACGCCCACCGTGACCGACGGGACGGTCGCGATCTACCTGTGCGGCGCCACCGTCCAGGGATCGCCTCACATCGGCCACATGCGCTCCGCCATCGCCTTCGACGTGCTGCGCCGCTGGCTCGAGCGCTGCGGTCAGCGGGTCCGCCTCATCCGCAACGTCACCGACATCGACGACAAGATCCTCGCCAAGTCCGCCGCCGCCGCTCCCCCGGTGCCCTGGTGGGCCTGGGCCCAGCGCCACGAGCGCGAGTTCGACGCCGCCTACCGGGCGCTCGGCGTGGCCCCGC
>ERZ773059.559-NODE-559-length-19900-cov-67.027160_pt1 | contig 19900 bp, 15 predicted proteins | sample MGYA00580514_ERZ773059 | MGnify/ENA primary metagenome ERZ773059 (study PRJEB29015, sample SAMEA2737981) | human oral metagenome | biome: human oral; feature: human-associated habitat; material: dental | place: China | collected 2056 ...
TCGCTGCTAAGAAAGACAATCCAGATCGCCAAGTATGGAACATCATGGGTGACGGTGCATTCAACATGTGCTACCCAGACGTGATCACAAACGTTCAATACGACCTTCCAGTTATCAACGTTGTCTTCTCAAATGGTAAATATGCCTTCATCAAGGACAAATACGAAGACACAAACAAACACTTGTTTGGTTGTGACTTCCCTAACGCGGACTACGCGAAAATCGCTGAAGCTCAAGGAGCTGTTGGATTTACAGTTGACCGTATCGAAGATATCGATGCAGTTGTTGCAGAAGCTGTTAAACTCAACAAAGAAGGTAAAACTGTTGTTATCGATGCTCACATCACTCCACATCGTCCACTTCCAGTAGAAGTACTTGAGTTGGATCCAAAACAATACTCAGAAGAAGCTATTAAAGCCTTCAAGGAAAAATACGAAGCAGAAGAACTCGTACCATTCCGCCTCTTCTTGGAAGAAGAAGGATTGCAATCACGCGCAATTAAATAATTCCTCTCGTCGAAAATCAAATTTGAAGTTTGTAGATTTCATTCTATGATTTTCTAAGAGCTGAACTTGAAAAGATCGGAGCAATCCGGTCTTTTTCTTTGTCCTCCTACTTATCACAAGATTGTGATAGTTTACATCTTCATAACAAAGGGATAAAAGGGCTTGATTGTTTTGGACTATCATTATAAAATATAACCGAAAAATGAAAGAGGTATCGAAAATGTCTGAAAAACAAATGAAAATTTTGGGATGGGTTGCAACCTTTATGTCCGTAATGATGTATGTGTCCTATTTTCCACAAATCATGAACAATCTAGCGGGGCAAAAAGGGAATTTTGTCCAACCGCTCGTCGCAGCAATCAACTGTAGCCTATGGGTCTACTACGGCTTGTTCAAAAAAGAAAGAGATATTCCGCTTGCCGCTGCTAATGCACCGGGTATTATTTTTGGACTAGTGACGGCCATCACGGCTTTGATTTAAGAGGAATAAGAGAAGACTGGTTTTCAGTCTTCTTTTTTTGTTTCAGGAGAGGCTAATTGCCTTTTTCTTCAAAGATGATTTTTTTAAAGAACCAGACTCTGAAAATCTGTTGGATTAAATGAAATAGTAGAATAGTATCAGCATTTCGCAGTTTTTTATAAGAAAAGGTTTACAGAATGAGCTATAATATGAGTAAATAAACCAGCAAATAAGAAAGCGAGTAGAATTATGACTGAAAAACTGACTTTTCCGGATGGTTTCTTGTGGGGCGGAGCGACAGCTGCCAACCAGTGTGAGGGCGCTTATGACGCGGATGGTCGCGGGCTGGCTAATGTAGATGTGGTACCGATTGGTGAGGACCGTCTGGCTATCATCACAGGTAAGAAAAAGATGTTTGACTTTGAGGAAGGCTATTTCTACCCAGCCAAGGAAGCCATTGATATGTACCATCGCTTTAAGGAGGACATTGCCCTCTTGGGTGAGATGGGTTTTAAGACCTATCGGCTGTCCATTGCTTGGAGCCGCATTTTTCCTAAGGGGGATGAGCTGGAACCCAATGAAGCTGGCCTGAAATTTTACGAAGACCTCTTTAAGGAATGCCACAAGTACGGTATTGAGCCCTTGGTGACCATTACTCACTTTGACTGTCCCATGCACTTGATTGAGCAATATGGTGGTTGGCGGAATCGTCGCATGCTGGAATTTTACGAGCGTCTCTGCCGGACTCTCTTTACCCGCTACAAGGGCTTGGTCAAGTACTGGCTGACCTTCAATGAAATAAATATGATCCTGCATGCACCATTTATGGGGGTGGGGCTCTGCTTTGAAGAAGGCGAAAATGAGGAGCAGGTCAAATATCAAGCAGCCCATCATGAGCTGGTTGCCTCAGCTATTGCCACCAAGCTAGCCCATGAGATTGATCCAGAAAACAAGGTTGGCTGTATGTTGGCAGCGGGCCAAAATTATCCTAACACCTGCCATCCGCGTGATGTATGGGCTGGTATGGAGGAAGACAGGAAAAACTATTTCTTTATCGATGTGCAAGCGCGTGGTGAATATCCCAACTACGCTAAGAAAGCTTGGGAGCGCGAGGACATCACTGTCGAAATGACAGAAGAGGACCTGCGGCTGCTCAAGGAGCATACGGTGGACTTCATTTCCTTCTCATACTACTCTAGCCGGGTAGCTTCGGGCGACCCTAAGGTCAATGAGCTGACCGAGGGCAATATCTTCGCTTCTCTCAAGAACCCTTATTTGGAAGCTTCTGAGTGGGGCTGGCAGATTGATCCCCTGGGCTTGCGCATTACGCTAAATACCATCTGGGATCGCTATCAAAAGCCCATGTTTATCGTGGAAAATGGTCTGGGTGCAGTGGATACTCCGGATGAAAATGGCTATGTGGCTGATGATTACCGGATTGACTATCTGGCGGCCCATGTCAAGGCCATGCGGGAAGCCATCAATGAGGACGGTGTGGTTCTGTGGGGCTACACGACCTGGGGCTGTATTGATCTAGTATCAGCTGGTACTGGCGAGATGAAGAAGCGCTATGGCTTTATCTATGTGGACCGGGACAATGAAGGAAGAGGAACACTCAAACGTTCTAAGAAAAAATCCTTTGACTGGTACAAGGAAGTCATCGCGACTAATGGAGCATCTGTGAAATAACATCAAGGAGGCTGGGACAAAAGTCCTAGCCTCTCAATTGTCTTTGGATTGTCGAACAAGACGCAGTGGTTGAGTGGGCTCTACTACGTTGATTTCATCAGCTTTTACAGCCCTACTCAACTGTGCGGAGGTGGGACGACGAAATCGAATTCTAACGAATTACCGATTTCTGTCCCACTCTCTTTCTTTTGCATCGTTTATATTTGATTGACTTGCTGGCTCATCCTTGCTACACTAGTTTTATCAAGCTATTGGAGAGTGATGATGGCCAATCTTTTACTAATTGAAGACAACAATGATATTCATGAGATTTTGAAAAATCTCTTTACGCAGGATCATGTCGTGTTTTCAGCTTATTCTGGAACCGAGGGACTGCGGATTTTTGCGGAAGAAGAGATTCATTTAGTTCTGCTGGATATTATGCTGCCGGGAAAAAATGGCGACGAGGTGCTGAGGGAAATTCGCAAGACCAGTCAGGTGCCGGTAGTCATGCTGACCGCCCTGGGCGAAAAGAGTCTCGTGAGCCAGTATCTGCTGGACGGTGCCAATGATTACATTGTCAAGCCTTTTAATCTAGACGAAGTGGCGGCGCGTGTCACAGTCCAACTGCGAAGTAATCAGCAGTCTCAGCCTAAGCCTACTGGGGAGACCTTGATCAAAAACATCCGCCTTCTACCAGATACCTTTGAAATTGCTTCTGGTGACCAGTCCATGCGGCTAGGGAAAAAGGAATTTCAGATCTTCCAGACCTTGCTGGCTCATCCTAAAAAGATTTTTACCAAAGAGGAGCTGTATGAGTCGGTCTGGGAGGAGACCTATCTGCCAGGCGATAATACGCTCAATGCCCATCTCAGCAATCTTCGTAAGAAATTAGCCCAGCTGGATAGTTCGACAGATTATATCGAGACCATTTGGGGTCTGGGCGTGCGGCTCAAGGAGGATTAGCTATGTGGTTAATTATAGCCTTTGTGCTCATACTCTTCTTGTCAATCATGCTGGTTCGCTATCATCTGACGATTCGTAGTCTGACCAGCCAGATCCGTGCTAAACGTCGCACAGGAAGTCAGGTTCGGCTGACTTTGAGAGATCAATCTCCGAGCCTAGTGGCTCTGATTGACGAGGTGGAGCAGCTTTTTCAGGAAATTGATAAGATGTCCTTTGTGACCCAGCAGGAAAAGAAAACCTTGGACATGGCTATCAGCAATATTGCCCACGATATCCGAACGCCACTGACCATTGCTAGTGGCTACACGCAACAGCTACTCAAAGATGCTGATAAGGACCAGATGGACCAGCAGTTGCAAAAGATTGCGGATAATCTGGGTATGGTATCCAGGCGCTTGGAGGCTCTGATGGAATACCGTCGCTTGATGGAAGGAGCTATTCGACCGAAGTTGCAGCGAGTAGATCTATCCCAGCTGGTCACCCAGCAACTCTTTGCCTATTATGATGCCTTTCAGCGAGCAGGGATTGATTTAGATGTGGATCTGTCTGAAAATCTGCTTTTGGAAACGGACAGTGACATCTTTGATCGAATCATCCAGAACATGCTCAGCAATGTCCTCAAACATGGCCGAGAAACAGCCAGCATCAGTCTGAAAAAAGAAGGACAAAAGGTCATTTTTCAGGTCAAAAATAAGGTTCAGAAGCCTATTTTGCATCTGGATAAACTAACCAATCGCTTCTATTCTGAAAATCTCTCCAGCAGTGAGGAGTCGTCTGGGCTGGGCCTTTATATCACCCAGCAGCTGGTCGAAATCTTAGGTGGTGACTTGACCATTCAAGCAGAGGGAGATTGGTTTGAATTGATTGTGGCCTTATAAAAAAGAATCAGCTAGTCAGAAGATTAGCTGATTCTTTGGTTTTAGAGATCTTTTTTCTTGAAAATGAGAAGGCTGTTGCCTAGGAAGAAGACTGCTATGCCAATCGCGACTAAACTAGCTCGCAAAACTACAGCAGGATCCGCAGCCATCTCTATTCCGAATTGTAAGGTTAAATAGCGGAACCATTCTATATGAGGATAGAGCAAGACTGGAAAGATGAGCAGGGCGCTTCCGACAAAATAGGTAATAAAGACCGCAGCAATAGAATGGCTGAGATAGAGAACGAAAGACACGATGCTAATCCAAGCGATGGTCACAATGAGTTGGACGAGAATGGTTAGTAAAAATTGGCCAAAGAAGCCTGTCGGAGCTGTCCCAATTCCATTGATAGAGCTAGCGATGATGAAGGATAGACCTAGCAAGAGGATGAATTGGAAGATGGCGACAACAAAGGAGACCAAAGTTTTAGATAGGAAGAACTCTGTCCGTGAAATACCGTGAGCGAGGCTGTTTTTATAAAGCTTACGGGACAAGTCCACACCTAATAAGAGGCAGACGACAATGAGAGTGAAAAATATAATACTGTCAGAATTTCCAGAGAAATGGGCAAGAGCCTTGATACCCGTCATTTTTACTGGTACTTGCTGAGTGATGTTTTGTCCATCCGTTGAGATGGATGTTCCAAATCTGCTGGTAACCTTATAGAGGACGCTGAGCAGGATATTGGCTAGTAAAACGAACTCGGTAATCCAAAAGCCCTTGGAGTGGAAGAGACGGTAAAAGTCAGCGCGAACGGTTTGAATCATGATAGACCTCCCTTGTTTTGATCAAGTAAATCTGTAAAGAAATTTTCGAGATTTTGCCGTGCATAGTAGATTTCTTGAATGACTAAGTCAGCTGTGGCTAGCTCTTTTACGATATTGTTGATATTGTGCGAGTGAGTAAAGACATGGATCTCATTGAGAGCATTGACCACCTTGATGCGGTAGCCTAATTGGTCTTGGAGCAGCTGGCTGGCTTCCTCCAAATGATCCGTTTTCAAGACGATATAATCTTCGCTTTGCTCTTCAAATTCAGCCTTGGAAATTTCCTTGATCATATGACCATGGTCGATGATGCCAAAGCGCGTAGCTACTAGGTAGAGCTCGGATAGGATATGACTGGAAATAACAAAGGTCATGCCTAGCTCTTCATTGAGCTTTTGGACAAGCTGGCGGAATTCCTTGATACCGACAGGATCTAGTCCGTTGATAGGCTCATCTAAAATCATTAGATCTGGCTTGGATAGTAGGGCGATAGCGATGCCCAAACGTTGCTTCATCCCGAGGGAGAAGTCACGAAATTTCTTTTTGCCAGTGTCCGTCAGGTCTACATAGTTGAGCGTTTCTTGGATGGCCTTATCGGCATTAGGTATCTGGCGCAGTTTGCAGTAGTAATTGAGATTTTCGTAGGCGGTCAAGTGGTTGTGGGCAACGGGCGTTTCAATGACCGAGCCGACCCGCTTGAGGGCTTGTGTCCATTCGGCCTGGTTGCTGGAACCAAAAAGAGACACGGTTCCGTTGTTGGCATGCATCAGCTGGGTCATAATTTTGATCAGAGTGGTTTTACCAGCTCCGTTTTTACCGATGAGACCGTAAATATCTCCTTTTTTGATGGTCAGATTGACATCGCTCAGAGCCTGTTGTTGGCCGAACTTTTTGCTGACCCCTTGTAAAACTAAAATATTTTTCATGGTTTTACTTCTCCTTTTTGAATTATTTTTGGAAATCCTTTCCTCACTACCTAGTATATCGGACACTTATTAAGTATTCATCAAGCATTTCTAAAATATTTCTAAAATCTTGAAATAGGAATCATAATTCTTGTCTCAGCGGACTGCAACCTATAGAAAAGAGAGTGGGACAGAAATCGGTAATTGGTTAGAATTCGATTTCGTCGTCCCACCTCCGCACAGTTGAGTAGGGCTGTAAAAGCTGATGAAATCAGCCTAGTAGAGCCCACTCAACCACTGCGTCTTGCTCGACAATCCAAAGACAATTGAGGGGCTAGGACTTTTGTCCCAGCCTCAATCATCTATTTCCAATTCATACAGGCCTCGCAGTGCGTTGCAGGCGTAGATTTTTTCTGCTGATGTCAAGTCGTCTAAGCTGAGGATTTTTTCTGTGGCCTGACCTGTTGCTAAGAGATGCTGGCGATAGATGCCATTCAAAAGGCCTAGCTCGACTGGTGGCGTGTAGAGGTGGCCGTTCAATTGGAGGACTAGGTTACCGATGGAGCTTTCTAGCAGCTGCCCTTGGGCATTGTAGTAAATCTGCTCCTGCTGACCTAGGTTTAAATGTGGCCGATAGCTAGTTTTAAAGTAGGTGAAAGGCTGCTGCAAGTTGGCATTTTGCGGAACGAGAATGGCCTTGCAGAAAGCTTCTGGGAGTGCCTGTAGCTTATCTAGCTGGCAGGTCACTTTTCCAGATTTGGAGATGGAGATCCGCAGGCGGTAGTCCGTACTTGGCTCCAGTTCCGCTAAGGTTTGGTTCAACTCTGCCTTCAGTTTTTCTTCATCAAATGGATAAGCAAAGTAACGAGCGGATTCCCGCAGTCGCTTCAGATGTTGGTCTTGGAAGGTCAGTTGACCTTGCTCAATCTTCCCTGTCGTAATCAGGTTAAATTGTGGATTTTTCCGATAAAGAACAGCGGATTTTTGCTGGGTTTCGATGTACTCGGATTCCCATGTGCTATCCCAAGTGATGCCGCCGCCGACACCGTAAATCGCCTTGCCATCTTCTAGCTGAATGGTGCGGATGGCTACATTGAAAATCCGTCTCTGGTCTGGCAGGCAGATGCCAACAGTGCCACAGTAAACACCGCGAGCGGCTTTTTCTGTCGCCTTGATGATAGCCATGGTCGAAATCTTTGGAGCACCAGTGATAGAGCCGCATGGAAAGAGGGCATCAAAAATTTCTCCTAGACCAATCTCGGGCTGCAGTTGGCTTTTGATGGTGGAGGTCATTTGCCAGACAGTGGAATACTGCTCGACCTGACACAGCTGCTCGACTCGCTCGCTGCCAATCTCTGAAATGCGGTTCATGTCGTTGCGTAGCAGATCAACGATCATCATATTTTCCGCTCGATTTTTAGGATCCTGGCGGAGCCAGTCCGCCTGTTCCAAGTCAGTAGCGACTGTCAGACCGCGATTGGTAGTCCCTTTCATCGGCCGCGTTGTCAGCTTGCCTCGATGCTCCTCGAAAAAGAGCTCAGGACTGATGGATAAGACTGCCTGATGATCGTGCTCTACATAGGCATTATAGGCGGCGTTTTGCTCGACGACCAGACGGTTGTAGATAGCCCAGCTGTCCTGTGGATTGAGCTCTGCGCCTAGCTGCACCGTGTAGTTGACCTGATAGGTATCGCCCTGACGGATATGGTGGTGAATGGTTCCGATGGCCTTTTCATACTCTTGGTCAGTCGTTAGGCTCTGCCATTGCGCTGGCATATCTACCTCGTCGTAAGCCAAAGGGAATGGGGCTTCATCAGCTCTGTCATGAATGGTAAAGTAAATCAGGTACTCGCCCAGCAGAGGGGCTTTGTGGACCTGGAGTTTTTCCTCAAAAGCAGGAGCCGCTTCGTAGCTGACATAGCCGACTGCATAAAATCCCTTTTTCTGCCAGTCCTCAACTTCTTGCAGAATCGCTCTGACTTCGGCCAACTCGCGTGTTTTGAGCTCTTTGACGGGCTGGCTGAAAATCAAGCGCCGGCCCAAGTCTTTAAAATCAATAACTGTTTTCTTGTGCATGAGTTTATTGTATCATAAGATAATTTGAATGAAAACGGATTTATCGGATGAGACACTCATTCTTTTACAATAGTTGACAGATTAGAGAGTGACTCGGTATACTATTTTAAAAAAGAAAGAGTGAGGTGCTTATGAAATCAAACAAATTGCTGTGGATAAATGGAATTGTTGGCATTTTAGGAGGCCTTCAGATCATTTACGCTTCTTCTAATAGATGGCACTGGGAAATTATCCATTTAGTTCCTAAACTAATAGAAAACCCTGGCTGGGGCGATATGGTTATATTGACCAGCTGGCTGCTTTTGGGACTTTCTATCGTCGGAATGTATCACTATAGCAACGACCCAAGAGTCAATAAGACGAGTCATGAGCTTCTATTCTGCGCCTCTGTCATGGGATTTATTCCTTTTCTAGCTATATTTGCAGGCCTTCTATCCATAGGAGCTGGGGTTCTCTATCTTCAAGATTTTTAAAAATTTAAGAGTGATGGCAAAGTTGACTGACCCATGTTTCCTCCTGCTCGAAAGGCCTTGAAAATTATGATAAAATAAGGAAATGACAAAACTATAAAGGAAGTCTTATGAAAAAAATCAATGAATCCTATAAACTCATCGTCTTTGCGGCGCTTGCTCTGGCTCTGGTTCTCTATATCGGGAACATCTGGTCGGGCCTGCAAAGCCTGACGTCGGTATTTTCACCCATTATCTTGGGTGGAGTCCTAGCCTTTATCTTTAATGTCCCGATGAAGAAGCTGGAAGACCTTCTAGACAAATGCCGTGTCCCTCAGAACTTGCAGCGCGGTTTGGCCTTGGTTTTGGAGGTGCTGATTTTAGCTCTCATTATGACGGGGATTGTCTCTATTGTCGTGCCGACCCTGACCACAGCGGTCAATCAGTTGAGCGCGACCATCGGAAAGGTAGCGCCTCAGCTAGCCAAGTGGCTGCAGCAGTCTGGCTTGCTTTCCTCTAGCCAGCTGCAAGATTTGACCAAGCAACTGCAAAACAGCGACATTGTCAACCGAGCCATCTCTCTTCTGGGCAGTCTGACAGGCAATATCTCTGCCATTTTTGGCAATTTCTTCTCGGTCATCATGTCTATTTTTCTCATGTTTGCCTTCTTGAGCAGCAAGGAGCATTTGCAGACGATCACTAGTCGTCTCTTGCAGGTTCTGCTTCCTGAGAAGGCTGTGAAGCGCCTATCCTATGTGGGCTCTGTCATTGTTGAGACCTATGATAAGTTCCTGATGGGGCAGATGATTGAGGCAGTCATTGTCGGTGTCTTGGTCTTTATCGCCTATTCTCTGACAGGCCTGCCTTACGCTGCCCTGACAGGGGTTTTGGCTGGAGTGCTCTCTTTCATTCCCTACATTGGGCCCTTCTCGGCTTGTGCTCTGGGAGCTATCTTTATCTTTACCGACAGCCCTTGGAAAGCCCTTCTTTCAATCGCAGTCTTTCAGCTGGTGCAGCTGATTGAGGGCAATATCATCTATCCGCGCGTGGTCGGCCAGTCCGTCGGTCTCCCAACTCTCTTTACCTTAGCCGCAGCCCTGATTGGGGGTAATCTCTTTGGCTTGGTTGGCATGATTTTCTTCACGCCTATCTTCGCAGTTATCTACCGCTTGGTCAGAGAGTTTGTTGTGGAGAAGGAGGAGAGGAATGCCGAAGGGGAGACAGATAGATGAAAAAATGAAGTTTATGGGCTTCATTTTGATGACTGCTCTGTTCTTGCCTTATACTAGCTACTTTTTAACAAGCTCCTCAAAGAAAGTGTCATAAAAACCGTTTGTTCCAAATTCCATCAACTATTAAATGATTGTAAGAGAAAAGAAATTATCTTTGACAATGTTTCTGCAGTTTGCTTTTCTTTATCTGGAGACTTCTATTTAGGTATATTTAAAAAGTTTATAAATGCCCCCAAAAAGTTAGATACAAAAATCTAACTTTTTGGGGTGTTTTATTATGACATTTACTTATCTTATAAGGACAAAGGTCGACCTATAGTCTACGAAAACAAGGAATCGGCTCTTAGATACTTAATCCGATTTATGAAACGTCACGAAATAGAAAATGTTAAGAATGGGGAAATTCTCACTATTCTTCTGAATTGAAGAAATAAATAATAGACGAAAGATTTGACTTGCTACAGAAGGGGAAGTAGATGATGGGATTCTAACTTTAAATGTGTTACAATGAGATTAGTATAGAATTTGGGAATATCATGATATGAATATTTTAATTAAAGTATAAGAAGGTTTTTAATGGCAAAACGAAAAGATTTTTCTGAATTAACGAGAGTACAAATCCCAGCAGCACTGCACTTGATGCGACTGGGTTATACTTACCTGCCTCACAATGGTAAGATTTTAAATGAAAGAGATCCTGAAACAAATATTCTGGTATCTGTTTTTAGAGACCAATTTTTAAAATTCAACAATTATGCAACTGATGAAGATGTTGACCGAGAACTGAGTAATATTAAGTTGGAACTAGATCAAAATGATTTGGGGCGTTCTTTCTTTAAACGATTGCAAGGTCAGGAAAATACCGTATATATTGACTGGGAAAATCCAGAAGCTAACACCTTCCATCTGGCACTGGAAGTGACCTGTCACAATGGTCAGGATGAGTTCCGTCCAGATGTAGTTGTGTTTATCAACGGACTCCCCCTTTCTTATATCGAAGTCAAACAGCCAAATGCTATCCGAGATGGCAAGACGGGGATTCAGTCAGAGCAGGATAGAACCCGATATCGTTTTGAGAATCGCAAGTTCCGTCGCTTCAATAACATTACTCAATTGATTGCGCTCTCTGATAATTTGCTTTATATCAATGGACAGGGACAGCAAAAACAGGGTTCCTATTACGGTTCAAACGCCTATTCAAAAACAAAATTTAATGCTTTCAAGGAAGAAAGAGAAGTAGATTTTCTGCATTCAATTGGACCTTTAACAGACGAACAAATTGACTTCGTCCTTGAAGATATGAAGCGCTTTGCCCTCAAATCTCAACCCGAGTTTACAACAAACCTAAACCATGATACACCGTGTAATGCCTTTCTCTCATCTTTGTATACCAAAGAACGCCTGCTCTTTCTACTTCGTTTTGGTCTGGTCTATGTAGAAGAAGAGAGCAAGGATGGCCAGATGCAACTACAGAAGCACGTTATGCGTTATCCTCAGTATTTTGCGACCAGAGCTATCGAGGAAACGATCGCAAAGGGTATCAAGAAAGGGGTTATCTGGCATACACAAGGTTCAGGTAAGACTGCCCTCGCTTTCTTCAATATCCGCTATCTAACCAACTATTTTTCAAAACAAGGAATAGTCCCTCAGTTTTACTTTGTCGTGGATCGTTTGGATCTGGCAGACCAAGCCTTTAAAGAATTTACCAAACGAGGGCTCAAGGTTAAGCGAATCAAAAGCCCTCAAGAGCTCAATCAAAAACAAGATGGCTATGACATAGCCGTTGTTAACATCCAGAAGTTCAAAGACGATTCTGACCTGACAGACCGCTCTGGTTATGATCTAAATCGCCAAAACATATACTTTATTGACGAGGCCCACCGTTCCTACAATGAGCATGGTTCCTATCTACCAAATCTCTATCAAGCAGATACCAATGCTATCAAGATTGCTTTGACGGGAACGCCTCTCATCACCTATAAGAAAGACGGAAAAACAAAAGAAAATCATGCGACCACACGTGATATTTTTGGGGACTATATCCACAAATACTACTACAACCAGTCTATCGATGATGGCTTTACCCTACGTTTGATGCGAGAAGATATCGAGACTTCTTATAAAGACAATCTCAGATCCATCAACGAAGAAATTCAACGAGGCGATCTAACCAAGGAAGATATCTTTGCCCATCCCCACTATGTGGAACCTATGCTTGATTTTATCATTGAAGATTTTAATCGAGCACGCGATTTGGTCTTTGATGACCAGACCATCGGTGGGATGATCGTCTGTGATTCTTCCAAGCAAGCCCGTGAGCTCGAAAGACAGTTGGAAGAACGCAGACAAAATGGCAGTACCCAGCTGACTTCTGTCCTTATCCTCCATGACGAAGGAGACAAGGAAGAAAAGAAAGACAAGGTAGATGCCTACAAGGAGGGCAAGATTGATCTCATCATCGTCTATTCCATGTTATTGACTGGTTTTGATGCTCCACGCCTCAAGCGGCTCTATCTGGGGCGTAAGATCAAGGCCCACAATCTCCTTCAAACCTTGACACGGGTCAATCGTCCTTACAAGGACTATCTCTTTGGCTATGTCATCGACTTTGCGGATATCTCAAAAGAGTTTGACAAGACCAATCGTGCTTATTTGGAAGAGCTTACCCAAGAATACGATATCACTCTGACAGGAGAAAATGGCGAGGATATCTTTGGTTCTCTCTTTGTGCCAGCAGATGAGATTGCGCAAGAGTTGAGCAAGACCAAGCATGTCCTCCTGGACTATCCAACGGGAAATCTGGAGTTCTTTTCACAGGCTATCAATGACATCAAGGATAGAAAGCAGTTAAATGAGCTACGGAAAGCCCTAGAGTCGGTCAAGCAGTACTATAACGTTGCACGCTTACTGGGCTATGATCAATTGCTCCAGCAGATCGATGTCGCACAGATTGCAACCCTGCTCAATATCATCTCTAGACGCTTGCTGACCCTGTCCTTGATGGATAAACCAGACGAGTTTTCAAGCTGTACCCTTCTAAACTTAGCCATGTCTGAAACTAGTTTTAGCTTTATCAAGATTGCTGAGGAAGAGCTCCGTCTTGCTGCCAATGACTTGGACGACTTAAAACGCCGAGTCGCTGGAGGAATCCAAGGCCAACGTGATGAAAAAGATCCCGAGTGGGTCTCTCTCTACGAAGAATTCCAGCGCATCATGAAAAAACACTTGATCCATGGGCAAGAAGGCTTCACCATGGAAAATATCAAGGAAACCCAAAAAGACTACGAAGAACTCTTTAAGTCCGTGGAGGACTATCGTACTCGTATGAGACGCCTAACCATGAACTTTAACGGAGATGAGATGGCAGCGCGTTCCTACAAGCATGTGACCCACTCGACCATGGTCAGTGACTTCCCTGCTATCTACCATGTCATCAAGGGTTCTAAAGTCAGACTAGACCGTAAAATCGGTCAAAACCAAGGAGTGCTCGATAACGAGGACTTCCTCAAGAAAATGATTCGAGAAGAAGCTCGGATTGAAATGAAAACCCACCAATCTGCAAGTGTTTTGACAAGAGAGGATTTTAACTATATCGTTGAATCACTATTTGAAGGATATGAAGAGGAATACCAACACTAATGAATGAAACATACAAGGTTCAAGTCCAAGACTTGGTAGATGATTTAAAAGCCGTCTTTACCCACGCAGGACTAGGAGGGGAAGCGGGGGAATACAAACTCCTCACCCAGTCCTTCCTCTACAAATTTTTAAATGATAAGTTTTTATATCTAGCACAGGTGATAGATGCAGGGAACACCTATGAAAACTTGTTGACCATGAGTGAGGAAGACTATGACTGGCTCTTAGAGGATATCGGTACTAGCACAGCTTGGCTCAAGCCAGACCAGTTGATCGAAACCCTTCACCGTCAGCAAAATGAAGCGACTTTTTACGAGACTTTTGAAAATACTCTTAACCAAATCGCCATTGACAATAATGATATCTTCTCTGTGCATACGGACGGAGATACGGCTATTCGTCTTTTTGACGAGCGTCTGATTACTGATACCATCTCAGATAGTAGTAAGCGTAACGAGGTAGCAAAAACTATCATCAATCTCCTTACTCGAGTGAAGTTCGATGAGACCATCTTTTCACAAGGTTTCGACTTTTTCTCTACACTTTTTGAGTACATGATCAAGGACTATAACAAAGACGGCGGTGGTAAGTACGCCGAGTACTACACACCTCACTCTGTGGCTAAGATTATCGCTGATATCCTTGTGGGAAATGACCAACCATCAAACGTGCGGATCTATGATCCGTCAGCTGGTTCGGGAACCTTACTTATGAACCTGGCTAGTCGTATCGGTGTGGATAAGACCACTGTCTATAGTCAGGATATCTCACAAAAATCGTCTAATCTCCTCCGTCTCAATCTGATCTTGAACGGACTGCAGCATTCCATTCACAATATCGTGCAGGGAAATACTATCATCGCTAATCGCCATCCTGAAAAGATGGACTATATCGTGTCTAACCCTCCTTTCAAGCTAGACTTTTCAGAGTGGCGTGACCAAGTGGAGACCTTGCCAGAAGCCAGTGAGCGTTTCTTTGCAGGTGTGCCCAAGGTTCCAGCCAAGTCTAAGGACAAGATGGCGATTTACGAGCTCTTTGTTCAGCACATCATCTACTCCTTGAAGCCAGATGGTCAAGCAGCTGTTGTCCTACCAACAGGCTTTATCACGGCTCAGTCAGGGATTGACAAGACCATCCGCCAACACTTGGTGGACAATCAAATGCTGGCAGGTATTGTATCTATGCCATCCAATATCTTTGCGACGACAGGTACCAACGTCTCCATCCTCTTTATCAATAAGAAAAACAAGGGCGATGTCGTCCTCATCGATGCATCAAATCTAGGAACCAAGGTCAAGGAAGGCAAGAACCAAAAGACCGTGCTCTCTGCTGAGGAAGAGCAGAAGATCGTCGAGACCTTTATCAAGAAAGAAGCCGTCGAGGACTTTTCTGTCACTGTTTCTTATGAGGATATCAGAGAGAAAAACTACTCTCTCAGCGCTGGTCAATACTTTGACATCAAGATCGACTATGTAGATATCACAGCAGAAGAGTTTGAAGCCAAGATGACTGCCTTTCAAGACAAACTCTCAGACCTCTTCCAGCAATCGCATGTATTGGAGCAGGAGATTGAAGAGCAAATGAAGGGGTTGAAGTATGAGTGAGTGGAAAGAAAAGACATTAGGAGAACTGTCTATTAGGGTTTCAAGTGGATTAACACCTCTAAAGTCTAATAAAGAGTTTTGGGAAAATCCAATTATTCCTTGGCTAAAAACAGATCAACTAGGTGAAAAATACATTTTTGATACGAATACAAAAATTTCAAAAGAAGCATTAGAACAAACTAGCTTAAAAATTTATCCTGAGAACACCATATCTATTGCTATGTATGGAGAAGGAAAGACTAGAGGAAATCTTTCAATAATAAAAGCACCGATGACAACAAATCAGGCTTGTTGTAATATAGAACTAGATACAAAATTAGCAGATGTTGAATATGTTTATTACTATTTAAAAACACAATATGATGCTTTAAGAAAATTATCATCAGGTGTGAGAAAGAATTTAAGTTCTAATGACATAAAAAATTACAAAATTTACATACCGGAAAGTGTGAGCTTTCAGAAATCAATAGTTAGAATTTTAACATCACTTGATAATAAGATAAGTGTTAACAACCAAATCAACCAAGAGCTGGAAGCCATGGCTAAGACCCTTTATGACTACTGGTTTGTGCAGTTTGATTTCCCAGACCAGAATGGCAAACCCTACAAATCATCAGGCGGAAAGATGGTCTATAACCCAGAACTCAAACGCGAAATCCCAGAGGGGTGGGGAGTGACAAAAGTAGGTGAACTCCAAATTGCTACAGGAAAAAGAGATGCAAATTTTGGGACTGAAAATGGGAAATATGATTTTTGGACTACAGCAAATTCACCTATTAAAGCTGATGAATTTTCGTTTGAAGGGAAAGCAATTCTAATAGCTGGGAATGGCAATTTCTATGTGAATTTTACTGAGGGAAAATTTGAAGCATATCAGCGCACGTATGTAATACAATCTGGAGATGAAAATATGTTGATATTCATGTATATGGCATGTTTACAGTCAGTCGAAAAACTTCGCAAGGGCTCTAATGGTTCTATTATTAAATATATTACCATTGGTGATGTTAATAATATATCATCGCCATATAATAAAAAGGTAGTCGATGAGTTTGTTAGAATTTACAGTCCATTGATAGATCTGATTTCAAAAAATAAAATACAAAATCAAGAACTCACCCAACTTCGCGACTGGCTTTTGCCAATGCTGATGAATGGGCAGGTTATAATCTAATGTTTAGGAGATAATAATATGGAAAAGAGATTAAGGTTATTTCATTTTTCTAAAGATCAATACGGAGAACCGTATTATTTACCTGGTATAATTTTTGATGATTCTTTTGAAGAATTCAGTAAAATTGTAGAAGACTTAGATTCTAGAATAAATAAATGTATTGATGATAAATATGCTAAGAATTTCAGATTTAAGAGACCTTCTTCACAGATAGTAACAAATGTGTCAGAGATTTTTGAAAACAAAGAGAATTTCGATAGAAACTCAGAAGACATTGCAAGTAAATTTAAAGAATCAATAGGACGTAGATTTCAAAATGATTTTTATTTAGTTGTACTTACAACTGAAATTGACAATATAGAAATCCTTTTTCTTGTTAAGATGGAAACAGGAACGGCTATTCGAGTAACTGATGAAAATACATTAACTACATTAGACAAAATTCTTCCAGATAAGAAATCAAGACTTCAAAAGGCTACTGTAATCTACAAAGATAAAACAATCCAGTTTAAAGAAAATAGAGAGGAACCAAATTCGGAAAGAACAAACATCCACTCAAGAGTATTGGATAGAACCGATGATAATATATCGGGGTATTTCTTCAAAGTATTTTTGGATAGTGATAACGTTATAGATGATGAAGATTCAGCAGCTAGAATGGCTATACAAGCGATTGAAACTATCGTTAAACCATACATAAAGTCTGAAGTTAGTCCAGGAATTGTAAAAGAAAAGTTAACAGGTTTTTTATCTCAGAGAAGAGATACATCATTTGAAGGACTGATTCAAGAGGTTAGTGATGTATTAGACTTTAATATAGAAAATAGAGAAACAGATATAGAAAAATTATCAAATGAAGCTTATGAGTTAGCGAAAAGAAAAAATAATACTGTTTTAGCTAGCTTCGTAGCAAAGTTATATCGTCCACCTAAACTAACATATGTAGCTCAGGGAGATGAACAACAAATTAAAATAAGCTTTCTTAAAAGTCTAGAGAGTCATGGAGATGTTTATTGGGATGATAACGACGACGATTTTTACGTTTTAAAAATTAACAAAGAAGTAATTACTCTGATTGAGAGGTGATTACATTGATAAAAAAACTTATTAAGTATGTTGACACTTTTAAAAATGTTAACGGACGTATCAATATTAATTCTAAAGAAAAAAAGATTGTCTATATTTTAGAGTTCGAAATTTCAGAAAATGAGTTAGATGATTTTAAGGAAAAGATTAATAGTTATAAAATAAGTGGACTGGAAATAACTTGTAATAATTACCCGTTGGAATTATGTAAAGAAACTAAGGAAATCAATAAGATTGCTGTAACAATTAAACAAAATCAATTTCCTTTAGAGAATCAATTATTATATTTCAGAAACATTAATGACTTTTATACATTTGAAAAAAAGTTTTTAAAAAGTACGACATTTAAAAGTCTCGAAAATAGGAATACAAAGATAAGAATCTGGATTCCAGAAGAAAATAGCGATATATGTTCGCCCGTTTTTTCACTTTGTGACGAAAATTTACAGATACCTGATGTATTAATTTCAAAAACGGAGTTTAATCATAATATTCTCTGTGCTATTCCTAAAATAATTTTAGATAGAAATTTTGATGAATTAAAAGGAGAGACACTTGATGGTTTTCTAAGTATAGTGTCGGAAAGAAAAATATCTAGAGATGAATATATTATAAGTTTTGAAAAAAATGCAATTCTAGAAATGAATAGTGTTGAAATAGATAATATAGATTTATTTGTTGCTCTCAATCAATTATTTGACTTTATTTTTTATGATGACAAAACATATTATGAAAAGTTGATAATTTTTAGAAATGTTTTTTCTGAATTTATCAAGCGACAAAATACAATTAGTAATAAAGATTTTCAGTGTATTTTAAAAGATGTACAATCGAATTATAATTTATTTATCAATGATAAATTAAAAAAGTTTATCTCTGATAAACAAAAGTTAACAGAAGATTTTTCAAAACTACAAAAAGAGATTTTGATCAGTATAAAAAATATTTCTAATACAATATCTCAGCAATTTTTAGTTTTAATTGTAACAATATTAACTACCTTTGTTTTTAAAAATTTTAATACAAGGCTAGCGATGTCCCTAACTGTATATTCTGGAATATTTTATTTAATTTGTATAATTATAGTAAACAAAGTTAGAGGATGGGATTTTGATTCTAAATCTATAATATCAGAGTGTGATGATATTGATAATAATTATAATATGTTGTACAGTATAGATGAAAGTTATATTATTGCTTTGAAAGAATCTGATAGCTACAAAGCAGAATTAAAACGGTTAGAAAAAATTGAAACCTTATATAAATGGTTGATTTATAGTCTTTTATGCATTTTGATAGTTATATTGATTCTAATTTATAAACATAATGAATTGTATACTCAAATTAATTTGTATAAACGAATAGTCGATTTGTTACTACCTTAAAATTTTTAAAATAGCAATATTCTCAAGAAAGAAGCACATAAATTGAGATGGTTACTTTATATATATTCTATTGAGGAGATTGATTTTACTCATGTAGAAAAATGGATGAGTGAAGGTAGAGTTGGAAACTAAAATGAAAAGGATTTTCTCATTGTTAGAGCAAGAAATTTTAGATTTGATTCATATTCCAATTGAGCAACTTACTAATTTAGTTGGAAACTCGGTTCAGTACTGTACAATTATAGATGAAAATCAGAATGAATCGAATTATTTTGTAGTGAATGATAATATTGCAGAAATTGATTTTACGGATAAAGATAAAACAAGCTATATTGTTCCACATTCATTGGAGCTAGGTAAAAGACCCAAAGGCGCGATATTTTATATCAACAAAAATGATTATAAAGGTATAAAAAATCAAAAAAAGTCAATGGATAAAAAGAAAAATCGTTCGAGGCTTGGAAATCCGGCAGGATGGGACAAAATAAATAAAAATAAAGACTATGAAGTATATTTTCATCGAGGTCATATAATCGCTTATTCTTTAGGTGGAGATAAGGAGATTTATGGACATGATTATAAAGCGTTGAAATCCTTATTTATTCAGACTGCATGGAGCAATATGGGGAAAGATGTTAATAAGAAAGGGTTTGACAATAAATTCAGCCAATGGTATTTTGAAGAGAAGATTATAGATGAACTGGAACAGAGTTCGGTTTGTATTGATTCTCGCCCTATTTATCGAAATAAAGCTGATAAGATTCCAATTGGAATTCACTTGCAGGCAGTGACAGTGACAGAGAAAGAGTCTCTATTTAATGTCTTTCTTCCCAATATTGATCCAAACATAAAAATAAATTATAAAAATTGCACGTTTAAATTAAATAAGTGACTGCTTACAAGTAAAATCCAGCTAAATCAATCTTTTGGCTGGTTTTTATTGTCTAAAGATGGTATAATTAAATTACCCAAAAGGTAATTTAATTTAACAGAAAGGGACTTATGAAGCTTATCTATACAAACAAAACTGTTAAAAAGCAGTGCACAGAGCTGAGACAAGCGAAAA
>ERZ773059.562-NODE-562-length-19851-cov-4.276066_pt1 | contig 19851 bp, 34 predicted proteins | sample MGYA00580514_ERZ773059 | MGnify/ENA primary metagenome ERZ773059 (study PRJEB29015, sample SAMEA2737981) | human oral metagenome | biome: human oral; feature: human-associated habitat; material: dental | place: China | collected 2056 ...
CATGCCCTTCGTATTTGTATCAAAACGAATAAACGCCGCGTTACTGTTAGCAAAATAAAGCTGAGTACCTAGTATGCGGTCTTGGCTTGTATTCCATGGGAACATAGCACCAATACCCCAATATGCAGTACCCCATATACGGTAGTTATTTAATTCACCAAACGTGAAACCGCTATAACCAGCCTTGTTGTTAGCAAGATAATCTAAATCGATTGAGTCATTAGTAAGGCCCGGAACCTTTAACGTACCCGTCATAGTATCGCCGGCCTTTTTAACGCACGTCGCAACGTTTGTCGCATTATCGGCAGTTGTTGCATGTGTAGCATTATCCGCGTTGACTGCGTGCGTTGCGTTGGCTACTGTATCCGTTTTCTTGTAATATACATTACTTAAACCGTTTACCGTATCCGTGATAGTTTTTAATGTTCGGCTTGGGTTATTCGTGAAACTAGCATCGCCAGCAATTTTTTTAATAGCTTCCGCCATTTGATTAAGAATATCTGTAATCAAATAGTCTTTGCCGTCTACTGTACGTTTGCCAATTACCGCATCAGTTGCAGTGTTGACATTTGGATCATAATACTTAATCGACTTAACACGTGTTGCATCTGTTACGGCAATTGCTACTACCACGCGTAGAATGTTTTTCCAGTACGTGCCGGTGTACACATTCATTTTTTCGCTTGTAGTATTGTAGTACATTTTATCTGTTGCCGCTTCTGGTGCGTTTGGTTGTCGTAACGGTTCAAGTGTTGTGCTACCATAACTTAGGCCGCCAGATGCGGAGCGTTCCACATACAAATACGATGTACTATTGGCCGGTAGGCTCCATGCACTTTGCTTACGATTGATTGTTTGTATGTAATCAACCGCTCCATAGTCGTTGAAGCCGTCCGCGAACGAAACAAGAACAGGTGTTTGACTGCCGTCAATCATTACGCTTAGGCTATCACCAGTCAAGAAAGCAAATTCACCATTGCTCACCTTACCGCTCAATACCCTATTACGTAGACCACCGCCACCACCAGAACTACCGCCACCGGCTTTTAGTTCCATTTGCTGCGCAACGTTCAATAATTCATCACGATTTTTCTTAATACTATCTTGTACTGTGTCGCCCTGTGGCGTTATATCCAAAGGGTATTTTTCTTTATATGCCATGTTTAAACCTCTTCATACGTATAATCTAACTGGCGTAACGAAATAGCGCCCTTTTGAACATTGATTTTGAATTGTACATTACGATTTGCACCGCCACCGATTTTGTAAGCCTTAGTGTATTCGTTGACATTCATCAACGCTTTATAATCGTAGGTCTTAAAGTTCGCGTAGTAAGTTTTAACCGCCTTACTAGCAAATTCAATCAGCTTAGGTTTCTTATTAGAAATGCCAATAGTGCCATAGCCGGGAATAAGATTATGCGTTACAAAATTATAATTCATAATTAATATGAATTGTCTTGTTGCCAATCTATTGCCGCTTACTATTGACGTTTGAATTTGTACGCTATCATCTGTATCTATGGTTTCATCTAGGATGCCGATTTTATTGCCGTAGGCTATGTATACTTCTTTATCTACATTCACCGCATCATTGATGTTGTGCGTGAATTTACGCGATGTAAAAACGCCGCGCCCGTCCTCATAGCGTGGTAAATAATGATAGATAAATACTGTATCACCGTTATATGGTCGTATCCAAAGTTGCTTACGACTAGGTATATGCCACACTTCGCAATCTTTCGTAATGTATTTCAATAGATAGGAATTGATGTTCAACCCAGTTTCAAACGGTTGAATTTCTGCGTAGGTATTAGTAGGCATAAAAGACATGAAACCTTGATTGCCTAAATAATAGCTACGATCATCAATGCTTATCGTTGCACCGCTACAATAACCCGTAGAGGATAAAGGGTATACCGTTAAATTCCGTGCATCTGGCGTGCCAATAACTTGATACACACGCCCGTATTCTTTGTATACGATAATTGCACGTGATAAGAAATCAACGGCAATGATACTGCCTTGGTCTTTATAACCAACATCCACATATTGCGCACTAGATGCATCATTATTGTTGTGAGTCCATGCGTTGTAGTCGCCAACCGCACTCCAATTTAGCCTATGCGAATGAGTCGATGCAATCAGTACACGCCCAGAATGACTTGATACTATATCACATACCGGACTTTCTACCGTTACCAACTTACCAGCACCAGAAATAACTTGTAATTTATCACCACTAGCAATGAGAATATCACCACCAAATGCATGATATTTTGGTTCTCCTGTGCCGTTTAGTGTACCCAATAATGTATTGGTATTAAAATCAGTAGAATACAAGTTTCTACCGCTAGAAAAGTACCATTTGTTACGATAGACATCGAAATATAGCGTTTCTACCGGTAATCCGAAATCATACAACACACGAACACCCGGAACGGTACGCAAGGCGTTATCAGTCCTATCAAATTCGCATTGTCTAGCCTGTGTCAAGGCTTGTACGTCGATATTCTCCGGCGGGTTGCTCCAATCAAGGCCCAATCTAAAACCATTTGTCATGGCTACTTGTTTAACGCCCATTATGTGATACCCCGTGCCATTTTTATTTGTTCTGTGATGTAATCGATAAACGTCTTATCATATGCAGCATAATCAGTCATGAGTGATTTTTTCTTCACCATGAAAGATACTAATTGCACTAGATAACTATGAAAGAATTCGGAAAACGGAATAGTGTCGTCCAATTCATCAACGTGATTTTTGCGTACGCTATAAAATACTTGATTGACCGTTTCACCGTCATACGTTTCAAATGTTCCATTGATGATGCGGATAGGATACCCGGTTTTAGGTACAAACCCCATGAAATCAGAAGGAACCGCCCTTTTATCCGGTATATCCATATTCTTAACTACTTCACGATCTTTAATGCTAACTAGAATAGTTGTTAACCAGTCAATCGCTGCGTTAATGTACTGGATATATTCAAGTTGTTCGTCAAGGATTTCGTTTGACTCTACATTAACCAGAGTAATCAATTCTCTTACTACCATAATTCCAGTATCCTTCCGCAATTACACTATCATTGTTACCTAATCCATTATTAATTGATTGCAACGCACTAATCATATTTGCCGATATTCCGGAAATATCAAGGTTCATAACCCTATACACGATATAGTCAACTAATAACGTTTCAAGTTCTGCCGGTAGTCCGCTATCATCTTCAAGCATCTTATAACCAGCAGTCTTTATATAATCAACGGTGATTTTCTGCTCTTTGTCCGCATCAAATACAACCGTTTGTAAATTCAATACTTGGTACCCTTGTACGTCCGCATCATCTGCCTTGACATTCAATATGCTGATGCATTGAAACGGCAATGTGATCCGTCCACGTCCAGTACCTTCAAACGTGCCTGTTGCAAGGCTCGGGCAATATTGACCGATTAGGGCATTTAACAGGTGATTTCCCTCGTTGTAATACTCCAACAAATAATACGGAGTATATTGTTCTTGCGAGGTATCGCCTATTTGCATGAACGCCCTATTGATGAGTTGTTTTACGTTCATATTCACCCCATATAAGAATAAAGGCGGGTGTTGCCCCGCCTATCATACTTACGCTTCTACTACGCCACCAGTCATAACATTGATTACGCCGTAATCTTTGCTATTGAACTTGGATTTTTCGATTGCGCCATAGAAAGCAATACCGTTACCTTCTACGTTGCCGTAATCGTCCACTTGTTTGATATGTTTAGCCGGACGAGATACCGCAAAGCATGCCGCTTGTTTACCTAAAAGCAAGTTATGGCATACGTTAGCACTAGATGCGCCTGTTTTGTCATTTAATACGCGTTCGTATTCATAAAGAATTACGCCGTCATATTCGCCTAATGCACCTGTGAAGATAGGGTTTTTAGAACCACGAACGTTTGCGTTTTGTTGTGCTGCAAGCCACTTAGCATCGTCTTTCAAATCACGAGCCGCCCAAGGAGAAACCAACATAATGAATTTATCCATGCCGTCAACTTTAATCGGTTGTACTTTAGGGCCGTGCATTTGTGCCTTACGTTTAGCACGAGAAATGAGTGTAGTAGTCAATTTATCGTTTGCCGTGATAGATGCTTGCGTACCGGCGGAAGATGCATAAAGTGTTTCACCAGATGTAGGAGATGCGGAAAGTTTAGCGATTAACTTGTTATCTTGCCAATCAGCTAACCATTGTTTTAACGCACCTTTGATTTCTTTTAACATGTCGTATTGCGTTTTTTGGTCGTCCGCTTCAAAACGAGATACCGCATTACGTACTAATTGAGTTTGCACAGTGAAGTCATAGATATTCAATGCTTCTTCGTTACCAGTCAATGTCGCACGGTTACCTTCAACACCGGCACCGCTTAAATTCATCATTAAGCCGAATGTAACTGCATCACCTTTTACGCCTTCTAAATCTTTGTTTTTATGTACAACGTTAGAGCCATCAAGTGCGGTGAATTTATCGAAGAAAGACTCTTTTAATCCTTCATGCCACACTTTTTTAGTCCAAATCTTAGGGACTAACGCCGCTGGGATAGTAACTTGATTTCTTTGTTCTGCCATATATTACCTCTTATAATTCGTCAAAATATTTGCGTACATCGTCCGGCAATGCATCAAGATTGCCTGTGTCATACGCTTTCAAAATATCTTCTTCCGTTACCTTGTTAGGTGTAGGAACGCCACCATTGAGTGCGCCAGCCTTAGGCAATGTCGCCGCTACTTCTAGTGGGTTGTTTGGTACTTCGGTACTTGTCGCCCGTTCATTTTGCAATTCATCAACAAATTTTCTAATAGTTTCAAAATCAGCTTCGGTACCTTCGCCCATATCAACACGATAAAATGCATCGTTAATCGGTTGTGCATCGCGCATCGTCATTCCGTTTAACTTCTCTAAACCGCGTTGATACAACTCGTTAAAGTTTGGTAGCGATTTAATTTCATTTACGAAATTTAGATTAGTTTGTCGTTGTTGGTGTACTGCGATTTGCTGATTAGTGATTGCGTATTCTGCGTTAGCTTCAAAGCGAATGAATTCGTTGTACTTTTCAGCATCTTCATACATCAAACCTTCTAAATCTTCCGCCGTCATATTGAAACGTTTCAACGCTTCACGGCGAACGAAATCACGAATATTTGATACTTCTTCTTGTGGCAATTCAATCGGCTTTTGTTGTGCTTCAAATTGTCTAGCACGTTCTTCCGCCGCTTTTCGTCTTGCGCGTTCCTGTGCAAGTGCCGCTTTTAAGTTCTGATCGTTCGCATGAGTTTCTTCCGTTTCTTCGTTAGTTTCCGGCGTTTCTGTTTCTACTTCCGCATCATTCGCATCACTTTCAGCCGCATCATTTGTAGAGGGTTCATCTGTTGCAGTTTCCTGTGTACCCGTTTCTTCGGTTGTTTCTTCCAGTTCTACGCCCGCGTTTTCCAAATCTTCCGGAGTGAAACCAGCTTCTTCGATGTTTACTAAATATTTTTCCATATCAAATACCCCTTATTGCCTTTTTACGTCATTGCCGGACGAATATAAGAATATGACAGTTTAACGCCGTTGCCGGGCGAGTATATAAGTGCAAGTAGTTTAACGCCGTTGCTTAGGGCGAAATATAAAAAACGCCCCATATAGGAGCGTTTTATTATTGTGTTGACAATTTAATATTACATAGTGCCTAAATCGTTCATAGGCGGTAAATTTGGCGGTGCATTTTGAATGTTTTGTTGTCTACCTTTCAAGGCTAACCGTTCCGCCATGATTTGTTGTGGTGAAATCTGTACGCCTAATGTTTGTAAATACATACTCAATGCTTCTGCTGGCATATCGTCTAGGCTACCGCTAACACGCAATTCTGGCATAGCCGGCTTTTCTGACATTTCTTGAATACGTTTCTTGACCGTTTCTTTTTCTGGGAAGTCCATGAAATCAAGAATGATATCCATAGGAATATCAACGCCGGATTTCTTAGCTTCCAATAATTGATAGAGGTTCGCACGTCTTGCCGTTGCGCTTGCTTGGCTAGTGCTGATTACAATATCAAAGTCAAAGCAGCTTAGATCATATAGAACCTGTTTGATTGGATTGCCTTCCGCATCACGTTGCGGTTGACCTAGTGCATCAGTTAAAACCTGTTCTTGCATTGGTTGATTAAGGCCCGGTGCAATCTGTACAAATTCCTTTTGTCCATCATCACCCATAATGCGCATGGCTTTATCTTGATTGTAGAATTGAGGAATTAACCCAGGAGCGTTCTTTTCGCCCCATAGTAATTTAACAATCTGGCGTTCTGCTTCTTTCGCTTGTTCAAAGATGCCAGCCGTTTGAACTGTAGTTACAGATTGGCGTAAATCAATCGCCTTACCGCTCATAGCGCCAACGCTACCGCTTAGACTTTCCGGAGTGATACCGCTAATGGAATAGAAATCATTACTTGCTTGTTGTTCAAGGCTTAAATTAATATTGCTATCCATTGCCGGCGTTCCGTCTTGGAATGTTACGCCCGGAGGTAGCATAATATTTGCACCCGGTTTCGTGCTATTCTTTTCAATATCACGTTTAAGGCGTTCATCAATGTTACCACTCCAGAACTTAACGCCTAATGACTGTTGATTAACAACATGCATGCGTTGACTGCGGTTTTTATTGAGTTCCCTTTGTGCATCCTTAATATCACGCACTACGCCAGCCGGTTCTAGTTCATCTTCTGCTAGTTCGCCGGTATAGTAGCAATATTCACGCACTAACGGGAATTTACCGTGTTTATAAGGGCTTTCACCCTCTTCAAGTAGTACATCATCGGCGAATGTTGCATATCTGATTTTAGTATCTGGTATGCTAGTAGGCTTTTTGCCAATAGCCATTAATACGGTAAACAAAGGATTTTCTTCATCAACCAAACCCTCTTTTGTCATGAATACATGTTTCTTGCCGTATTCCTTATACCAATATTGCACTACACGAATTTTATTGTAGCTATTGTTATACCAAAGGGCCTCACCGTCTACCGTTTCAATAACGCCGGCTTCCTGTTCGGTATCATCATATTTATGTCTAAGTGTATCGATTTCATTGGCTTTATCCGGATATACTTGCTTTAACTTTGCCGTACCTTCCCAACTATATCGGCCAACATATTGAGCATCGCTTAAATCATCTTTTTTACATTCTGGATCTATGAAAGCATCGAACGGAGAAACACGTTCTATTTGAATAGTGCCGTCTAACTTCGTATAGTCGAATTCATAACTTACCCAATAATTGGCTAAACCGCAAATAATCTTATCTCGAAAACATTTACCCTTATTCCGTTGATAGTTCGCACGATCTAAACAGTATTTTGTAATGCCTTTGGCCACTCGACTGATGCGGTCATCTTCTTCACTACGTGGCAAGAAGTCCGGCTCTGTTTCATTTTGCGATGCGTATCCACACAACAGGTTAACAACCGGTCTAATTCTATTAATCGTAATCGCTGGCCGTCCAGCTTCACGCATTTTAGTTAAATCAGCATCTTCCCATTGCTTTCCTTGCATAAATGCAAAATCTTCCGCAGCAGCCTTGCGCCAGTCTGACGTGGCTTCTAATGCTTTTTTAACATTGTTTTTCGCTTCGTATATATCAAATGTTTGTTCTATGTTCATTACTCCACCATTTCAGAACCATATATCATATCGTACATTTGTTCTATTTGCCATTGCGGCATCGCTCGTGCAAATTCTGCTAATTCTTCGTCGGTGTATTTCGCCGGAATAATAACGCCTTTTTCTTCACGCTCGCCGTATTCTGACTTCAACACCTTATAGGCGTAATCTCGTAACGCCTTTTCACTCATACGCCCCATGCAGTACCTTCTCCTTCTGTATCATCATCATATCTATAACCATCAACAAATGGTTTCTCCGGTTTTTTAGGTGTAATAGGTCTACTCATGCAAAAATATCTAAACTCATCATATGCATGATCTTCTTGCGTTGTATCCACATCTTCCGGCTTGCTTTCGTCATATACTAATTCCGGTAGTGTTCTTAGAATATGCTTACACGTAGAGAAGAATTTGATTTTTTTCTCCCTTAGGTAGGTATGAACCATCATCTTGCCCGGAATGCGTTCAGAATTAGACCGAGTAAAGTTAATTCCATGACGTGCAAATATCTCCGCGATAGACTCACCTTGAATACTCCACTTCATGCGGTCGTCTTTCTGCCATATTGCTCTATCAGCTATATCATATGCATAGGTTTCACCCTCGCTTAATCTAGCCATTTCGGCAGCGACTTCATCCGGTGTTAGTTTCAAACCTACATCCGGCTCACCTGTGCAACCGTAATATTCACGGTAACAATGCGCTACACCTTCATAATCAATAGCGTACCAATGAATGCTAAACGGTTTACTAAAACCCCAGTCCATAGAACGAACCCTTGTCCAACCTTGCGGAATTTCAAAAGGCTCTTCTACATGGACACTTCGATTAAATTCGGTGAATACTTGCCCAATGAATACGTCCCAATCACCATACAAGAACGCTTTCTTTTCCTGTTCTGGTAATGCTTCCAAACGCTTTACATAGTTAGGGTCATTTTTCATTAATACGTAATTGTCATATACCTGTGCCGGAATAAACACTTTTTCAAGCCCTGTGGTCTGATCTATCACGGTTTTCTCGCCGTAATCTGTCGCTTCTACGTATTTACGTTTCACCCAACCATGTCCACGGCCACCGGGGTTACAACTGCCACGAAAGCGAACAGGAAACCCTTTAGCACTACGAAGGCAAGCCGTTAATAATTCGGCCGTGCGTTCTGTATGCTTGGTTAATTCGTCAATGCCTAAGTAATCAAATTCTTGCCCTTGATAACCCTCGGCATCTTTGTCATTCTTCACATAACGGAACAATACTTGACTGCCATTCTTTAATGTCGCTATGTGTTTCTGGTCGGAATACTTGTACAGTTCTGGCGGTACGCTTCGTATCCATTCACGGATAACATTAGCTTCTAAATTCGGATATGTTTCACGGAATATATAACAATGGCTACCCGGATAGGTTAAGGCATAAATAAGCACATCCATAATCAATGACTTTGTTTTTCCGCCACCACGAGCGCCACCATACACCGCATACGGTGCCGTTGTATTGTGGAATATATTTTGTTTTTCGTTTGGCTTATAGTCAATCGTTATTTCCATTTTTGATAGATTTATACAAAAAATGAGATATATCGTCGTGGATATACCCCATTTCTTGATAGTTTTATACAATTCTCCGTTATTCTTTATTCATTCCGGTAAATACTACCTTGATAGCTTCGCCGTCTGTTCCGCTGATTTCTTGCTTATCAGTAAACAACTTATAGCGTTTACCAATCAATTCAGCTGCTTTTATCCTATCATTCAACGCCGGATCTAGTCCAAACTGGTCTGGAATATCACCGCGCATCGTACTAGATAAAAACTGCATTACCTCGTCAGTATCGGCAATGCTATTTTCTTTCATTTCTACTAGTCGTTCGTCTATATATTGTTTTACGTCAACTTTTTTCAACAGTCGACTACCAGCTGAATACGCCGTTCGTTCACTATAACCAGCCTTTATTGCTGATTGCGTGGCATTCGTAGTCTTTAGCCATTCTTCTGCAAATATTAACTCTTTAGGCTTTAATTTAATATCACTCACTACGCTCACCACCTTTCAACACATTAACTAGATATATTAACAATTCGTGCGGCTTTAATGTATCGTATTCAGCCACTTTTTTAAATAACTGCCCCTCTTTGAATGGGTTTTGTTCATACTTCTTTGGAAACGCTCTTGCGTATTCTGCTTCGCTATACATGCGACTTACGATATATACTTTAAATGGCTTATCCCACTTACTCCATGATTGGCGAGTATCAATAACATACCTTAAACCCTTTTTAACTTGTAATGCCGTAATCACTTTTTTAATTTTAGGCATGTAGTTCATTGATATTCACCCCCTATCGTAGTATGTTGTTATCTTTGCTTTTCATTCTTCTATGTGATCGCTGACATATTCCAGCCGCTTGCTTAGATGCGTGTTTGCTAGTGCAATATGTTTGGCATCGTCCATCATATTCGATTGTTTCAGCCGTGCATATGCCGTGCTTATCATTGTTTAAGCAATGCTTTCTATCGCAATGAATTTGCGTCATATTGCTTTCCTTTCCAATAATCACATTACACATTTCGTGTAATTTTAAAAATACGGTTGACGTGTCGCGGTTACCGTGTTATACTCTAATCAAGGTAAAGGGAACGAACCCCAGTAGTTAATCACAAGGAGAAATAAAAATGTACACATTAAAAGACTTGAACTCAACTCAAACTTGGAACTTCGATAACCAATCACAAGCATCTGAATTTATTTCAACTATGTCATTCGGTTTTGAATGGCAATTACTAGACACAAATAATCAAGTTATCGCAACTCACATTTACGAATAAGGAGATTTAATAATGACCGCTTCAAGCAACAAAATAAAAGAGGCCCGTTTAAAAGCGGGTCTCACTCAAAAGGCTGCGGCTGAATATTTAGAAATGCCGCTACGCACCTTCCAAGATTGGGAGTATGGTTCTAACGCCCCTAAATATGTAATCAATATGGCGGTTAAAATGTTAAATGCAATTAAAAAGAATAAATAGGAGAATAAAACAATGCAAATGACTATCCAAGAAATTAAAAACGCGATCAAATACAACGAACTTAATAACATTGAAACACTTCAAGCTACCTATACAGGTATCAAACACAATAATGACGGTATAATTCAAACACTAGGTTATGACGATTTAAGCAACATTGTTATGATGCTTCGTTATATCGCTGAAAAGTGCGAACTACTCCGCCAACACACCAACTCTATATACGATGCATTCGCCGCTTTTAATCTACGTGAAACAATATTCGATACTATAGATGAGTACCAACAAGAAATAAATAATCAAATACGCCATATGTTAGCCGCTAGATAATAGCGGCTTTTTTAATTACTCAAAACCGAACACGCCGCACGAAAAGATCACTAGAAACTATGTAGGTGATATCTCTAAAAACAAAAATGTGCATTATGTTCAGTTTTCAACAATTAAATATTACTTTTATACAAGAAACGGAGTATATCGCCGTGGATATACCCCATTTTATTTTGGTTTTATTCATTTTGTTTGTATGTTCTAAACAAATACCGGCAATCTATGAAATCGTACAAGTAGTTATGATATTAGGACGTACATATTTAACAAGGATCGTATCTCAAATGGCATGTGTTCGTGAAAGAAATTTACGCCGGTATCTGTTTACAACACACAAGGGGAACTTTGAAAGCTCCCCACTGTGTCGTATGTTTAATAGGAGAATTTAGTCAATGCCGTTCAAAGCTACATATGACACTATAATTATACTATATTATGATTTTCCATATGTTTCCGATATAGTCCGATGTATTCCGACTTGTACCGTTTTAGCAGTATACATGCTTGGATAATATGTATGGTGTAAATAATACCCTACTTTGATAAGTCCAGCCGTCTTTAGTTCGCTGGCTTGCGACTTTTCAAGGTCTGTAAAATACCGTGCATGTTTAGCACTTTTGCCATCAACATATTCACGCATCAATAATATATTTTCCTTGCCTTTAGTGCATGTATTGATGATATCCGCTGCGGTTTCCCTTTCATCAATTAACGCGCCTATTTCCTTTTGCACTGCGTCACGTTTACTTTCTAGGCGTATAATTTGTTGCTCCAGTCCGCCCGGTGTTCCGCCACCTGTTAGGCGTTCCTTTGAGTAATCAACCGCCCCTATCGTTACGATATCAGATTGTACATGCTTTAGATCTTCTTTCAATGATTTAATTTTCATTGAGATTAATTTAATCGGTTCTAGGTATTCCTTAGCTAATTCTCTGTATTCTTTATCCGTCATATATTCCCCTTTATTTCATGTTCTTAACTGCTTCCCCTAACATGTTTAAATAGTCCTGTAAATTACCTTTGATAGCATCATTTACTAATTGGATATTGTCTGTTGTTACATAGTGCGCCAGTAACATTTTATACATCATATCTTTTGTTGGCACAAATATAGAAATTAATAACGATACCAACCAAGCCGTACAAATAATCTTTGCCCACCACTTCAACGCCGCAATATCTTCCTCTGACATTTCGTTTACGCCAACATAACAAACAGCCAATATAAACATTGCAATACTTAGTAGCAAAAACAATCCTTGATTGAGTACATCAATATTATGCAATATCTCAATCAAATACAAATACATCGGATTAATAATAGGCATTATGCATTTCCCCTTTCGCCTACAATTCTTCTACCTCTCTGTAAGTTGTTTCAAATTCACTTGCCTCATGAACGTTAATTTTACCTTTATGATTTTTAACAATATAATTACCTTTAAAACATTCGATTTTTTCATCATCTGTTGTGATTTCTAATGATGCGTTTTCATACCAATCAATACCAATTACATCGCCAACAAAATCAACTATTTCCATAGCATTAGTACCGTTATATTGTACAGCTTGAATTTCATTAACCCTTTTCTCATATCTCCTAACCATTTTCTATTCAACCTTTCTTCCTCTTAGTTACCCACATGCACCAGTTTCCACTATATAGCTTTTTAATTTAGGTTTATCATCATTATCTAAACCACGTACATTTTCAATTTCCGCTCTAATTTCAAGTATGTTTAAATACTCTCCCATAGTAGCCTTTTGTCTACGTAACAAATCTATAGGACACGTTGGTTTAAAATCTAAAGTTCCAGCATCATATTTAACAATCATTCTGTGAAGTTTATTGTAACGATCTTTTAATCCCTTATACTCTCCTCTAAATCTAGCTTGCCATTCAGGTTCACTAATACTTAATTCATTTTTATTTTCTTTATTCATTCTACTCACCTCTTATGATAGGGCGGATATTTCACCGCCCTCTTTTCTTTATTTAAAACAACTATTTACCAGTACTACCGATACCACCAGTACCGCGCGCCGTTTCGGTTAATTCATCAACTTCTAGCAACTTTAATGCGCCAACTGGTACAAGAATACCTTGTAATAATCTATCACCCTTTTGGATTAGATACGCATCATTGCTGGTATTTTTAAATATGCCTTTAATTCCCCCGCGATAATCTGCATCAATCACACCAAATGAATTTGGAATGACTAACGGAGTTTTACTCATGCTAGATCGTGGCGCCAGCATTAACATATATCCTTTTGGAATTTCCATTGCTAAACCTAATGTTACATATTGCGTTTGATGTGGTTTAATAGTTATGCTTTCCGGTTGATAAAAGTCCATTCCCGCAGCATCTTCGCTACCGACTTTAGGCATTAGCACGCTTGACATGCATCGTTTTACCTTGATAACGTCCACATTATGGCACTTATATCCTAACATTCGTTTAATTTTATTAAGCAGTTTCATTTGTTACCTCATTTCAATAACGCTTCCAACACTTTATTTTTTCTATCCATGATGCGAATTTCTGCCCGCGGGTTTTCTTTGTCTATGCCAGCTATGCAGCTTTCACCGTATGAACATATCCATTTATCATCATCAATCACGCCGGCTTTGGTTAAAATATCGCTAGTCGCCTGTAGCAATCCGATTAAGTCCGGCCAGCTTCTTTTATTTGGCAAGTAATATTTACATTCAACAACCACAATGCCGGATATATGTAGTTTCTTACCAGCTAACTGCCATAAGCAAGTATCTTCATAATTTCTATACGCTTCTGATTGAATGTAACCCAACTTGTTACCGCGTTTCACAATTTGCCCGTGGTTCTTTTTGGTAATCGGGCGACCTTTGAATACTATGTCAATCACTGGCATTTTCTGCTAACCTCACTTTACGCGGTTCTGCTTCTGTAAGCACATCTGATTTCCCATTACTCCAGCTTGTCGCACCGTAACAAAAATAACAAACCCGTCCACCTTCAAATTTAGCAAAATACCGCCTTACGACACCGTTTATAGTTTCAATAATGATAGGCGTATCAACTGGAACTTTTTCCCATTCCACAATGCCCAATAAACTTGCAATAGAATAAGTTTTATTGTTGCCGGCGATGCCCAATAATCTACACGGAACGCGCGGAGTATGTTCCCGCACTTTAAAATGTCCACCGTTTTCGATAAAAGTAGGATTTACAAAATAGGCGTATACCCCGAATATTTTAATATCGCGATAACCCTCATCGTACATTTCTTGTAACAACCATTTCGCGCCTTGTTCATTCGTCATAATTCAATTCCCCTTTTATTAATAAATGCTTTATTTGCTCCTTAACATGATATAAGTACAATTCCATTGTTCCGTTAAAATGTTGTAAATTTTCTTTTGAAATTACTTGTCTTAACCGTTTTTGCTTTATACTGTTTGGAATATTATATTCAACCATGATGCAATAAGAATTTGCGGTTATCTTTGGTTTTAAAATTCTATTCCCAATAACAATGGTTAAAGCACTTGCAAATTGCTCACGTGTATATGTTAGATCGTTTGTTTTTACAAGTTTCTTCATTTACTACCACCTCAACTGATATTCAAATAATATTTCCGTTTTCGGCGCATTAATCATCATAATAACGCTATGATGTGCGGGCGATTTTGTATGCTCGCCCGTTTCACTTATAAATTTAATGCGCTTAGTTGGTACGTATACGCTTATATTGGTTTTGCTAAACAATTTATGCCTTTGTACCCCCCCAGTGTATCTATAGGCAATACCAGTACACACGGGCGCCCCGTTTCGATACATCTCGCTATAATTTCATCTTTATTGCTATACGGTGGATTAGTGATTAAATAATCAAATTCATATTCTTTGGTTAAAAAATCACTAATGCCGTATATGGCTAACGGATCATATTCGCGCGTAACAATTTTTGTGAAATTGCTTTTATCTGTATCAAACGGCAATAGGATTTTATCGCCAGCATTTGGCGGGAATACATTAAGCATCATTTGAACTGTTTCTATAGGCGTGTACCACTCATCACTTTTAGCACCTTTTATTAATGCTTGTTTCATTATTCACCCTTTACTATGCGCCATATGTTCGTCTCACCACTCATTGAGTGCGCATCATATTCAAGCAGCCACTTCAAACAATGCCGCCCGTGCTTAAATTTATCCGGCTTATTTCTAGGCCCCGGACTTGCATAAGTTACCGCTTCGACCCATTCACAATGCGCTTCGTATGTGTACCACGGATACATTAGACAATAAGCTTTTATGTATTGTTGTTTACGCTTTCTTTGTACCAGTTTCATCTTCTATAACTTCCTCACATTCAATTAAGCACGTAATAGGTGATACCGAAACATTTGCATTTGTAACAACATCGATAAATTTAATTGTTTGTACATTTCCCAAATCTACATTTCGTAACATTGAGTCATACGCTTTCATTTCTTCATTATGAAAGTTGTAACGATTAAATGAATTTGTAAAATATCTTCTAGTTGCCCCATTTATAAATACTGTTATCTGTAACATATTTACTCCTAACCTTTAAAAAACACTAACCATACTGTTTTACCGCGCCGTTGCCCTAAAATTGGCTCAACCGGCAATAACTGTCTTATTTTCGGTAACGTTATTTGTTCTTCGTTCCACTTAAAAATTAACGTTCCGTTTTGTTTGAGTACCCGCCAACATTCAGATAATCCTTGCTTAATATCATCTTTCCAGTCCAGCCCCAATCGCCCGTATTTTAAGGCTAAAAACGATTTATCACCAGCACTTACCAAATGCGGCGGATCAAACACGACTAAATAAAACGTTTCATCTTCAAAAGGCATTTCCCGGAAATCTGCAACTATATCCGGTTTTACAATTAGCTTTCTACCGTCGCAAAGTGTTGTGTTTTCTATTCTGTTATCCATGTAAACCGTTTCTTTATGTTCTCTATCAAACCAGAACATTTTAGAACCACAACACGCATCTAATACCTTCATAGCGCCCCTATCTTAATCATTTCCATTAGTGCGGCTGTTACTAATGCCGAAATAACAGACGTTACAAACAATGCCAATACTGTATTTCCGGCAACATTAAACAAACCCAATAACCACAATACCGCCGCAACAATAAACGCCAATCCCAAAACTTTTGTTAATAGTGCAAGCACTAAATAAGTTAATTTAACAACTATTTTCATTCTTACCACCTCTTAAAACGGAACATTTTCATCGTTTCCTTTATCATCTGCAAAATTTTCAAAGTTGCTTTCCGCTGCCATATCGTTCAATGCGGATACACCAACGAAACCGGCGATTACTTCCGTAACATATTTCTTTTGTCCGTTGCTATCTTCATAAGAACGTGTTTGAATACGTCCCTCTACAAATAAGCGGTTTCCTTTTCGGTAGTTTCCTACTGCTTCGCCTAGCTTTCCCCACGCTACGCAATTAACGAAAGCAGTTTGTTCTTTTGTTTCATTTGTTGCACTATCAATATATATATTGCTGGCCGCTACTGTGAACGTGGCTACCGCTCGGCCTGTTTGTGTATAACGCACTTCCGGATCACGTGCTAAATTACCTAAAATCTGTACTGTATTCATAATTCTCCTTTACTTACCAATAACTAAGCTGGTTTAGCTCTACTTCAACTTCATTAGTTTTGACGTCATAGTTCGGATGAATATGGCAATCTACTGTTGCCTCATTCCTCATGATTTCAAGTAAGTTTTCAATCTTTACTCTTGCCTGCGCCTCATTATTTGCCAGCACTTGAAAACTAACATTAAAGCTAACATTTACACTTACATCAAACTCTTTTACTCTTTCCCTCACGTTTAACCCCCTATTGCCTGTTTTAATAACGCTTTCCCTTTGTCTGACATTTTGCTTTTGTTGATTATTTCTTCTACATCAACTGGTTCTTTGGCTACTTCTACTAAGTTACCAGTTGCAGTCATTTCAATTCTTTTCTGACCAGCATTGAGTAACGCACGTTCCTTTTCTGCTTTCTCCCTTGCTTTAAGTAACAAGTGATTGTTTTTAATCGAATTTGCCATTCGTTGGCGGTGCGTTTCACGTTCCGCTAATTGCTCGTAGCATCTAATGAATTGTGATCTACAACTTGACTCGTTATATTCATTTCCCATTCTAGGGTTAAATGAAGACCATATAGTATTTGCAGCTTGTAAAGTTATACCTTGCAAATGCTCTTTTCCATGTTCAAAGCCATAAGCACCTACTGCCTTAATCACTTTTTCCCATTCGCTTTGTGCAATTGGTAGTTCCTCATGTGCATTTACAAATGCACTTAATGCGGAACATTCCTCTCTGATTTCTGCAATGCTAGGTAAGAATTTACTGCGTTTTATTAAATTAGCCACCGCCTGCTCCAATGTAACAGGGTTAATATCAGCAAGCATAGATACATACAACTTCATACGTTCTTTTGGAATATCAGTAGACCACGCTATCTGTAACATCGATAGTGCCGTTGTTGTCCTCAAATTGTTCGTTTGCATACTCATTCATCAACTCCTTTACTACGTTGATTGCATCTTCCTTACTATTCTTTTTAACAGTAGATTTTCTGTATTCGCTACGTTCCCAAGTCCTAACCGCTGCTTTCCAGTCTTTCATGGAATTTTTACCAACTTTCCAACCATTGCTTTCGTAGTAGTCATAAAATTGTTCAGCGTTTACATTGTTATTTCTTTCAATACAGTACTGTTTGATTTCAGATAGAGTAGGTTTTTCAAAACGCTTGCGTTTTGTTGTAGTGCTTTTTGCACTACTATCTATCTCTTTCTCTATCTTTATCTCTTTCTCTAACTCTATCTCTATCTCTCCGTAACCATTTTGTAACATTGGTGTAACATTGTTACGCTCTAACTTATCCTTTTTAGCTCTACACCTACGCATTCTGCTAGCTGCAGCAGTTTCACACCCTGTACTATCTTTTGTATCTGGTAGATAGTATTCTTCATCAGAACACATTTCAAGTAGTCCGCTTTTGAGTAAGTACTGTATTGTTATTTGCACATTCTCTTCTTTTTCATCAAGATCTAATGCAAGTTCCGATGCAAAATCATCTTCTAAACCATCAAAGTATAATTTCCCATCACTCATGATTGAACGTAGTAACATTTTGAGATAGATAATTGTATAGGTATCACCACCTGCAATCTTTCTTAATCGTTTAATTTCTTTTCTCTGGAAAAAGTCTTTATGTAACTTCAACCAAAAGTATCGTTTAGGTTCGCTCATAGGCTAGTCCTTGTTTAGACTTTCGATAAATTCTTCTTCCGTTAAAGGTTTGCCTAGCATCGCAATTCTAGTTAGCACTTTTGCGATTTCTTCACTTTCTTTTTCTACTTCCAACACACTATCAATCATCACAAGGATAGGTTTTAAATCTTCAATCAGTCTGTCATTATATGTATTGTTGCCTTGGTCTGCTTTATAAAACTCAATTCGGTTTTTAACATAAGCTCTAATCATTACTAATTCGTTCATACTCATCTGTCCTCTTTTCTACTTCCTCTAACAAGTGTTTGCGTATTTCTTTTGCGAACACTCCATGTGCTTGATTGTGGCATTGCATACACAAGCAAGCTAGATTTCTTAATTCACTTAAACCGCCTTGTGAACGAAACACTATGTGGTGGCATTGTTCCGCCCTGTAGCCACATATAACGCATTGTCCGTTATCACGTTCATAGGCTTGTTTTCGTGTTACTGAATATAATTTGTTATCCCTTTTCTTTCTGTTGTTCACTCTCCCACCCCTCTATAAGTGATTGAATGTATTCACTAGGTTCTAACTTGATACCTAGTTGCTCACATTCATCTGTTAGACAATCAATCAATCGTGCCATTTCTTTTGTGTTGTATACGCTGCTGCCGTGGTAACACATAATATTGTGATAACCTTTTAGGCTCTGGCATTCGCCAGCATCTTCGGCTATCCAACCGATGCCATGCGCTTTCCATATTTGGATGTATCTCTCTATGGCATCTTCACGTACTGGTACGTATGAGAAATGTCCACAATCTTTTATGGCTTTTCTGTACACATCCTCTTTAGACATATACGAATGATTGCTCATTACTTCTGCTATTTTTTGACACAGAACCCAGCAGTATGCATTAGCGTTCATACTGCGTGATTTTGATTTTCTTTTAATCTCAATCACGTATTCTTTTTCTTTATCTAATTTCGCTAGATCGTTGTCATGTGGTGCTGGTATTACTACCATTACACCTAGTGGACTACGAAGTATATTAATATTACTTGTTGTCCACTTCATAGCCTTTTACCCAGTCATAAAGTTTAGACATTTGGTCTCTTGTAACGTTATCAATCACACCAACACCAAACATTTCTGTTAATTGGTGTGCTACTTGTTCTTCACTTAACTCATGTTCTTTTGCCATCTTCAAAACGATTGCGTATGCATTGTGAGGGTCAAATTCTTTTTCTTTCTTTTCCTTTTCTGCCGCTGCATTGATTTTGGTATCTTGTAAACCTCGATATACATCAGCGCCTACACCAATCATTTTTGCTGCAGTACCTAGTGCATCTGTAACAGCCATTTTGAAAGCCTCATCATTTCCGTGGTAACCATTTTTATCTTTGCAGATTAAGAAATCACCACCATAACCCGGAATTGGTTTACTCCATTCATCACCATCTTTGATGTATAGATTTACTTTTACATAAAGCATCGTTTCGCCAGTAGCCTCTACTAATACTTGTTCCGTATCTACAATGTCAAAGTACCAACCAA
>ERZ773059.567-NODE-567-length-19818-cov-17.097809_pt1 | contig 19818 bp, 15 predicted proteins | sample MGYA00580514_ERZ773059 | MGnify/ENA primary metagenome ERZ773059 (study PRJEB29015, sample SAMEA2737981) | human oral metagenome | biome: human oral; feature: human-associated habitat; material: dental | place: China | collected 2056 ...
AACCGGAATTAAATGGATGAATAGAGAGCACTGGCACTTGTCAATCCGCCAACTTTTCTGCTTTGCAAAGTCTAATGAAGAAAGCAAATCCAGCAAATGCAGGCCAACCACTGCAAAACAAGCTTCAACAGCAACAACAACCATTAAAGTGCATTACAGCGAAACCAAGATACAAACGGCGAAGCCTTCGGGCCCAAACCGTTGAGAAGAGCAAGTTCAGGTGCGGGAAAGGTGACATAGACACAAAGAAAACGACATTATCTTATCGTATTATCAATGAACTATCTAACCCCGAATACAAACTGTACCTTATCTAACCAGGTTACCCCCGCAACCTTGTTCTTTCTTAAAAGGCATACAATCGAAAACATAAGCTTAAATGAAATGGAACTAACGAACCTAGTGAAAAGTTAATGATTGGAAAGAAGGCGAAGGGCCTGTTGGGGCAAGCACAAAAGCCCACTACATGCAAAACGCCTAAGGATAACAGCGAAACCCACGGCATTGCCCAATAGGGCATGCCCTTCGCAGATAGACATGACGAAGGAGGGAAGCTTTAAAAAAACAAGCATACCCCAGCATAAAAGCCCCTGAAGAGACTGCCGGGCGTGTGCAGGAGAAAGCAATGCAAGAAATGCGGTGATAAGATAAAGGAATGAAAGTTACAATGAACCCATAAATAAAAATGTTTTTTTTCATACTTGTATGGAGCGAGGCGTGAGCCTAGCTCCCACGTTTTAGCCAACAATTTGGTGTTTAGGATAACAAGGACGCAAATTAATATAGTTGTGGCTAAAAGGTTTTCTAGATAATAGAAGTTAGCTTAGTCAAGGTATAAAGTTAAATTGTTGGTTGGGGTCGGGTTTCCAGTGATGGAAGTTCGGCTCCGTTTTGTGAGAAATGGGTGGACCAATAGCAACAACTGCCCGCAGGTAATGTTCAAAACGCCACTTCATTTTACACCCCAAAGGCAGTCTCTAAAGGCAGGTTCTAAAAGTTTCCTTTACCGTATTCTTAGCTTTTGGCTGAGCAGCTTTTGCTCACTTCTTGAAGGAGCATAGTGCATTATATGCACTGAAAGAGCAAGGAAAAGATGCCAGATAAAAGTGAAAAGAAAGTGAAGAGCAATGCAAGGAACAACAATCGAACCTTTGCAGATATTTTTAAAACACGCCTTAGTAGTTAAACAACTCGCCCCACCAGGCATCCTCCCCCTGAAGAAGGTCGAGTGGGGCTAAAAATAGAAACAAAAAAATATGACAACGAAACAAATTTTTGCAAGCTGCGCGAAAACAGTTTTCGCCCTTGCCGCAGTAGTAATGATGAGCAACGTGTTTACAGCATGCTCAAAAGACAACAACGACGGTGATGACAACGGCAACCTCATCACCGCCACCACCACTGAAGGGGTGGGCAAAACCATCGAGGTAATGGTTGCCGAAAATGACAAACCCCAAACAGAAGGGCTTGAAGAAGTAAATAGGCATATTGAAGACGGCTGGCTGAAGATCGACTATCAGGTGAAGGAGCAGACCTTTAAGATTAAGGGAGCCATCACCAAACTCGCGGTAGACTACTGCAATCTCAAGGCATTACATGTTGCACGTGCAGCCACGCTCAGAGAAATCTACTGCCACAACAACATGCTAAACTCCTCCACGCTCAGTCTGCCTGCCGTCAGCAACGGATTGCTCTATTTCAAGGGAGCCTCAGAAGACGCCCAAACGCTCACACCCCAAAAGGTAAAAGAACTGCGCAACAAAGGCTGGAAAGTGTTAATGGAAGACGACGAGGGCTACGCATGGGTGGCGTATGAAGGCGAAGACCCCTCCGCTGAAGAATAAAGATAATATCATCTGCTGATGAAGAGAGATGGAAAAGACACCAATAAACAGGCACAAAGGCCTTACCGCCCGTTAGAGCATTTGGGCAAGTTCTAAGCATTCCCCACAAAGGTTCAATTGCTGTTCCTTGCTTTATTCATCACTATCATTTGGCTTTTAGCTGGCATTTTTTAGTTTCTCTTTCGGTTGCATCGCTCATGGTGCTCCTTCAAGAAGTAAGCAAAACTTGCCAGCCAAATGCCAAAACACAGCAAAGGTAATTATTAAAACTTGCCTTAAAACATCTTACCTGTGGCACATAATGAGGAAAAAGTCAAGACTACCTCTTTATGTTTCTTATGTCCTTATGTCAAAAAAGGACGTATTTATGCCAAAACACGATAAGACGAACGATTTACTCGTTCACCTGTCCACTTGCCAACCCACTAGCCACTGTAAACTTTTCGGTAAGAAATTTAACACTAAAAGTAGCCTTTTTATCCACCAATCGCCAACCTTGCCGCAAAAATTCGATTCTCGCGAAGGTTTGTTTTGGGGCAAAAAGGGGTTAGTTGTAAACGTAAGCAAAATGAATACGCATTGCATAAAACCGCAATTTGCACCAGACTTTGGGCTATTTGCAGCCAAATGCGGTGCAAAATGCCGCTAAATGCACTGCGTTTTGGTGCAAAACGCAAGGTAAAATGCCGCTAAACGCAGTGCGTTTTGGTGCTAAATGCAAGGTAAAATGGTGCTAAATGCAGTGCAAAATGGTGCTAAACGCAATACGAAAAGCATAAAAATTCACTACAATTGTATAGACAAACCCTTAACGAACCATGAAAAACATGGCAAAAAAGGGCAAAATGGGCATCAAAAAGTGGGGTTTTAGGCACTAAAAGGGCGTATTTGGGCATAAAAAATAATGGGTTGGCAACCATTCTAGAAAGGCTAAATGGTGCAAAATGCAGGTTGTTTTCTCAAAAACAGACAAGACGAAAGACTTGAAAGGCCAAAAACAGTAGCCATTTACCTACTTTTTAACCAATAATCTCGCTAGAACGGAGCTAAAAATAGAACGGCATTGTAAAATAAAAATATCGAATTTAAGATTTTGAGTTGATGAGTTCGTGAGTTGATGAGTTCGTGAACTAATAAACTTATGAACTTGTGAGTTGATGAATTTTCGTGTTTGTAAGGTGATTAATTGATGTTTTCGGGAGTTGTTTGGGTTTCGTGAGTTTAGAAGCCAGCGAATTGAATTACCCTGCACTTGCTATGCGAGAGGAGCGTTTATCCTGTGTCGGCATCACAAGGACAACAGACTCCTCTCAATTTACAGAAAGTTTAGAAGTCACCACAACTTCGTTTAATATCGTCAATGTACCGCAGCGTATGCCGCATAATTTTCTTTGCCCAGCGCATTCCCTCGCCATGTTCCGAGTAAGCGATGTAGTCTAGGCCTAGCGCAACAAGGCCTTCGAACTGCGCCAAGGCCTCTTCATTTCGGCCACAATACTTCAATGCCACGGCGTATGTGTACTTCACAAGTGGGTCGTTAGTTTCTTGTGCAAAGGCCTCTTCGGCATATTTAAGGCAATCGGCCTTGTTTTTTGCCTTGATGCAGTATTCAGACACCAAGGTTTTATAGTAATACTCCCTGTGATACCGCTTGCAAACACCTTTAAGATAACGCACCAGCTTATCCCATTGCTTGGCATCTTCCAGTGCCTCCATCCTCCTTCCTATTCGATGGGCCTGTGGCCTGGTGGCATAACCTTCATCCGAATAATCCACATCCGAATTGAGATAGCTGTATTTCAGCTCTTTATAAAACAGCGTAGCTTCCTTCTTTGTGAAGTTGCTCCATACGCCCTTTCCCCTATTTTTCAGGTGTTCTTCCATCAGGGCGAGTGCCTCTTTGTCTCTGAAAAGCGCGCGAAGGGAAAGGGCTTTGTAATATCGGGCATCGTTAACAAACGTCTTAATCCACATCGGGCGATACCCGCTTTCCTTCAAGTCGTGCTCGCTCATATTCAGGATGTTGTCCCATTCGGCAATCGCCTCTTCGTTTTTGTCCAACGCCCAAAGCACGCGGGCACGCGTATAAATAACGTAGGGGTCGGTTGGTTCAACTTTCTTTGCCCTATCCGCATATTGCAGTGCCTCTTCGTTTTTGCGATCATCCCACAAATCATTTGCCATCCGGGTGAGCAGATAGCCGTCTTCTGGTGCCTGCTCCACCATTTTCCGTAGCAAATTACTTGCTGCCCTATATTTCTTCTGCCTTATTAGTTGATTTAATTTGTCCATATCCACATTGTTTAGTTAGGGCTTTTAGTTGCTTATGTTTCTGTCTTCGCACAACAGGCGTGACTTTCGCCACTGCCTTTTGTGTGCGGTTAAGGGCTGGTAGACGGGCTTTTGGAGTGCATGGTACGTTCTTGATCGAAACCATTGGCGATGTCGGCCCAATCGTCTAACATGCTCCGCAGTTGCGTATTTTTGGGATGAGCCTTCACTTACTCTGCCAAAAACGCCCTTGCCCTTTCCTTTCCGTCGCGCAGGTATATGCCTTTCATCTTCGCGATGGCCACGTTCTCGTCGAACTTCTTGTTTAGCGCGCTGTCGCAAACGGCAAACAGCCTCGCGAAATAAAAGCGGGCCGAGTCTTTTTGCTGTTCTATCATACCTTTCGAGGCCATGAACAGCAGGCGGTCTGGATAGTCTTCCGGCAGACAAAGAAATGCTTTCTCGCCGTTATCCATAAACTCCTCGACACGTCCTAACCAACTGAAAACCAGGGCGCGACGATAATAGCAATGCCATTTGTTGGCGCGCGTGGTGTCGATGCGCAACAAACTGTCCGACAAAGACAATGCCCTCAACATCATTGCAGAGTCGTTGTGCAACACCCCTTGCGACACCAACTTGGCCAAACTGTCGCGAAGTTCGTGATAATCCGCCTTGTTTTCTTCGCCCTTACAGCCTATCGTCAAGGCGAAGAGGCTGCAAATGAACAACACAAATGCCTTCATACATCTTGCTTTTAATGGTTTTCTGCTGTTTCTTCCTTTTGTTTGATTTCCTCGATATACCGCTGCGAGTGCCGCACAATTTTCTTTGCCCAGCGCATTCCCTCGCCATGTTCCGAGTAAGCGATGTAGTCTAGGCCTAGCGCAACAAGGCCTTCGAACTGCGCCAAGGCCTCTTCATTTCGGCCACAATACTTCAATGCCACGGCGTATGTGTACTTCACAAGTGGGTCGTTAGTTTCTTGTGCAAAGGCCTCTTCGGCATATTTAAGGCAATCGGCCTTGTTTTTTGCCTTGATGCAGTATTCAGACACCAAGGTTTTATAGTAATACTCCCTGTGATACCGCTTGCAAACACCTTTAAGATAACGCACCAGCTTATCCCATTGCTTGGCATCTTCCAGTTCGTTTAGCCTTTTAAAGACCTGCTTGTCTTGCTTGCTTGTGGAGAAGCCCTCGGCTGTTTCGCTTACGTAAGGCCGGAAATCACTATACTTCAGTCCTTTATAAAATAGTGTTGCCTCTTGCTTGGTGAAGTCACTCGCGAGGCCTTTCGCCCTGTTCTTAAGGTGTTCTTCCATCAAAGGAAAAGCATCTTTATCCCGAAAAAGCTTATGCAAACAGAGGGCATTGTAGTATCTAGCATCGTTGATAATGCTTTTTGCCCAATTCTTTCCATACCCTTTCTGTTCCACTTCCTGTTCACTCATGTTGAGAATTTGTTCCCATTCAGTTATGGATTGTTCGAATTTTTTCATTGACCAAAGGATCTTGGCGCGAATAGAAAGTGTAAGCGGTGCTGTTGGATCAACCGCTTTGGCCCTGTCTGCATAACGTAATGCTTCCTCGTCTTTGTGCCTGTACCAGGAAACAAGTGCCAGCTGACTAAGCACATAGTCATCAGTCGGGTCATCATTCAAGCATCCCAACAGCAAGCGTTCTGCTGCGGCATACTTCCTTTTGTTCATTAACGTGAAATAATCAGTCATGTCCGTGGCGTTTAGTGATGATAGTGATTATCCAATTCTTATACTTTCTTCTGTGCAACGTGTTTCCTTTTACCGCCTCTATCTTGCATCCTTTTACGGTAGTCTTCTTGGTAATGTAAGAGAAAACACATTTGCAAAATGCCTGTATTCCGTTTCTGTATTCTGCTTACAGTTTAAAACTTTTGTTGAACGCATGCGAATGACGAGTGAAGTAGGGATTACCAAAGCAAGGGAGGGGGGGCATTGACGGCGACTCCTCCACCTTTGTTCTATCCTTTTTCCTGTTTTAATTGGTTCTTAAAAGACAAGCCTACGGATTCAGAAATAAGGAATACTTCACATTACGACTATCTACATCATTGCATGATAGGCATCTACGCATTTAACGGAAGAACAAAAAAGGGGGTTGGTTGGCATCTAGAATGAGCCAACCAAGCAGTCAAACACCACGAATTGGTAGAATGCGTGCCATGAACGATGCTTCTTTAGAAAAGATATGTAAGCTTCTCATCATTTAACGTCTTACATTTTCCGCAAAAATAGATTATTAAAGCGACATGCGCAAGTAATAAACTAACAATCATCCTTGCAGATTAAACATTTAACATTCAGTAGCAAAAGATTCAAAAATTCACCCGCCACGCACAATATATCCGCCTGCCGCGCGTTATACACTACGTGTTGAAACGTTTAACCATCATTACGCTGTGGCTGGTTCTGGGCTTTGCGGAGGCCAGTGCCCAATACGATGCGACCTTTTCGCATTACTTCGACCTCGAACCCACGTTCAATCCTGCCGCCGTGGGCAAGCAGCCGAAGCTTAACATAACGGGTGCTTACGCCATGAGCATGGCGGGTTTTGAGAACAATCCGCGAACAATGGTGCTCGCGGCAGACATGCCTTTCGTGTTCGCAGGCATGAACCACGGCGCAGGCGTGCAGCTGATGAACGACCAAATAGGCGTTTTCAAACACCAACGCATTGCCCTACAATATGCCTATAAGCTGAAACTGGGCAGCGCAACGTTGGGATTAGGACTGCAAGGAGCGTTGCTGTTGGAGAACATAGACGGCACACGACTAGACCCGGCCGATGCAAACGACCACGCCTTGCCTACAAGCGAGGAGACGGGAAACGCTGTTGACCTGGGCCTTGGCCTCTATTACATGGCCCGAACATGGTATGTGGGGCTATCGGCGCAACACCTAAACTCGCCCACCGTGGAACTAGGCGAACGCCACGAGCTGCACATCGCACCCACATATTATCTAACGAGCGGATGCAATATTTCGCTACGCAATCCGTTTGTTAAGATAAAGCCCTCGGCTTTGGTGCGAACAGACGGCACAGGCTATCGTGCCGACATCTCCACACGCGTGGAATACACTAACGAGAAACGCTTGTTGTACGCAGGTGTGAGCTATGCGCCCACCATTTCGGTAACGGGCATGGTTGGCGGACGCTTTCACGGCATCGTGTTGGGGTACAGCTACGAGATGTACACCTCGGCCATTAAGCCGGGAAACGGCAGCCACGAGCTGTTCGTGGGCTATGAGCAGGAACTGAATTTCGTTAAAAAAGGAAAGAATAAACATAAAAGCGTAAGACTATTGTAGGGCGCACCCCAACGCAAAGGCCTTGGGCAACGGGCGGTTTGCCGCAGAACGGCATGCAGGAGAGTGCGGCTCGTGTTGATTGGATAAAACAGATGATGAAGAGAAAAAGGCAAATCGTGTTGGCGCTGTGCGCCTTTGGCCTGTCGCTGATGCTTTCAGGATGTTTCGGCGGCAAAGGTATTTCCGCTTCGGGACGTGGTGGCGAAGTGGTTGGTGTGGGTTCGAGCAAGAACTTCGCTGAACCAACGCCCTACGGAATGACCCGTGTGGGCCGTGGATACCTTAAAATGGGCATCGAGAAAGGCGACAGTCTTTGGGGCAAGAACACGCCCGTGAAAGACATTTCGGTGGATGGATTCTGGATGGATGAAACCGAAGTGACCAACTCGAAGTACAAACAGTTTGTGAATTGGGTGCGCGACAGCATCCTGCGCACACGCTTGGCCGACCCTGCATACGGCGGCGACGAGACCTATATGATTACAGAAGACAAGGACGGAAACGCCATTCGGCCTCAGGTGAACTGGAAAAAGCCGCTGCCACGCAAGCCTAACGAAGACGAACAGCGCGCCATTGAGAGCATGTATGTAACCAATCCCGTTACGGGAGAGAAACTTCTCGACTACCGACAGCTGAATTATCGCTACGAGATTTACGACTACACAACGGCCGCACTGCGCAAAAACCGCATCCTGCCGCACGAACGCAACCTCAATACCGACCGCACCGTCGACCCGAACGAAGAAGTGATGATATCGAAAGACACGGCATACGTGGACGACAACGGGAATATCGTGAGCGAAACCATCAACAGGCAGCTTAGTGGGCCGTGGGATTTCCTCAACACGTATATAGTAAACGTATATCCCGACACAACTTGCTGGGTGAACGACTTTACCAACTCGGACAACGAAGTGTACTTGCGCAACTATTTCAGCAATCCTGCCTACAACGACTATCCCGTAGTGGGCGTAACGTGGGAACAAGCCAACGCCTTCTGTGCATGGCGCACCGATTATCTGCTAAAAGGCTTGGGAGCTGTGGCTCGTTTCGTGCAACGCTACCGATTACCCACAGAAGCCGAGTGGGAATATGCGGCCCGCGGCAAAGGCGGAGCAGAATTTCCTTGGGAAAATCCCAGCGTAAAGAACGGACAAGGCTGTTTCTATGCCAACTTTAAACCCGACCGCGGCGACTATACACAAGACGGAAACCTCATAACAAGTCGTGTTGGTGCCTATCCAAGCAACAGCAATGGCCTGTATGACATGGCCGGAAACGTGGCCGAATGGACCAGTACCATATACACCGAGGCCGGTGTCGATGCGATGAACGACCTTAACCCGCAGCTGGATTACAAGGCGGCTAAGGAAGACCCCTACCGACTGAAGAAGAAAAGCGTGAGGGGCGGGTCGTGGAAAGACCCCGAATCGTACATCCGCAGCGCATGGCGCAGCTGGGAATACCAAAACCAACCGCGCGCATACATCGGTTTTCGCTGTGTTAGAAGTCTGGCAACAACGTCCACTGGCAAACCTCAAAAGCAAAAAAGCAAATGACATCGTACAGTAAATACAACCTCGTCTATCGTCTGCAAAAGTGGATGGATAGCGTTCCCGGACAAACTTTCCTCAACTACGCATACAGTTGGGGCGCATCTATCGTTATCCTTGGTACACTCTTCAAGCTTACACACTTGCCCGGTGCCAACCTCATGCTCTTCTTCGGCATGGGAACGGAGGTAGTGGTGTTCTTTCTTTCGGCCTTCGACCGGCCTTTCGACAAGACGGCCGACGGCATGGACTTGCCCTCGCATGTAACAAAAGAGCACTTAGAAGGCACGGACGTTAATGCCGAACAGCCCACAAAAATACGTGTGGCCGCGGTTCAACAACCGCCCGTTGTCGGTGTTCAACAGCAACAAGCAGCAGCCGTTAGGCAGCCCGTTGCCGGCGTTCAGCAGCCCACAGTGGTTGTTTCGGCCAACGCATCAACGCCCACAGGCGCGGTTTCTGCGGCTCATGCCCATGCCAACGCCCAAACGCCGCCTGCTGCAAACGCCGCTCAGGGTTCGCCATTGCTGGCCGACATCGAAGTGGTAGAGGCTACAAGCCGTTATATTGACGAGCTAAACAAACTTACCGAGACGTTGGAAAAGGTTAGTCAGCAAAGCGCGCGCCTCACAAGAGACAGCGAAGAGATGGAAAACCTTAACCGAACGCTCACAGGTATAACCAAGGTTTACGAGATGCAGCTCAAAGGAGCAAGTCAGCAAATCGGCACAATCGACCAGATTAACGACCAAAGCCGACGTATGGCGCAACAGATTGAGCAGCTAAACGCCATCTATGCCCGCATGATTGAGGCCATGACGGTGAACATGAAGATGCAAAACCCATAAGAACGCGGCAGATGGCAATAAAGAAAAGGCCCATATCTCCACGCCAAAAGATGATTAACCTGCTTTATGTGGTACTCATGGCGATGCTGGCTCTCAACGTTTCTACCGAAGTGCTCGAAGGTTTCTCGGTGGTTGAGGATAGCCTTAAACGCACCATATCGGGTTCCACCAAGCAGAACGAGGCACTATACGACGTGTTCGCCAGCCAATTGAAGTCGAACCCGGAGAAAGTAAAGGCGTGGTTCGACAAAGCCGAAGGGGTAAAGCGAGCCAGCGACTCGCTGTTCAATTTCGTTGAAAAGCTTAAGGTAGCCATCGTTCGCGAGGCCGATGGGAGCGACGCCGACGTACACGACATTGTGAACAAAGAGAACCTCGAAGCAGCAAGCCATGTGATGCTAGCTCCGATTGAAGGAAAGGGACGTAAGCTTTACGAGGGCATCAACGCCTACCGAAACTACATCTTAAAGATGGTTAACGACCCCACACAACGCGAAATAATCGCCCAAAACCTCTCTACCGAGATACCCAAAGGCAAGCGTTCGATGGGCAAGAACTGGCAAGAATACATGTTCGAGAGCATGCCCGTGTCGGCCGCAGTGACCCTTTTGTCGAAGTTACAGAGCGACATACGCTATGCCGAGGGCGAAGTGTTGCACACGCTAGTGGCCAACATCGACATGAAAGATATTAGGGTGAACAAGCTAGATGCGTTTGTGATACCCGAAAAGACCACGCTCTACCCCGGCGAAACGTTCTCGGCGAGCATCGTTATGGCGGCGGTAGACACCACACAGCAGCCCGACATATATATAAACGGTGCGCGTGTGAACCTTCGGGGCGGCAAATACTCGTTCGCCGCTGGCGGTGTAGGTCAACATTCGTTTGGCGGATACATCACCATGCGTAACGGTTCGGGCGAGGTTCTGCGCAGAAACTTCCTGCAAAAGTATGAAGTTGTGGCCATGCCAACAGCCGCAACGGTGGCCGCCGACTTGATGAACGTGCTCTATGCAGGCTATACAAACCCCATGAGCGTTAGCGTTTCGGGTATTCCGCAGAACGCCATCAGCATGACCATGACGGGCGGAACACTCACCAACAAGGGCAACGGGCATTATGTGGCCGTGCCTTCGGCCGTCGGGCGCGACGTAACTTTCAACATAACAGCCAACGATAAGGGTAAGGTTCGTTCCTTGGGACAAGCCGTTTTCCATGTTCGTAAGCTGCCCGACCCCACTGCCTACATAGCCGTTGGCACCGACCGCTTTAAAGGCGGCGGCCTAAGCAAGGGTGCACTGATGGGTGCCGAGGGCATACATGCCGCCATCGACGACGGCATTCTCGACATCCGTTTCCGCGTTTTGAGTTTCGAGACGGTGTTCTTCGACAACATGGGCAACGCCGTTCCCATGTCTTCGGCAGGCAGTCAGTTCTCCGAACGCCAACGCGATGCCTTCCGTAAGCTGTCGCGCAGCAAGCGTTTCTACATCAGCAACGTGTCGGCCGCAGGCCCCGATGGCATAACGCGCAAGCTACCGCAAGCCATGGAGGTAATCGTAAAGTAACAATGCGAGGTGCAAAGGCAACAAAGCCACAACCCAATAAGGCATCAAGCATAGGCTTTTCGGCCACGATTGCACCCCAACCATCCAACCCAATTCAACAACAGATGATAAGATTAGCATTCATACTTTTGATGTCGTGCGCCCTGCAAGTGGCTTTCGCACAACCTGCTGCACGCCGAAACAACCAACACAACACCGCCACAGGCAACGCCGATAACGTGAGCCTGAGGGCACGCATATCCTTTCCTACCCAAAGCAAGATGGACGAGGACGTTGTTTGGAGGCGCGACATATACCGCGAACTGAACCTGACCGAAGATGCCAACGCAGGACTTTACTACCCCGTTGAGCCCATCGACGGCCGCATGAACCTCTTTACCTACCTCTTTAAGCTGGTGATGCGCGGACAAGTAAAGGCATACGAGTATCGGTTAGACGGCAACGAGAGCTTTGAAGACTCGGCTCGCATAAAGCCATTGGCATTGCTAGATAACTATCACATCTTCTACGAGCGGGTTGATGGGCGCGTGCGCATCGACAACAGCGACATTCCTTCACGCGAGGTTACGTCCTACTACATCAAGGAAAGTGCCTATTACGACCAGGCAACGGCCACATTCCACACCAAGGTTCTGGCCCTTTGTCCCATCATGAAACGACAAGACGACTTCGGCGATGCCACATCCTACCCCTTGTTTTGGGTGAAATACGACGACCTTGCACCATTCTTGGCCAAGCAAACGGTGATGACGAGCAACCTAAACAACGCCGCAACCATGAGCTTAGCCGACTATTTCACGATGAACAAATATCGCGGCAAGATATATAAAACCAACAACATGCTAGGCCTGACGTTGGCGCAATACTGCAAAACCGACTCGGCCATGGCACAAGAACAAAAGCGTATCGAGGCGGAGATAGCCGCTTTCGAGAAAGGCATGTGGGGTGTGAAGGCACCACAACAAGCCGACAGTCTGGCACAAACCACGAAAAACAGTCGCGGAGTGAAAGCCCCCCGCGCCAACCGCCGTGCAACAATGGCACCCGCACCCAAGAAAGAGAAGGCTGCACGCAGCAGTCAGGGCAGCGCATCGCCACGCATGTCGGTAAGAAGAGAGAGACACTAACCGTAATTTTCACGCGCATTTGGCGTGTACACCCACGTTCGAAGTGCGCACTTTGTTTAATTTAAAACTATTATTGTATGAAAAAGATGATGAAGATGGCTGTGCTTGCCGCAGCATTGACCTTATCTGCAAATGCCAGTGCACAAACGAAGTTAGGTTTAAAAGGTGGTATCAACACCTCCGAAGTTTCGGTAAACGACGACGTTTGGAAAACCGACAACCGCTTAGGTTTCTTTATTGGCCCAACGGTTAAGTTCACGTTGCCCATCGTTGGCATGGGGATGGACATCTCCGCGCTATACGAAAAGCGCGAATCTAAGATGAAGAGCGAGGATGGCAAGCTCGGTTCTGTTGTCTCTCGCGAGCAGTTGGCCATTCCCATCAATGCACGTTACTCTTTCGGCTTGGGCGAAACAGCCAACATTTTCCTCTTTGCAGGGCCGCAGGTAGCATTCAACTTGGGTAAGAAAGACAAGGAAATCGTTCCCGAAGTGGCCGATTGGACACTCAAATCGTCTAACTTCAGCATCAACCTAGGTATTGGTTGCACCTTGGCAGACCATCTCCAAGCCACTTTAGGCTACAACATTGCCGTTGGAAAGACGGGTGAAGTGGAGATTTCAAAGGATGCTGTTGGTGACGCTGTTAAGAAATACGACGGCCGTAGCAACGCTTGGCAATTGGGCGTGACCTACTTCTTCTAAGCAGAAACCTCCTTTTGCTGATGCTCTCTATCGCGGAAACATAATTGTCTAAGCAACTAGACGAAGGCGGTAGGCGAGCAAATAAGACTTATCAACGCTGGTTTTCAGTCGTCATCATGCGGCCGAAAGCTAGCGTTCTTTGTAAGATGAAATGGCTTCCAAGCCTTGTTTGCCGGTTAACAGCGTTACTTGTTAACAGCCAATTCCACTACTTGTTAACAGCCAGTTTCACTACTTGTTAACAGGCAGTTTCACTACTTGTCAACAGGTTATCTTACCCATTTATTAACTGAACAAAAGCGTTAAGCCGTGTTTGGCCTAACGTGTAGCTTGGGACAATGTTGAGATAGAAGGATTAATTGGTGCTGTCTGGCCAATTCAACCTGTTTAGCCAGACAGCCATCCCCATCAATTTATATGCAGCGGCACATCTAATATTGTACAAAACGCAGTCGTTTCGCCATTACCTCATAGCGAAAATCAAGTGCTAAAACAATCGGATTGCTAGCACAATCAAGTTAGTTTGAGCTATACCCAAAAACACAATACCCTACGTGCTGGGGCATTAATTATGTTCCGCAGGCCCATTTTCCACATCCATCAGCTTGGTTTTGCGCGCAATAAAGCTGATGGCACAGACAACAAGAAATCCAATTGCACTCCATCCCCAAGCCGTAATGATGTTGTTGAACGTCCATTCGGGTACAGTAACAACCGCAGTAACACCCAATATAATGACGAAATTCAATAAAATAGCCTCTAACTCACCTCTCTTAGTAAAGGGTCTGTAAAAAAGAAAGGTCGTCACACACAACACTAGGCTTTCATATCCAAACGCCTCTGCTTTGGGAATGTGGTTCAGATAAGTGAAAACACCCGTACCCAAAACAAGTAATATGCCTAACGCCACAAAGATAATCTTACCGCTTTTCTTCATCTTTTCCATACATTTAGTTTGACTTCTGTTCTTTTACGCACCACAATCATTACCCATTGCAGTGCATAGCGCAAAGGTATGTAAAAACAAACAAATAGCAGAACTTTACATAAAAAACATATTTCACTGCTTACCCAAAGACCAAAGAATTGATCAACAAGGAAAAATCACCCACTTTTATACTCGTGAAACAAGCCAAATCATCAGCATACAAGCCACATGTAGATGGTATTGCGCTATATCAATAACACATTTCTCAACCCCAATCAAATTACAGACGTAAACGAATTATCTGCTACAAGAACGAAAAAACCACACTGCATTCAATCACCATTGCTAGGTATAGCAACAAAACTAGGGAGAAAAGCTGCGCGCTAATTGCCATAAAAATGCTAACTTTGCAGATGGCTGCTACTAAGGCAATGTCTATAACAAAAGATAACGCCAAGCCAAAACTGCAATAACGATTATGCCCAACAAACAAAATACATCTCCCTGTGACGCTTGCCCCAAGGCGGCGATGCACAGTTTGCAACGGCGCGGTGCGCAAGCGGGCGGCGAACGCTACGTTGTGGCATTGGCCGGAAACCCTAATACGGGTAAAAGTACGGTGTTTAATGCCCTTACAGGACTGAAACAACACACTGGAAACTGGCCTGGGAAAACCGTGGGAAAGGCCGAAGGCTACTTCGCTTACCAAGGCGAAGGCTACCGCATCGTTGACCTTCCAGGCACTTACTCGCTCTCGTCTACTTCGGAAGACGAGGAAATAGCTCGCGACTTCATCCTCTTCGGACAGCCCGACGTTACGGTTATGGTGGCCGATGCCACCCGATTGGAGCGCAACATGAACCTTATCTTGCAGGTTTTGCAGATTACCGACAAGGCCGTGCTGTGTGTTAACCTGCTAGATGAGGCCAAACGAAACAAGATAGACATCGACCTTAACGCCCTTTCGCGCCGTTTGGGCATCCCCGTTGTGGGGGCCTCGGCCCGTTCGGGGCAAGGTATCGACCTGCTTTTAGAACGTATGCGCCAAGTGGTTGTGGGCGAATACAAGTGCACCCCCCACCGCTCTACCAACCTTCCGCCACATGCCGCGCAGCATGTCAAGGAGTTGGCGCGCAAAATAGCCGAGACACACCCCGACATTTCCAACGCCGAGTGGATTGCTTTCAGGCTAATCGAGGGCGACACAAGCGTGAAAGAGCGTTTCGGAAACACCGAACTAAACGCCCTTGCCGAAAAATTGCTGCTCGAAATTGGCAGTAACTTCCACGACCTGTGGGTGGAAGACATCTACACACAAGCGGGTCAGATTTGCAGTGAGGTGGTTACGCAGGGCTACGAACGCGGACGGCTGCCGCTAGACGTAAAGCTCGACCGCATACTTACCCACCGCATCTGGGGGTTCCCCATCATGTTGGCCTTGCTGTGCGGCGTGTTTTGGCTCACCATCATCGGTTCTAACTACCCTTCCGACTGGCTCAACCAACTGTTGGTGGGCATCATGCACCCAGCCATACACGATGCTTTCGTGTCTATGCACGCCCCTTGGTGGCTCACGGGTTTGCTTGCAGACGGCGTTTACCTGGCCACGGCGTGGGTGGTATCGGTGATGCTGCCGCCTATGGCCATTTTCTTCCCCCTCTTCACCTTGCTCGAAGATTTCGGCTATCTGCCTCGTGTAGCCTTCAATCTCGACGAATTGTTTCGCCGTTCGGGGGCGCACGGCAAGCAGGCCCTAACCATGAGCATGGGTTTTGGCTGCAATGCGGCAGGCGTAGTGTCTACACGCATCATCGATAGCCAACGCGAACGGCTCATTGCCATCATCACCAACAACTTTTCGCTATGCAATGGCCGCTGGCCCACACAGATATTACTGGCCACGCTGTTTATCGGCGCAGCCGTTCCTGCACAATATGGCAGCATGGTTTCGCTGGTAGCGGTGATGACGGTGGTGCTTATGGGCGTTGGTTTCATGTTCGGCAGTTCGTGGTTGCTGTCGCGAACCATCCTTCGCGGCGAGGTTTCCACCTTCCATCTCGAACTTCCACCCTATCGTCCGCCCCAGTTTTGGCAAACGCTTTACACCTCTATCATCGACCGCACGCTGATTGTGCTGTGGCGTGCCGTTGTGTTTGCCGCCCCGGCAGGCGCACTGATATGGCTTTGTTGCAACATCCACGTGGCCGATGCTACCATTGCCCAGCATCTTATATCGCTACTCGACAAGCCCGGATGGTTGATGGGACTGAACGGCGTGATACTTCTTGCCTACGTGTTGGCCATTCCCGCCAACGAGATTGTTATACCAACGGTAATGATGCTGACGATGCTTGTGTTGGGACAAAGCGACATGGGCGCAGCTGGCGTGCTGATGGAAGGCACCGAACAACAAACCAAACAAATACTGCTGTTGGGCGGATGGAACATGCTAACAGCCGTTTGCCTGATGGTTTTCTGCCTATTGCATCACCCTTGTTCCACCACTATCTACACCATTTATAAGGAAACGAAGAGTGCCAAATGGACCATCGTGGCCACGTTGTTGCCCTTAGCCCTAGGTGTTGTAATGACTACGCTCATCGCAACCGTGTGGCGAATGGTGGCGGGATGAGTTTGTGAGGTGGTGAGGTTTTGAGTTGATGAGGTGGTAAGTTTTTGAGTTTCTAAGTTCTTGAGTTTATGAGTTCTCAACTCCTCGTTAGGAATTATAACACAAACAAGTTCAGATAAAAGGCTTGTAAGCTAAGAAACTCGTAAACTTAAATACTTACCACCTCAAACAACAACTCAAAAAACTCATGAACTCAAAAACTCACCAACGCAAGCAGCAACTCAATAAACTCATGAACTCAAAAACTTACCACCTCAAACAACAACTCAGAAACTTATAAACTCAAAAGCTCAGAAACTCAAAAACATGTCATCCAACATCACAACAAAGGCTAAGGCGTTTTTTGCCAAGCCCTTCTTTCACGACCGCCGTACCATTCTTTGGTTGTGGATTGCGTTATCGGTTATTGCCGCCGTGTTGAAATACAATCGCACCGACAACAACTACCGCATCTTCCGCGGTGTGTTTTGGCATACGCTGCAAGGAACACCACTCTACGCAGAATATCCGCTAGAATACTACGATGTAAACCACTACGGCCCATTCTTTTCGCTCGTAATAGCGCCTTTCGCGCTGATGCCCATACCCCTAGGGCTTGTGTTTTGGTGCATCGCCCTATCGCTAACCCTCTATTTCGCCATAACACGGAGCACGTTTAGCAGTTGGCAGCAGATGTTCGTGCTTTGGTTCTGTTCCGAAACCCTGCTCACGTCGCTCTTCATGCAGCAGTTCAACATCGCCATTGCAGCCATCATCATCGCCAGTTACGCCTTAATTGAGAAAGAACGCGACTTTTGGGCGGCCTTCCTCATCGTGCTTGGCACCTTCGTTAAACTCTATGGCATCGTTGGTTTGGCGTTTTTCTTCTTCTCCAGGCATAAGGGCAAGTTCGTATTATCGTTGTTGTTCTGGGGTGTTGTGTTGTTCGTAGCACCGATGATTATCAGTAGTCCAGGCTATGTGGTGAGCCAATACCACGAGTGGTTTGTGTGTTTGGTTGAGAAAAACGGCGAAAACTTGGCATCCGAGGCGCAAAACATCTCGGCATTGGGTATGGTTAGGCGCGTGTTGGGCAACCCCCAATACAACGACTTACTGATTTTAGCCCCAGCCCTTGTGCTTTTCGCCCTTCCCTACCTTCGTTTTAAGCAATGGCGCAACGAGGGTTTCCGCATGACTTTGCTCGCCTCGGTGTTGCTTTTCACGGTGCTTTTCAGTACGGGGAGCGAGTCTAGCTCGTACATCATTGCCCTTAGCGGCGTGTGCGTATGGTATTTTGCTGCCCCTTGGCAGCGTGGCAAGGCCGATATTTGGCTGCTTGTCTTCGTGTTCATGTTGTCGAGCATGGGCTCGTCCGACCTTTATCCGCGCGCCATCAAGCGCGAATACATCCAAGCCTACTCGCTCAAAGCCCTGCCTTGCCTTATCGTTTGGCTGAAACTTTGCTGGGAAATGATGGTGAAGAATTATGGGGCTCACCCCCAAACGCTCACCAAAGGACAAGGGGAGTGATAAGACAGGCAACATGCCGACAAACGAATAAAACCTGTACGGGCTATAATATACCCGTTTGTGTTTAATGCTAAAACCATTCAATGGTGAGGAACAGCAGCCATAAGAATGTAAAATATTTGCACCAAACTTTAACATTATGAGTGCCCTCGCCGCAAAATCTTTGGGCGTGGGGCGAAATTTGGCACGTATTTTTCAAGTTTATAACAACATGATTTACAGCTATTTGCAAGAAATAAAGCGTAAAACACGGCTTTTTTAGCATACAATTGAGGCTTTTGGCACAACTAAGTGCTCTGACAAAAGCCGCCAAGCCGCTTTTCGTCTTTAAGAGCTAACTTGTTTATAAACAACCATTTACATCCTATTCTCATGTCTTTTGTCTGCGCTTTGGTGCTAAAAGCCTTGCGTTTTGGTGCAAATTGCAATGCGATTTGGTGCTAAATGCAATGCGTTTTGATGCTAAATGCAATGCGTTTTGATGCTAAATGCAATGCAAAAGCAAGCGTTTTGACCAGCATTTTTTGTTGTTGCGGATGCAAATTTGGCACAAATTTTCTTCAAAGAGAAATGCAAAAGCATAGTAAATGGCAAAAAGTTGAGGGAAAAGCACGCAATATTTGCTGCTGTCTTTATCACTTCGGCGCATTTTATATGGGTTTTTCAAGGTATTTTTTTCTAGAATGGTTCGGCCAAAAAGTGCGTTTTGTAAAAAGTGTTTACCAATTTAACAGATCCTTAACATGCCGATTCGAAAGTCCGCAATTGAGCTGAAACAGGCTTGATGTAGCCCATATGGCCTGCCGAAATGTTCATATAATTGATGTACTTAGACCTTGCACAGACCATAAATCCACAATTAACATTGAAGTAAGCTTGACTTTTCTCCCTTTCTTATCTACTTGAGAAGAATTAGTATGAATGTTATATAGAGTTCTATGCTTTCCAACTAGATAGCGTTTTATCAAACCTATTCAGTACGTTTCTGTATGAATCTATCCACGCATTGGTTCTTTCAATGCAAAACCTCTGCTTATACAGCAATTCTTCTAGTAGTTCTTCTTCCCTTTGCTTTCCTAGGCGTTTGTTGAATGCAACGTTTGGGAAAACCTCGTGTTCATGGCATCTCCGTCTGAACTGTTCAGTGTCAAGACCTTCATCTGTGTTAAGAAAGAGTCCCGATACGGGCAAGCCTGAGTCCTTAATCCCAGCGAACAAGCCCTGAAGTACCTCGGAGATGCAGTGAAGGTCGTTGGGCGAACCCGAAACGGGAGTGGACATGGCAAGCGGTATTCCCTAGCTGTCGGTGACATATATGGCATTGGTAGTCTTCCTTTTCTTGCGTACTTGATAGCCACAGCACTCCCCACCGCGAAGCGTGGTGGTGTGGCTGCCGTCCAAATCCACGCTGGACATGTCCAAGAAAAACCTGTGACGGCTCAATATCATGCCCCAAACCTTTTTCCATTCGCCGTTCCTCGA
>ERZ773059.575-NODE-575-length-19697-cov-4.966755_pt1 | contig 19697 bp, 19 predicted proteins | sample MGYA00580514_ERZ773059 | MGnify/ENA primary metagenome ERZ773059 (study PRJEB29015, sample SAMEA2737981) | human oral metagenome | biome: human oral; feature: human-associated habitat; material: dental | place: China | collected 2056 ...
AAAGAAGAAATAAAAAAATATGTAAAATAAATTTACTAATAATGTAAATAGATAACAAAAATATTTACACAGAAAAGATCATTCGCTACAATATGTAACATAAAAGTAGGAGAATAAGTCTATGAGCGATAAGAGTAAGATCAAAAGGCTGCGTGAGAGTCGTGGTCTTAGTCAACAATATATGGCTGATGTACTCGGTATGAGTCGGCCTTCCTACGATAAGGTGGAGATGGGTACGAAGGAATTAACGGTCGTTGAGGCGAAAAAGTTGTCTGAGGAGTTGGGTGCTAGTTTTGATACTATTTTCATGAAGAGCGAACCAGGCATTGATTACGACAAAAATCGCTATAAAGAGATGATTCGTCGATTCATTAAGTACGCTAGTGCGGATGGTGATGGTAGGATTCCTAAAACGAAGTTAGCCAAGTTACTTTATCTTCTTGATTTCTCATGGTATTACGACACTTTAGATTCCGTAAGTGGATTGCAGTACCGCAGAATTGCACAGGGCCCAGTACCAGACGAGTTTTTCCGTGTTATTGATGAAATGTATGATGCAGAAGAGATAGATATTAAAGTTCGGGGCAGGGCAATGATGATTAGTCTTAATGAAGATCTTGACCCAGTAAATAACGACCTACTCTCGGAAGAGCAGGATAAGCGGCTCAGAGAAATTGCAACTCAGTGGAAAACAGCCAACACACAGACGATAGTCGACTACACTCACAGCCAATTGCCATGGCGCTACTGTGAGCCAAGTGAATTAATCCCATATGACGCTATAATTCAAGAGGATCCTGACCATGTATACCAGCGGCCGATACCTAGTACAATTTGATCCTTATACAAAGAGGCATTACATTAAAAATATAGCCAAGCCGTATAGTGATAGACAGTGGCAAGCTACGCAAAAGTCTATAGAATTTGTGCTTGAACATATAGAAAAACATATTCTCACTGATAAGGCAGAAACAATTCATGTATCAGATGTGGGCCGGATCATTAAATTATATTTCAAAATTGCTGGAACGAAGGATTCTGCAAAGGGATCGGGCAATAGAGCTGTGGTTTTCCTTGATGATAAACTATATGTCGCAAGAGTGCTCTTAATTTATTCTAAAGAAGAAATTTGTGAGCCTAATGAAACTACAAAATGGCAGAAGATTGTTAACGATCAATTTCCAGAAATTATGAGAAAATTCTCTAGTCGCTAGTGACCTAGGTTAGTAACTTAGTATCAGTTAGTGTACTGCTTAGTTTTAATTCGTTAGAATATCTATAGTATGATCGAATCTCAAACTGAACAATACGTGCTTGACATTCTAGCCAATCTTGGTTGGTAAACGTCCCTAACCTTAAAAACAAACTGCAACAAACCATCCCAAGCTCTAGCCGGGCGTTAGCCCAGCTGGTACTGTGGCTGTGTATGAAGCCATATAAACAAATAGATAAAGCTGAGCGACTCGAAATTGGTATTCTCTTGGAGCGGAGGTATTCGGATGCAGAGATTGCTCGCGTGTAGTTTACCCTGTATTGTGCCTGGTATCACAATAATAGTTCTAAACAACAGACGTGCTCAGTTAAATGAATTAACCGATATGAGTGTGAATGAAACCGGGGTGGTATGAATAATTATGGCTGAGAGATACGAACAGCCTAAATGAGCAATCCTATTTCACTAAAGAACTCATTTCGGGTTATGCATCGAACATCTAGTTTTTCGCATATATCAGGTATTCTTATCGACTTTACTGGATTTCCTTGACCGAGATTTGGTATTTTTTGCTCTTCGCTGACAATAGTTATGTGCATTTCTTTGGCTATTGCTATAATCCACGGATCGGCTATACTTTCATTTACCCATCCTTTCGCTTGGTCAATCAGTGCACTTTCTTTGTAAAGCCCACACGATTGGACGAAATTCAAAATAGTTTGCCATTGCTCAGAGTAATCTTTGTGGTTTAAATAACCTTCGGTATAGTACTGGTTTAGCCAATCTTGAAACCATGAACTTTTTGTAATTTCATCTTTTACAATTTTTGGAATTAGCACATGTCTGTTAAGGATGTCAGATAGACGTTCCCAGTAAGTTGGGAAGAATTCATTGCGGTAATACCTGTCATACGAATCAATGTAAATGTTTGTATCAAGAAGATATTCTTTCATGGTTACTTTAAACTCTTTTCTAGAATTTTGAAGCCTTTATATCCGGTGCCTATTAGACGAAATGCTTCTGTATATGAGACCTGATCTTGCATAATTGCATTATGAACAAAATGAAAGAATGTCTTATCTATACGAAATCTTATGTTGTTGCTATAGCTTCCTCCAGTTGATTGTCTCCGTGACGGTGCTTCAGACTCCATTAATAGGATGATGTTGTTATACTGAGTTTTGTTAATTTTACCAGAATCCAATAAGCGCCTTGCTATTACATACCGGCTAACATGGTACTTACTTGCTAGTTCTTCTATATTCAGCGTATTCTCGCGTTCAAATAGTAGTTTAGGGACGAGTATTTCGGCGGTTACCCTGTTGACGAGCGCTTCAATCCCTGTGTGGCTATAGTCATTTTGCTCGTCTTTATTGGAGATTCCCTCATTATCTATAAACAGGCGTACTAATTCGTGAATTAAAGTGAAAAGTTGGGCGTTTCGACTGTCTTTTTGGTTAACAAAAATGATTGGTGCCTTAGAATTATTAAGAGAAAACCCTCGAAATTCATTTGGGTTGAGGGGGCGATGCGTATTGTCTTTAACTTTACCATTGAAGAATACAAATATACCAACAGACGAAATTTTGTCTCTAAAATAGCGAATGGGGTCATCTTTTGAGTCAGGAATATGATTAATAGGTATACCCAGTTTGCGACGTATGTGTTCTGCAATTATTAGATGATCAGTTGTCTTGAAGAGCTGAGTATTAGTAATACTTAAATCTTCATCGATTTGGTTTTGTAAAAAAGATTGTTTCTCCTGCATTTCGATTATTGTATCGCGAAGTTCAGCACTCATGATGCTTATCTCTCGAGATTTAAGGGTTCGGAATGACAACCTTTGGGTGTTCACGTCTACCGTCTTATCTAATACTAATAGTCCAACAGGTATTTTTATAAGTTTACTGATTTTCTCTATTTGAGTATATGTTGGTAATTTTTCGCCAGAAAGGAAATTGTCGAAATTAGGTATATTTTCTTGTAGCAATCCGATTGGCACATTGGATTGTTCTATGTAGTATAAAAGAGTGCTTGTACTAATAGGTATTCTTTTTGTCATAAAAGCCTCTCATGTCTTATAAATTAATTATAGCATGAGAAATTATTGCCAATGGCAAGCGCTACCTAATCCTTCCCTGGTAGTATCTTAATATTACTCTCATATTACTTACTTACTCCCAGTGATAACTAGAGGTAAATATTTCACCAACCTCCACCTAATCAGCTCTGTTATTAATATACTAAACCGGTTAGTACGTTTTGCTATGATGGAAGCGTGCCTCGAATCGTCTTGTCCAAAATACCCACACCTCATTTAACTAAAATTCACTATCTTAACCATACCAACATATCATTTGCGACCTCGTATTCCACATAACCCGTCTACTATTGAATAATACCTACCATATATATCTCCCTCGCATCCTCCCACCTACGAGACAGCTCTCACCCAATGACAGCAACCAGGTATGGCGGTATGGCGGATAAAACTGCCTACGACGAGCTACTATGAGACAACAGGATGCGCAGTAAACGAGACGAGGCAGTGACTAGTAAAGATAGATAGGTATATCCGGCATCCATAAACGAAACAGCACAATCCTTACACCTCCAGTAACAAACCGCTAACAGTAGCAGTCATTAATTACTACTCACAGTAATCTCATACCACAATTAGCAGCCTACACTACACTAACCACTACCACACATACACATCATTAAACAAACGAAGTGGCCATATGTCTATTGTCATTAAGAAAGAAAAAGACACCCCGAAAGGCTATAACCATGCCAACAGCATAGAAGACTATTAGAGTTATGCGACGCACTGGTTGTATCTCTCTAAAAGAAGGAGTGTCAAGCATACACGTTTTCTCTGCCTAAAAGAAACTAAATAGCACCAACAGCTTTCTCAAAATGTAAAAATAACAGCATAATACGATAAAAAAGCGAACATAACGAAAGGCGTGAATGATATAATACCAGCATAAGATGATAAACTTTGAAGAAGAGGCGCTAATTGACCCTGCATCTGCCGCGCATGACATCCGCCAGATCAGTACTCAGCTGGCCGGGGTAGATAAAGTCATCGCTGTCTTTTGTCAGGAGTTGGGAATTGAGGGAGTGAAGTAATGGCGGGAAAAACACCAACAGTCTATATGGATGAGAGTGGCGATCTTGGTTTTGATTTTTCAAAGCATAAAACAAGCCGGTATTTTGTAGCGGCCTTTGTATTCACAAGCGAACCAAGGCAGCTAGATAAGATAATTAAGAAAATATTTGCAGGATTCAGCAAACTAGAAGTGAAGAATCACCATGGTATGCTGCATTGTTATAAAGAGAAGCCAAAAACTAGGCTACGGCTACTCAATGCACTTGTTCGATCAGATGCTAGTATTTTGATAATAAGGCTTGATAAGACAAAAGTCTACACCCGCCTACACGATGAAAAGCATGTTTTATACAACTATGTTATTAACATCTTGCTTGATCGAATGATTAGTAAAAAATTGGTCCCTCTTGATAAACCGATTCGTTTTGTTGCATCACGTCGTGAAACAAGTAAATTTTTGAACGAAAATTTTACAAACTATATTACTAGGCAAACATCAGGTCGACATAATCTTGATATAAAAACAGAGATCATCAAACCGTCGCAGGAGAAGGGTTTGCAGGTTGTTGATGCGGTAGCGTGGTCATATTTTCGTGATTATGAACATGACGACAGCTCGTATGCAGATATTTTACGTTCTATCACAGTTGAGGAGGGAAGGTTGTTCAAATGACGAATACCATAGACAAGATAAAACCTCTGCCGCTATATTTGAGGAACCATACGGAGCCCCACGACAGAGGAATTACTTACCGTCTTCACGATATCATGGGAGTGGATTGTGTGTCAATACTTAAGCGTATAGGCTTGGGGAGATAGGCTCAGTTGCAATGTGTAAAAGAATTTTTAAGAACCAGACTAAACTGAGTAGAGATGTGTCATTTTACGTAATTGGTACTTTTAGTAGAAATCCGTGTGCGTTTATAGATAAGAGACTATTCGATGAGTATATCAGTAAATATCTTTTTCCCAAGAAGGGTGATATTCTAGTTTCTGTTTCTAGTACAATTGGGCGATTAGTTGTCTGTGATGGTGAGTCTGCTTACTTCCAAGATTCGAATATAATTTGGCTACAGCATAATGAGGGCTTAATATTAAATACATTTTTAAATATGTGTATAGCAGGACTAATTGGATTGTGGAAAGTAAAAGTAGCACTATGTCTAGGTTAAACAGCAGTAACTTTCTTGCAATGAGAGTAGACTTGCTAGATATTAAAGAGCAGCAAAAAATCGCCGCTTTCCTCTTCGCACAAGACAAAAAAATAACCCTCACTCGCCAACAGCTGGATAAAACAAAACAATTTTAAAAAGGATTATTGCAAAGGATGTTTGTGTAAGATGACGAGCCAAATTGAGGTGCGTAGTAGAGAGGGGGTGTTGTTTTGTGTTCCGTTGGATATTTTTAAAATTACCTTACAGTACACCACTGTATTCGAAACAAAGCCATACAATGAAATACTCAAAAACAAAAGAGTGCAGCTATCGGAGTTTAGAAAGCTGTATATCAAAGCCAAGGTCCCTTATCCAGTAGTATTTATGAGCAAGAATGACATCGAAAGTCAGATTGATAACTATATAAAAAAGACTTTTGCTGGAGTTGATATGAACAGGCAATATTCTATTGCGAGTCACGGTACTGTAGATATAAGTGAGATATCCATTGTGCTTAGGCATATAGCTGCACTACAGTCTGAAGTCAGCAAGAGCATACCGGATAGAAATAATTTATGTGGCATATTTTTAAAGCAAAAATATAAAAGTATGAGTGTTAAGGATAAAGCTCGTATTGCAAGAGAAAAACTGGATATAAATACAGATAGAATAAAGAGTACACAGGGCAAAAAGGAGTCATTTCTATACCTAGAGAGGCAATTGAATAAACGTAATATTTTTATTTCTACGTACAATCATCGTCTATGTGCACAAACTATACAAATAGAAGATTTTGCTGGGATTTTTATAAATCACAAAAAAGCACCCTATATTTTTATTCGTGCAAGTGATGATAAAGGTATGATAGACCCTTGGGGGAGGAAGAACCTTATTCTTATGCTGATGCTTGGTATGCTATTGCATAAAAATAATAAACCTGTGATGCTTAACACAAAACATAACTCCGATATTAATGATGAAGCGTATCAGCTTGCTGAAGAGATACTTATGCCACAAGAGGATTTCTCAGAGTGTGTGCATATAAAAGATCTAGTTGATATCAAGAAGGTCAGTGAGCTATACAAGGTTAGCCCGTCTGCGGTTATTATGCGCTGTTACAGATTGAAGCTAATTAGTAATAAACAAAAAGAAAGTCTTCTGAGGGAGTGTAACGAAGAATTTGAGAAAATCAGGTCTAAAAAGGGAGGTGGCCGCAATAGAGCCATTGAGAATGGTATTGTCTTGAATGTTGGAAGTGGAGCGACGGATATCATACTGAATAGGAGTAAACAAGGTCTAATAGATAATACACGGGTAAATAATCTTCTATGCCCGAGAAAGAGTGAGGACTTTTCCATTGATGGAATTAGAGAATACCTTAATGTCTAGTAACTTCACTATAATTCTAGACACAAACTTTATACGAGAAACTAGCTTGGAGATATTACAAAAAATGCAGAAAAATAGTCGACTAATAACTATAAAAGAAGTTGAGAAAGAATTACCTAAACAGGCAAGAGGAAAATTTAAAAGTTCAGGTATAGAAGTGGTATGCTTAGGGGCTGGTGAGTATGTGGTTCTTGAAAAAATATTCAATAATTCGTCTGCAATAAAGCTTATGAATTATTATTCTAATAAAGGTATGGCAGACCCGCTTCTATTAGCCTATATTGTACATAACAAGACTAGCGGTGATAAGCAGCTGTCAATGTTTGATAAACCACTAGAACTTGCGACTAGAGATAAAACTTTGCGAACGTGTTGTAAAGAGTTAGGAATTGAACTATACGAGGACAAGAAACAACTAACATGACCTACCAATCCGAACAGACCCTCGAAAATGACCTTGTTGCTCGACTGGTAGCCGGTGGGTATAGTAAGGTTGCTACCTGATGAGGCAGCAATGCTGGCCAACCTGCGATGGCAGCTAGAAACGCATGATGCTGCCAAGCCTAGTGGTGCACCACTAACATGATACAGAATTTAAAAAGTGCACTTAATCACTTGGGGTTATGGAGCGGTATTTGAGCGGGTGAAGACGCTGTGCGATAAAATGTATTTGGTGCGTGAGAATGGCGGTAGCGTATATTTAAGTTTTTAACACAAATCAGTGGTGCTAAAACGAATACCAGGTAGTGCAGCAAATTACTAATACCGATACCTACGAAACGCGCTATAGTGTAACCATATTTGTTAATGGCAATGAAAAGCTGCGCAGTAAGCGTGAGCTCATCAATAAGTTCACCTTCAGCTGGTTTATTGATAGTGATAGTATCGAGGCGGAGTTTCAGCGTTTTTAGAGTGAGCAAAAGCAGCAGATATTAGAGTGATTAGCTGTAGCGGAGGGCTTTGACTTGGCATGATTGCGCTGGCTGATTGATAATTATAACTATACTAGGCGATTGCTGCGGAGTAATGAGTATGTGGCGGCGCTGAAGGATAAGCCACAGCTCAGTGGCTGCAGGCTTTAATTAAGTGCTTAAAGTCGACGATGGACTTGTTTATTGATACATTTGTAGAATAAAATATGATATATGAAAATCTCCGCTCACCTTAAGCCCAATTCTCGCCATCGTGAAGAGGTGGTAGTAGACAGCGATGGCACGTATATTATCTACACTAAGGCACCAGCGATTGAGGGCCGGGCGAACGCGGCGGCGATTAAATTATTGGCCAAATATTTTGGTGTAGCGCAGTCTCGAGTAAAGCTAGTGCGAGGTGCGACGTCGAAGCATAAGGTGTTTAGTATCGATAGCGCAGTTATATAAAACACAAGTGCGTTGGATACAAAGTATCCAACAAAAATGATGATGCAGCTTTTTTGCAGAATATACTAAGGTTTAGTGTATATCAGAAAAGTGAGGCGCGATGAAACGCTGAAACTTAAATTGCAGAGTATCTTTCTTCTTCCTGCACGCGTTTGCCTTGTCTTACCTCGTTGGATAAAGCGATGATAACACCATCATTAATCCGATAAGTTTTCATTATGGTGCATTAATCTGCTTTTATAATATCGACTTAGATAAGTCTCAAAATGAAAAAGTAAGAAGCCTAAAGAATTTTGATTTTCAGACTCGTGTATCCTTACGGATAATTGACACCTGGCGCAGTCTTGCCCAGTAGCGCCTGCACAGTGACAAAGCGATAGCCTTGCTGCTTGAGTGTGCTGAGGATGCAGGGCACAGCATTAACAGAGGTGGGGTGAATGTCGTGCATGAGGATGATAGCGCCTGGCCGCGCACCAGCAACGGCACGGTTGCAGACAATGGTGCTATTGCGATCGGCCCAGTCGCGTGTATCGACCGACCATAAGATGGAGGCCATACCGCGCTGGCGCAGTTGCTCGAGAACGACGCTATTTACTGCGCCATATGGTGGGCGCATGATAGTCGGTGCAACGCCTGTTGCTTGGGTAATGGCACTGTTGGTTCGGTCGATCTCGCTGCCGATTGCTTCTGCACTATACTGTGGCAGAACCGGATGGCTCCACGAGTGATTACCAAGCTGGTGACCACTGGTATGGATGCGGCGCACGACGTCAGCACGAGCTGCAACTTTGCTGCCGATCATGAAGAATGTACCTTTTGCACCGTATTGGTCTAGGGTATCAAGCAGCTCGTTTGTGTATGGCCCAGGCCCATCGTCGAAGGTGAGGGCAATGCAGGCCTGAGCGCACGATCCAGAAGGTGCTGGTGCGGCTGGCACAGGGGTAATAATTGGTTTTGGCTGTGGTTTTGGCAGAGTAGGGATGGTCGTAATCTGCCGCGCCTGGGTGGTTTGCAATGCAGCGAGGATACTCGTGAAGGGGAGAGAGATCGTCATCGTACCATAAGATGACGGCACGAGCGCAGCTTGGCTAAAGGGCCAGGCAAGCGCATTGTCATTGGTGATAATGAAGTTGGTGAGTGCGTCTTCTGTGACCATTTCGCCGAGATCGACAGCTGGCTGCTGGCGCTCGGCAATTGTTGCCGCAACGGAGCGCTGCGCAGCATCAATAACGGTGCGGAGGTATGCGGTATTGCCACCAACGAGGTCGCGCAGGGTGATAGCCGCGCCCGTCTGCTTGTTGAATGTCCAAAATCGGGTGAAGTTGGCGGGGTGAGCACCGTGGGTGTCTTGGTTAGCTTGGACAATAACGGATAGGGCAGCATTGGTATTATGGGTAATTTGGTAGCTGATTGCCTCGGTCATTGGTCGGTGGAAGGTGCGGCCGGCTGCGACACTTTGGCGAAACTCGTGGTCGAGCTGATCGATGGCACTGGCGACGGTGGTGTCGATCGTGCGATTGCCTGTCAGTGGATATTCGAGGGAAGCTTTTTCTTTAGCAGAGGTGCGGCTGACCAGCTTCGAGCGGATGCCTTGGTAGTGCGAATCGACAAAGGAGTATTTCTCATCTGTTTTATCGGTTGTGCGTGCGGCTGATGGGGAAGGCTGCGGTGCAGCAGGCCGCACCACATGGACGATAATAAGGGTAATAACGAGGCCACATAATGCACAGGCAAGTAGCGCAAGCAAGATAACCATGCGCCGCCGTGCTTGCGTGCAGCGCTGTTGGTGTCGCTGCAAACGCGATGCTGGTGAGGGAGATTGACGCTCCATACCGCTAGTATAGCAAAATAATGAGCATAAGCGCCATAGATATGATGATTATGCTCACACCTATTGCACCAGCGCAGCCTATGGTATAATTTAGGCAGAATATGGGACCACAACAGCCGCGATTCAATAGTTTTCCTGAGCAGCCTCGGGCAAACAACCAGAATATCTACCGTTCGCCAGCGCCTCAGGCGCATGAGCGGCTTCCTGCGCTGATGCCCGAGCGTCGGAGCGAGCAACAGCCCGCTGACACGCATGAAATGATGCCGATGGTCTCGCAGAGCCTCACGCTGCCAGCTCTTCCTACCACGGTTATTGCTGCGCCACAGCCCGACCCGGATACAACCGTCACGGCTGCTCCTGCAACTGCTGCAGACGAAGATCTGATCGAGAAAGATTGGGTTATTAAGCTCAAGCAGATCATTAAGGACACTCAAGACGACCCCTATCAGCGCGAGCAGCAGGTCAGTGCTCTGCAGCGCGACTATATCTACAAACGCTATGGGCGCAAAATTGGCGCAACGGAGAACTAGATGAATACCGTCACCACTTTCATTATTGTTTTTGGCTCGGCTGGCCTTATTCTGATCATCTTGTTTGTTGCCTTCATCGTCTATCGCAATAGCATGCGCGAGGCCAAGAATTACGAGCGAGGCCTTAAGATGGTGCCGATTCTCATCCACTTGCCACCTGCTAGTGACGATATCGACGGTGGTGGGCGCGACAAGCGTGACCTCACAGAAGAGGTGCTATCGCAAGCCCAAGTGATGTACAACATCATTGCGAGTACCAGCACTAAGGGTTTTATGAGCCGGATCTATGGGCAGCGCCATGTGTCATTTGAAATTGTGGCGCGCGAGGGTCTGGTGTATTACTATGCAGTGGTGCCAACAGTGCTGACAGACACAGTGCGCCAGGCAATTGCTGCAGCTTACCCGTCGGCACGGTTAGAGGAGGTGTCGGAACACTCGGTGTTTAGTAAGGTGGGTAAGGCGAGTGGAACGATTGGTGGTGAGTTTACTCTGCGCAAAGAATTTATTTACCCGATTTCTACCTATATGGAATCTAAGCGCGATGCGTCGCGGGCGCTGCTCAATGCAGTGTCTTCGGCTGGGCGCGAGGATGGGGTGGGAATCCAATTTTTGATCCGCCCAGCGTATGAGAAATGGACAAAGCGCTCTATCTCAGCTGCCGAGCAGATCGTCAAGAACAAGGGTGAGAAAAAGAGTAGTGGCGGCAGTAGCCTCTCGGCGCGTGATGTTATGCAGGCACTATGGAAGCCGCCCGAGGCAAGTGACAAGAAGGAATTCCAAGCCGAAAAGCCGCTCAGTGCGGTGGAGCAGGCTAAGGTTGATGCTATCCAAGAAAAGATTCGCTACCCTGGCTATGAGGTAATGATCCGCGTGGTGGTGTCGTCCAACACGGCGGCGCGCTCACAGGTGCTGCTCAAGAATATTGTGGCGGCGTTTGCACTGTTTGATTCGCCGAGCTTTAATGGCTTTAAGTTTAACCTTACTAAGAATGTCGATGAGCTCGCGACAGCCTTTATCTTCCGATTCTTCCCGCAGGCAAATAGCCGCGATATTCTCAACTCAGTCGAGCTTGCAACTCTCTTCCATTTGCCAGATCAAAATAGCATTCCTACCTCGCAAGTCAAGCGCCAGATGAGCAAGCAAGTCGATGGCCCAACAGAGGTGATGGAGACGGGGCTGTTGCTCGGCTACAATGAGTTCCGCGGCGTGCGCAAGCCGATTCGCCTGGCAGATAAAGACCGTCGGCGTCACATCCATATCATTGGTCAGACGGGTGTAGGTAAGTCGGTCTTGCAAGAGAACTTGGCCTACCAGGATATGCTGGCGGGGCGGGGTTTTGCCTTGGTTGATCCACACGGTGACTTAGCTGAGGCGCTGCTTGCCAAGGTACCGCGTGATCGGGTAGAGGATATTGTCTACTTCGACCCAGGTGATATGAGCAACCCGATTGGTCTTAATATGTTTGAGTTTGATCACCCCGACCAAAAGGACTTCTTGGTGCAGGAGGCAATTAACATGCTGTATGGCTTGTACGACCCAGGCCACACTGGTATCGTTGGGCCACGCCTCGAGCACATCTTCCGTAACTGTGCGTTGCTGCTGATGGCTGATCCTGCGGGTGGAACGTTTGTTGATGTGCCAAAGCTGCTGGTGGATGAGCAATTCCGCAATGCCAAGCTCAAATACGTGACGGACCGGCAGGTGCTCGACTTTTGGACCAAAGAGTTCCCAGCCTCGCAGCGCTCCAACGAAGCTGGTGATTTGATTAGCTGGGTGATCTCCAAGTTTGGTCCATTTATTAGCAACGATGCAATGCGTAATATTATTGGTCAGACTAAGAGTGGTTTTAACTTCCCTGAGATTATGAATAACAACAAGATTTTGCTTGTTAACCTCTCCAAAGGTAAGATGGGCGATCTCAACTCGAAGTTGCTTGGTATTATCTTTGTCATGAAGTTCCAGGCGGCGGCGATGGCTCGGGCTAATATCCCCGAGCACGAGCGCAAGGACTTTACACTCTACGTTGACGAGTTCCAGAACTTTGCCACTGATAGCTTTGAGACGATCCTTAGTGAGGCGCGTAAGTATCGCTTGAGTTTGGTTTTGGCCAACCAGTTTATGACGCAGCTCAAGGAAGAACTGCGCGAGGCTATCCTTGGTAACGTTGGTACAACCATTACCGGCCGAATTGGTACGACTGATGCTGAGATTATGGTCAAGCGCTATACCCCTGTCTTTACTGCTGAGGATTTGACCAAGCTACCAAACTTTGAGTCGGTCTGTGTAGCGCAGATTAACGGTACGCCGTCAGCGCCATTTAGTATGGCGTGGATTCCGCCAATGGGTGAACCAAACCAGCAATTGAGCGGTGCTCTCAAGAAGCTTTCGGCCGCGAAGTATGGTCGACCGCGTGACCAAGTTGAGCGCGATATATCTGCCCGTATTAGTGTGCAACAACCCAGCCAGCCAGCAGCCGGAGCAGGGCGTCCAGGAGGCGCAGCTGGAGCTGGTGGTGGGTCGTCCTTCCTTGATGAATGGCTTGCAAAGCGTAAGCAGATGAATGCAAAGAAGCCACAATCGGCGGCAGCACCATCAAGCGCGCAAGCCTCACGGCTCAGTAGCCCAGCTACTCAACCACCACGGCCACAAACCACACCAGCTTCCTCAGCTCAGCCATTGCGTGCCCAGCCAGCCATGCCGCCAGCTTCTTCATCCTCTCAACCACCACGACCACAGCCAGCTAGCGCTCCTCGCACTATGCCAAATCCAAGCGCATCATCTCCATCGTCGGCCACTCAGCCTACTCCACCACCGTCACCAGCGGTGCAAGATGCGCTTGATAGAGCACGCCATGCTGCGCGGCCCAATATCCTTGGTGGCCAGCGGACTGAGGCGCGTGCTCAGTCTACTCCACCGGTTGCACCATCACCCGCTCCCGAGCCAGCTATGCCATCGCCAGAAGAGCTAGAGCGCGAAGCCTTGCGTCGCCAAGGTACTCTCAACACTCATGGCGACCTGAGTGGCGAGCCACAGGAAGTGTCGATTAAGTTGCATTGATAAACGCTTAATACAGGTGATAGAGAACACAAGCGGTGAGTACGATATTTTTCGGCGTTCATTACCATGTGTATTATACTAAGTCTATGAAAACGCACTACACCTTACTGGAACTAAGCCAAGGTTGGCGGTATGTCGGCGACGATTGGGAACTGGATGCTGATAACATAACATGCCGAAACAAACTCACGTCTGCGACGACAATGTTCGGCGCCGACGACACTTGCCCTTGGTGCATTGAACTTGGAGTTGGATTCACTCTACAAAAATATGTCGAAATCGGCGACCCGTATCTTATAGAAGGCAGTCGTTACGTCCTTACTGTCTGTTCGCTGTCTTTTGTTGATGATCCACGTGGCAGGTGGTACTTTAAAGATGACGATGAGGCAAAGCCTCTGATTATGAATACGCTTGATTATGATGTTATCTCTGAGTTCGTTCGAACGAAATTAAAGGAGTATGTTTTTACGCCAACACCTGATCGTCCGTATGGAGATGATGTCGAATTTCGTAATGTCACGAAGCACTGGCTTTATGATGCCGACTGGGACGACTACCACTAGCCGCCTTATTTTCGATTGCGTTAATGACTTGTTCGTCAACCACGAACTATTTGTAAATCAAAGAGGTGCTCACTATGCCATCCGCCTACTCTGAGGATGAGTATCTTGCAGCACTCTTATTAAGCACGAAGATATTCTTGTAGAAACAAGCAGAGGACTGACACACAAAAGTAATTTGCTAGTTAATAGAGTATTTGTAATTGACATTTTCATCTGTTAGTATGATAGTTATATACTGATAATACAGAAGGAGCACGCTCATGAACAACTTTGACGGATCATCATTCACGATCGGCATCTATGCAGACAAAGACAACGCTGTTACGATGTCTAAAATTATTAGTGCGTTGAGTGCCGTTGATCTTCACTTTGCCAACAAGATCTTCACAGCCACGACGGCCAGTGAGATGCCACAGTTAATGAACTTTGATAAGCCAGTAGAACAAGTTAGTCACTATATCGATGAATCGCACAAGATCCTATACGGGCTCGCCTGCTGGCACCCTTATTTCGAAAATGTTGTTGTTGGATTGGATCAAAATGCGAACGACAACAAGGGATATGCGATAAGACTGTCATTTGACTCTGATGTGCTAGGCATTCCAGTTGCGCTACGTGACGAGCAGGATAATGATGATGCGCTTCTATTTTGGAGTACAGCAACCACGATTATGACTAACTTATCTGTCAAGCTCAATGCATGCTATGCAGCGATGGGAGAAGAGATAGTATTTCCGACACCCAAAGAGATTATTGGTGACCACTCCTCTTGGGAAAACTACAAACCTACCACTTGGTGGTTCTCCGAGAAACTTGTATCGGAACATATTCTGCCAGATGAAGACCCAAATCCTGATACATCACCAACACAGACCCCTAAGGAAGCAGGAAGTGTTGTGGTCTCTTACTGGGATCCACTAACTGCCAATGCACCGTTTTATCAAGCCGAGATGGATATGATGTTGGCGCGGCTTGGCGAGAAGCTAAAGTCTTAGAGCTTCGAAACATGCTTTAGTAGCAAACCAGAAGAAATACTGATCACCTTATACGAGGGTCTATCCAACTTAAGGTATTAATGTGTTATATAATACGTTGATCAAATATTTTACACACGTTATGGAGCACCTATGGCAATAAAAATAGATGGAGATATTACTCAGTATATCAAACTAGTCGGACAGAGCGGAGAGACAGTCAAGGTGGAAGTGCAACGCATTGTCGACACGTCAGGCTGCACTTTAAGCATACGAGAAGTCGACGAAGATTTCCTCGGTTACGGCTCAACTGAGTCGTATTGGTCGCTACACGCCGCAGGATTAGAATTTCACTGGAAGAATGATCTACTGAGTGCTGCTACCCTATTCACTCAAGAACAGCTGTTCGGAAAATATAGTCCATATTCCCAGCCTCTATTTGACAATTTTTCCAACACTGCCATGCGAGATGAGATTATTCAGCATCTTGGCAGGCCTGCAAGAGAGGGGAAATGGAAACAGTCTTGGATTCGCTACAATAATCCAAATGGCACTTGGATCAACTTTGAGTTCGACAGTACATTACATTTGCGCATGGTGATGGTTTGCATGCCTGTCGGCTAGCCGATTCAGTTCTCTTCTTCCAAGGTGCCGAGTAGGTTCTCAAGGTCTTCGTTACTAAGTCAACAGTGGTATCCGTTTGCTCATGACATACGTAGCCACCGTCGTTTAGGTGCTCCTCTCTAGCCTGAGAGATCTTCCTCTAGAACAGTAGAGTTTGATCAATAGGGCACTATTTCGCATGAGAAGTGTAAGTTATCAGTGATTGAATCATGTTGTTGATAGAGTAGTGATTTGCATAGGTAAGCTACACATTGCGCCGACCAAGCATCATCATGCGCACAAAGTCGAAGGCGAGGCCGCAGAGCCAGCCGAGGGCGAAGGCAGCAATGGATTCGGCACCGGAGAGTGGATAGCCGTTGAAGCGGGCGATGAGATAGATAGCTAGAGTGAGTACGAAGGCGGCAATGGCACCAGAGAGTAGCGCGTTGGGCCGGGCAACGGTACTGCCAGTGACTTCGCTTGCTTTCTCGATGGCTGGGTTGTGGATGACTTTGCTAAAGGCGCGGCTCGAGGGCGAGAGCTGGGATTGGACGGCTGCCATGGTTTTATCGAAGCGTTCTTGCTGAGCAGCTGGGCTGGTTTGGCGTTGGCGCTCAGCGCGCTGTTGTTCGCGGGTTTCGCGCTGGCGGCGCTCAGCTTCGACAGTGGCTCGTTCTTGCTCGGCAGCTTGCTCGTAGACTTGCTCGGCTTCGTGGCGAGCGGCCCTAAGGGTTTCGCGTCGCTGACGCGTTTCGCCCTGGAGGCTGGGGTGCTCTAACTGGCGGTGTTCGCCAGATTGACGTAGGGCAGTCAGCTGCTCGGCGCGTGATTGCTCGATAGTTTGCTCGGTGCGGTGCTCAGGCTGGCGTTTGGTGGTAAATCGTTCTGCCATTGGTTTCTCCTTGGTTAGATTGTTCCGACGTTAAAGTTGCGGCGCACGAGGCGGATCTCGGTGCTGAGTTGGCGTGAGCGAGCGTAGAAGAAGACTACTACCGCAAGGACGATGCCAGCAAAGATGATATTCTCGCTGCTACCAGTGTGGGGCAGCTCGGTTACGACTTGCTCGACGACGCGCTTCTCGGCGGGGCAATCTACCTTAGTGCTGAGTGTATTGCCAAAGGTGTTGTCGATGCGGCAATCGTAGGAGGTTGCGTTGCTGGTGCCAGTACCCATCGAAGGAATCTGATCTTTGAGCTGGACGGTAAATTGCCGCTCTTGGCTCTCACCTGGTTTGATCTCTACAGCTGGCCAGCTGAGGATGGTTGCATCGGTGCTGGCGCTTTGGTTGGTGTCTTTGCCAAGAGTACCGCCACCAGCGTCGACAACTGTAGCGTATTGGAGAACGTCGCTAAGGTTGTCGCTAAAGGTGAATTTCTCGGCATTGAGGCCTTTGTTGGTGACGCTGAGCTTGTAGGTAATGCGGTCGTGGGCTTTGGCGGTGACGGTGGTTGTCTCAGCACTGTTTTGGGTGAGGTTGTGGCCACTCTTGGTCTGGACGAATTTGGCAGTACAGGTCTTGTCCTCTAACCAGAGGGTGTTGTTGCCTGGGCAGGGCTGGCAGCGAGCATCATCTTTGAGCAGGGTAGGGTTGACCGGGCAGCGGGCGGGTGCAGCGATGACGAAGGTCTTGGCACAGGCCTCGCTGGTGCGGTCGCCCAGAGAGGTTTTGACAGTGAGGACGACACGGTACGAACCGGGTGTTTTCTCGCTGTAGCTGACGGTAGGCGTACTGCTCTCGAGTGTTTTGGCGAGCTTGCCATCGCGGTAGACCTGGAAGACATAGCCGGTGATGGTAGCGCCATGCTGGGCAGATGCTGCAGCGGTGAATTGGTAGGTGGTGTCGTTCTTGTTGATGACAAGGCCACTACAGCTTGCCACTGGCGTTGGCTTGATGACAGATGGCGGCGTGCTGCAGTTTGGGTAGGTACCGACCTGGCCGGGTGGGCAAACAGGTGCGGGTGGCACTGTCTGGGTGATGAGGTTACCACAGTTGAGCATAATGGCGAACCAGCCAAACTTTGCTGAGTGGCCAACGAATGCCCGGTAGGTGAAGTTCCCCCACAGGTGGTGTGGCCGGTAGTAGAAGTTGCGCATTCCACCTTGCGCTGCCTTCACAGAATACACGCCTTCGCCCTGGGCAGCACTAAAGTGCGGCGTCATTCCCCACGAGTAGGTGCTCTCGGTGCTTCGCCGGGTTTCGAGGCGAGTTGTCGCTTGTTGCAGCTCAGCACGAGTAATGCCGATGGTGCTGTAGAGGTCGCGGATGTTGTTGGTGTTGGCGTCGTAGTGTGCCATGAGCTGCGAGCCATTGCTAATTCCACCGTAGATCATATCGCTTGGGTCGGCGGCGTTAGCCGATTCTGGTGGCGCAAGCAGCGTGAATGACTGCACGACGAGTGCGAGCGCAGTAAAGATCAGCCCCAAGCGACGCGTTGCTTCCTCTTTGCGCAAGCGCTTCGCATAGAAACCCAGTTGGCCGACGATCGCCGGACTGAGCGATAAGTTTGATACGAGTTTCCGAAACATGATGTACCCCCATAGACCATCAATGTTAGCTAAATGTTCTATGTATATTCTAGCAATGTGTTGCACGAAATGCAATTGTTTATTGGTTGTGCTTACTAATACATGATGTAGAAGCTGCGGCGCAGCTTGTCTTATTTGACAATAAGCGCCAATTTAGAGAATAATATGGAATATGGCTCGCTCTGCTCGCTCACACCATCCCGATGACTTCGCGCTCGATATTGCGCATGATGAGCTCGATCTCTTTCGCTGGTTTCTCTTGGTGTATCTGTTGGGTAAGCCAATACAATCGCCGGTGGCGGTGCAGACTTGGCGTCTCTTGGTGGAGCGCCAGCTTGATACGCCGTGGGCGCTACTTGCGGTGGAGCGCAAACGCCTCGTGCGGCTGCTGGATGAAGGCAAATACACGCGCTATGATGAGAAAACAGCAACGGCGCTGCGGCTGTGTGCACAGCAGCTGATTAACTGGTATGATGGCTCGCTGATGCTGCTCATCGATAGTAGCTCGGGCGAAGCTGAGTGCGCCAAACGTCTGCAAAAATTCTACGGCGTCGGGCCAAAGACGGCGGAGATTTTCCTGCGCGGCGTGGCTGAGTTATTTGCTCAGCGTGTGGAATAAGCGGTTGTTGGATAATATAATTTAAGGAGAAACAAATGCTCAATACATTGCAGAAAATAGGACAGAGCGGAGCGCAGTGGAGTCGGCGGCACTGGCGGGGGCTGGCAGTATGTGGAGTGGTTATTATGGGGCTGTGGCTTAATAACACGAGTCTCTTCATGCCAAGGCAGCACCCACGGATACTCGCTCACCGAGGCCTGGCGCAGACCTTTGACTACAGCAAAGTTGGTAATGACACCAATACTGCTGCCATTATGGATAAGCCCGAGCACCCCTATCTTGAGAATACGATCCCATCTATGCGCGCTGCCTTTGATCATGGTGCGGATGTGGTGGAGCTTGACCTCAAGCTGACGAAAGATCAGCAATTAGCGGTCTTCCATGATTCAACACTGGAATACCGCACAGAGGCCAAGGGCGAGATTGGCAATTACACGATGGCTGAGCTCAAGCAGCTTGATGTTGGTTATGGCTATACGGCAGATGGTGGCAAAACCTTTCCATTCCGCAGCAAAGGGGTGGGCTTGATGCCAACACTGGATGAGGTGCTGGCAGCCTTTCCGCGCAAAGATCTTCTCTTACATGTTAAAGACGGCAACCACCAGACATACGAAGTGCTGTGGGGTAAGCTTCGAGCAATGGACCCAGAACGCTTCAAGCAGATGACGGTCTACGGCAATGACGATGGTATTGCCTGGCTGCGCCAACAAAGCGCGACGCTGCGCTTGTGTTCCAAGGCGATGA
>ERZ773059.579-NODE-579-length-19560-cov-3.557498_pt1 | contig 19560 bp, 10 predicted proteins | sample MGYA00580514_ERZ773059 | MGnify/ENA primary metagenome ERZ773059 (study PRJEB29015, sample SAMEA2737981) | human oral metagenome | biome: human oral; feature: human-associated habitat; material: dental | place: China | collected 2056 ...
CCTGTTCTATTACTCAAGAAGTAGATTTTTGTCGGTGGAGACGGGTCAATAAATTTGATATCTCCTTCTGTAGTTCTGGCTCGTCTGGATTCTTGCTGCCCGCAAGGCTCCGCTGGTGCATAAGGTCCAGTAAACGAGGATCGTTCTCGAGCGCTGTTCAGTAGGTCCCTTTAAGGTATCGTATCGCGCAGTGATTTCTTGCCGGTAGACTGTGGTGCGTTCTGCCGCCCAAGCTCCTAGAATCCCGGAAGTGTCTGTCTGCGCTCACCCGGTTGGCGGTTGGCCCGCCAGCGGTGTGCGCTGCTTCCCGCTCTTCGGGCCCGCCCATCTACAGGCGGGGCCGGGGAGCCATCGACACGGACCTGACGCCCCTCCACCTGCAACGAGATCCCTTCCGTGAGTGTCCTCTTCAGCCTGATCGATGCCGGCCTGGCCTTTGGTGCCCACCCCCTGCTGGATGGGGCAGCCTTCACCCTCACCGCTGGCGAGCGGCTTGGGCTGATCGGCCGCAACGGCACCGGCAAGTCCAGTCTGCTCAACGTCATTGCCGGCCGCATCCAGCTTGATGGCGGGCGTGCAGTGGTGCGCGACGGCCTGCGCATCGTGCTGGTGGAACAGGAGCCGGTGCTGCCGCCGGCCGGCACGCTCTTCGAGAGCCTGCTGGCGCGTGGCACGGCGGCCGGGCTGGTGGATGAGCGGGACGAACGGCGCTACTGGGCACTGCAGGCGCGGCTGCGGGCCGAGCTGGACCGCTTCGGTGTCGACCCGGAGGTTGACCCCGAAGGGCTTTCGGGCGGGCAGAACAAGCGCGCGGCGCTGGCGCTGGCCTTTGCGCTGGAGCCCGACCTGCTGCTGCTGGACGAGCCCACCAACCATCTCGACATCGAAGCCATCGAGGCGCTGGAGGCCATCGTCAACGCAGGGCCGGCGGCCATCATCATCACGCACGACCGGCGCTTCCTCGATCAGGTGGCCACCCGCATCATCGAGCTGGATCGCGGGCTTGTACGCAGCTTCCCCGGCAACTTCGCCACCTACGAGAAGGTGCGTGGCGAGCAGCTGGAAGCCGAGGCGGTGGCCAACCGCAAGTTCGACAAGTTCTGGGCGCAGGAAGAGGTCTGGATCCGCAAGGGCATCGAGGCGCGCCGCACCCGCAACGAAGGTCGCGTGCGACGGCTGGAGGCACTGCGCGAGGCGCGGGCCGCCCGGCGCGAGCGCACCGGCCAGATCCGCCTGGAGGTGGATGCGGGCGAGCGCTCCGGCAAGCTGGTCTGCGAGACCCGTCAGGCCGGCATCAGCCTGGGCGGGCGCTGCCTGGTGCGCGACCTGGACCTCACCATCATGCGCGGTGACCGCATCGGCCTGATCGGCCCCAACGGCATCGGCAAGTCCACATTGCTCAAGCTCATCCTGGGCGAATACCCGCCCGACTCCGGCTCGGTGCGGCTGGGCTCCAACCTGCAGATTGCCTATTTTGACCAGCTGCGCGAGCAGCTCGACCCCGAGCAGAGCGTGGCCAACACGGTCAGCCCCGGCTCGGAATACGTCGAGATCAATGGCGCGCGCCGCCACATCATGAGCTATCTGCAGGACTTCCTGTTCCCGTCCAATCGGGCCAACTCGCCGGTGCGCACCCTGTCGGGTGGCGAACGCAACCGCCTGCTGCTGGCGCGGCTGTTTGCCCGGCCGGCCAACCTGCTGGTGCTGGACGAGCCCACCAACGACCTGGACCTGGAATCCATCGACCTGCTGGAGAGCATGCTGCAGTCCTACCCGGGCACGCTGCTGCTGGTCAGCCACGACCGGCGCTTCCTCGACAACGTGGTCACGTCGGTGCTGGTGGCCCAGGGGGATGGCCACTGGCTGGAACTGGTGGGCGGCTATTCCGACTGGCTGGCCTGGCGTCAGACCCAGCCGAACCAGGCGCCGTCGGGCTTCGGCGCGGCGGTCATCGCGTCGTCATCCGGGCAGGCCGGCGCGGAGGGCAGCGACACGGCCAACCGTGCGGCAAGCGCTTCCGGCGCGCAGGCGGCGGATGCAGCCGGCGCCTCATCCGCTTCGGCGGGGGCTTCTGTCGAGGCGGCCAAACCTCGGGGCGGGCGCCTCACCCTCAGCAACCGCGAGGTGCGGGATTTGGCCAATCTGCCCGGCGAGATCGAGACGCTGGAGGCCGAGATTGCCGCCGATCAGGCCCGCATGAACGAGCCCGACTTCTTCCGGCAGCCGCCCGAGCAGATCAAGGACTTCCAGACCGCCCTGGCCGACAAGGAACAGAAGGTACTGGACATGATGACCCGCTGGGAAGAGCTGCTCGAGAAGGAGGCGCAGGTCAACGCCAGCCGGGGCCGGTAAGGTTCAAAGAGAAGGCTGCGCCAGCGCACGCTGTCCCGCCGACGCGGCGCGCCCCATCATCGCGGGCAAAGCCATGATGGGGGCGGGCACCGTCCGTGTCGGATGCGCCGCCGGATGTCCTGCATGTGCCGAGGCTGCGCCTGGCGCAGCCTGCGCGCTCATTCGTGGGGGTGCGGCTCGGGCTGGGGCGCCGTGTGCGGCGCCACCGGCGTGTTGTTGAAGCGCGTCCAGAGCCGGGCAATCTCGCGCTTGAAGAACGGGTAGAGCAGGGGCGCCGTCACCAGGCCCGGCACGCCGAACAGCGACTCGCCGGTCAGCATCGCCGCCAGGATCTCCCACGAGTTCATCGAGATCTTCGAGCCCACCGTGCGGGCGTTGATCACGTATTCCAGCTTGTGGATCAGCACCAGGAAGACCAGCGAGCTGACGGCCACCCACGGCGAGACCGCAAACGAGATCAGCGACAGCACCGTGTTGGCCATCAGGTTGCCCAGCACCGGCAGCACGCCTGTCAGCAGGGTGAACATGCACAGCAGCCCGCGGAAGGGCAGCTGGATCTGGAAGAACGGCAGCACCACGAACAGGTAAAGGGCCGTCATCGTGGTGTTGAAGAGCGCGATGCGCATCTGGGCGATGACCACGCGTTCCAGCACCACCAGCAGCCGCGCGATGAACAGCCGGTCCGAGCGCAACCGGTGCGGCTGCCAGGTGGAGACGGCCGCCAGCGCACCCACCAGGATGGCGAACAGCGATTGCACGATGGTGTGCACCACCGCACCGCCCACGCTGCCCAGCACGGCCGCCTTGCTGCGCACGACGTTGAAGAGCTGCGCCTTCAGGTCCGCCCAGTTCTCGGGAATCAGCTTGGCGGCTGCTTCGGGCAGCGCCTGGCGCAGCACTTCCAGCGAATCCTCGATGCGCACCAGGAAGATGCGCAGGTCGTTGGACGAGGCCAGGTGGATGGTCCAGTACGTCAGGAAGACGAAGGCCGTGATGACCAGCACCGAGACGACGGTTCCGCTGATGACGGCTGGCCAGCGCTTGGGGTAGTAGCCCAGGGAGAGTGCCGACGGCTTGTGTGCCTGCACGATGCGGTCGGCCAGCAGGCAGCTCCAGGCGTACACCAGCAGGGCCAGCAGCACCGGGATCACCAGCCCTTTCAGGATGATGACGAAGGCGGCGACCGCAGTGGCCAGCAGGCCCAGGACGGGCATGAGGGTGGGGATGTTCGGCATTCGGATCGGGCGGACGGTTCCGGTTCTGTCCGAATATACAGGCAATTGCCCGCTGACCGCTGCAGAAAGCAGACAGGCGAGCGGCCGTGGCAGCCGCTCGCCTGTCAGGGACCCTCTGAACAAGTCACCGCGACTTGTTCAGAGGGGCCCAAGGGGAGCCCGTCGGGATCAGTACTCGTTCAGCGAGGCGCCCAGCAGCGCGATGTTCGAGCTGGCCATCACCGAGGCCAGTTGTGCGATCTCGGTGGCCTTCGTCTTGTTGCGACGACCGACGATGAGTGCGGCGCCGGCGCGCTGGCCGATCACCATGGCGTCCGACGCTTCCTGGGCCGACGGGGTGTCGATCAGGATCACGTCATAGTGGCCCGCCAGCGTCTGCAGCAGGTCCATGAAGATGTCGCGGCCCAGCAGTTCCTGCGGGTTCGGGGGTTGCGGGCCCGACGGCAGCACGGCCAGGTTGGGCAGGGTGGGGAACTCCATCACCTCTTCCAGACCGGCGCGACCGCTGAGGATGCCCGACAGGCCCATCTGGTTGCGCAGGCCGAAGTTCAGGTGCTGGGTGGGATGGCGCAGGTCACCGTCGATGACCAGGGTGCGCTGGCCGATCTGCGAGAAGGCCACGCCCAGGTTGGCGCAGACGAAGCTCTTGCCGTCACCGCGGTCCACGCTGGTGATGGCCAGCGTGCGGCGGTCGGGCGAGCCGTCGAACCAGCGCGTCATCAGCTGGCTGCGCAGGCCGCGCAGCGCTTCGGCGAACGGCGAATAGGGGTTGACCGCGCTGGTGACCTTGTCAGGCAGCGCCAGGGCCGAAGCCCGCGACGACGAATAGCCGAACTGGATGGCCAGCGCCTCTTCCACGTCGGCGTGGGAGACCAGGCGCATGCGCATGGCGGTCTCGCCGAAGCGCAGGTTGGTGACACGCTGCTCGTTGAGCACCAGGTCGATCTGGTCCTGACGCAGCTTGCCGTTGGCGACCAGGATGCCCCCCATCATCAGGGTCTTGCGGTTGGCCTGATTGAAGTCGGGCAGTCGGGTGCCGTCATCCCGGACCAGGGCGGTGCCAGTTGCCTGGCGGCCACCGGAGTAGTTCGAGGAAGAGCCTGCCGGCGCTTGGTCGATCGGGTTGTTCATGTTGGCAAAATGGTGTCTGAGGAATCGGGTGAAACAGAAGGCGTTGCCGGCCATGGCCGGCAGGCAGCAGGGCGATGACGGCCCGGCGGCTCGCCAATCCGCGGAATGTGCCCGCGGCACGGCAGGGCATCCATCTCGGCATTGTCCCTGATTCTGCGGCGGCGCGCAGCCTCCGGCGTGGGCCGGACAGGGAAATTGCCCGGCCACCGGACGCCTTCGCGCCGGATCGGGACCCCATGACGGGCGCCCGTATCGGCGGATCGGTCCATCATGCCGCGTGCAGGGCAGTGGGGCGAGGCATTTGTGCACAGCCGCGGCATCTGTCGGGGCAGGAGGCCCTGCTCACGTCAGTGTGGCGCAAGGGCAGCAGCCTGCGGCATGGATGCGCCACAGTATGTCGGCAAACGGCATGGCTTTTACATGCGCATTACGTGCCAGCTACGAACCCGCATCATGGGACCGGAAATTTCATAATCCCCGGGGGCGATCCTTGCGATAATACCGCCCCGGCCCTGGCATCGCTTCAGGCCGGTCCGTCATCGGCCGCAGGCCCTGGACCGTTGTTCCAGGGGCAGCGCACGGGCTTTCATGTCACATCTGGCGCGTATTCGCGCCATTTGGTCTGTCGGCGTGCGTGACATTCGGCCCCATACATAGCCGGATACTGGGATAATACCGGGTGTCGAGGAAGTCGATGCCCAGCCGTCCGGCGCCGGCGCGGAGCCGCTGCGCGGTCGGTCGACCGTGTGTTTCCGTGGCCGGCACCATCGAATCTCCATGCGACCCGCGGTCCTGCGCCGCGGACGATGTGCAGTTTCTCACCGCCTCGAACCGTCGCTCCATTCACAATCGGCACTTCCGTGCCAACTCCAGGTAGTCCTATGCGTTTCGACTTGCTTTTTGGAATTCTCCGATCGCGTTTCTGGCTGGTCGCGTCGATCGTGGCCATCACCACGCTCATGGCCATCACCGGCAGCCTGCTGATGAGCAAGCGCTACAGCGCCGCCACCACGGTCTACGTCGATGCCAACACGGTCGACCAGGTGTCCGGTATGGCAGCGCCCACCCGTGAGACCATCCGCAACATGCTGGCCAGCCAGACCGAGCTGATCCAGAGCAGCCAGGTGGTCAACCGGGTCATCAAGGACCTGAAGCTTGCCCAGGACGAGGACGTCCAGACCGACTGGCAGAAGGCCACCAAGGGCCGGGGCAACATCGATGACTGGCTGGCCAACGTGCTGCTGAAGTCCATCAAGGTCACCTCGTCCACCGACGGTACCACCATCGCCATCGGTGCCGAATGGTCCAGCGCCGAGCGTGCTGCCGAGATCGCCAACGGCTTCGCCAACGCCTACAAGGCAGCCGCCCTCGATCTGCGCACCAAGCCGGCCCAGGAATATGCCGAGCGCTTTGCCTCGCAGGTCAAGGAGTACAAGGCCAAGGTCGAGGCCGCCCAGAACAAGCTGACCAGCTATCAGCGTGAAAGCGGCATCATCACCAGCGACGAGCGGATCGACGTCGAGAACCAGCGCCTGCAGGAACTGTCCTCGCAGCTGGTGCAGGTCCAGTCCGCCCTGTCCGAGAGCCGCTCGCGCAGCGCCGTGGTGGGCCGTGGCGGTGACATGGCCATCCCTGAAGTGGTGGCCAACGAGCTCATCCAGACGCTGACCACCGACCTGGGTCGTGCCGAGGCCAAGCTGGGTCAGGTGTCGTCGCAGTACGGTGCCAATCACCCCATCCGCCTGCAGGCGCAGGCCGAGGTGCAGGAGCTGCGCACCCGCCTCAACACCGAGATCAGCCGTGTCAAGAACAGTATCCGTACCGCCAACTCGGTCAACCTGCAGCGCGAGCGCGAGCTCTCGGCTGCCGTGGATGCCCAGAAGGCCAAGGTGCTGTCGCTGCGCAGCAAGCGTGACCAGATCGCCATCCTGCAGCAGGATCTGGCCAGTGCCCAGAAAGCCTATGACCTGGTCGAGCGTCGTCTGACCGAGACTCAGGTGGCCATGAGCGCCGGTCTGTCCAACATCAGCATCATCACCCCGGCCGTCGTGCCGCTGCTGCCCAGCCGGCCCAACCTCATCCTCAACACGGCGGTGGGTCTGTTCTTGGGTCTGTTCCTGGGCCTGATGGCTGCCTTCACCCTGGAAGCTGCCCAGAAGCCGCTGCGCAGCGCCGACGATCTGCTGCAGGCTTCCGGCATCCCGGTCCTGGCCGTGCTGCCGCCGTCGCAGTCCACCCGTGCCCAGCGCCTCATTGGCGGTACGGGCCCGACGGTGACGCCGCCCAACCTGCGTCTCGGCAACTAAGCTCCTAAGCACCTCGCATGGCTGTCTCCTCCATCCTGAATCGCCTGCCGCGCCTGGCAGGCAACCACTCCTGGACCCCGCTGCTCATCGGCGGGCTGTTCCTGGGCGTGGGGGCGCTGGTCGGGCTGGTCGTCGCCACCGGCAACCTGATCCTCATCGCCCTGGTGCTGGGCGGCATCGCCGGCGTGCTGCTGCTCAACGCGCTGCCGATTGCCGTCTGGCTGATCCTCATCGGCGTGTTCCTGATCAACGGCCCGGTCGGGTACTTCTCGCCCGGCATGGCCAAGATCTCCTGGCTCTTCTCGCTGCTGGGCATCTTCATGGCCGGGGCGGCCATGCTCTACACGGTGGCGGGCAGCAAGCATTTCCAGCGGCCCATGCCCCCGTTCATCTACACGAGCCTCGCCTTCATCGTGCTGGCGGTGGCCTCGGGTCTGATGTCCGATGGTCCCATCACCGAGGTGGCAGCCGGTGCCAAGCGCTACTTCCAGTTCTGGGGCGTGATGTTCCTGATGGCGGTGGTGCCGTTCAGCGAAAAGCAGGTCCGCAACTGGCTGCTCTTCATCCTGGGCGTGGGCCTGATGCAGCTGCCGTTCACGCTCTATCAGCGCGTGGTGCTGGTGCCGGGCGTGATGGGCTACGACAAGCCTGGCTTCGTGCCCTTCGACATCATCGTCGGTACCTTCGAGGGCTCGATGACCGGCGGTGGCGCCAGCTCCATCATGGCCATGCTGCAGGTGATGGTGCTGTTTGCCGTCTTCTATGCCTGGCGCGAGAAGCTGCTCAACGGCTTCTGGACGCTGCTGCTGACGGTGGCCCTGCTGGTGCCGCTGGGCCTGGGTGAAACCAAGGTCGTGCTGATCATGATGCCGGTGGTGCTGTTTGCCGCCTACTTCGACCTGGTGGCCAAGCGGCCGCTGGCGTTCCTGGGCATCGTGGTGGCTACGCTCTTCTTCGGGGCCATCCTGGGCTACTTCTACTTCGTGGTGCAGACCTCGGGCGACATTGCCAACATGTCGTTCGACGAGAACCTGCGTGACACCATCGAGTACAACTTCGGTAACCGCGGCTACTACGCGACCGGGGTGAACCGTCTCACGGCGGTGCCCTACTGGTTCGAGTCGCAGTCCTGGAACGACCCGATCGAGACGCTGTTCGGTACGGGTGTGGGCTCTTCCTACGGTGTCGACGGTCTGGTGCCGGACCCGGGTCACATGTTCCTGGCCCACCCGGGCATGTACATCGACCTGCTCACGACGTCCACCGTGCTGTGGGACTTCGGCATCGTCGGCTTCATCCTGTACTTCATGATCATCTTCGGCGCCATGCGCTCGGTGGCCAAGTGCTTCGCGGAAGCCACCACGGCTTGGGATCGCCTGCTGTGCCGGATGCTGATGGCCAGTCTGGCGGTCACGCTGCTGATGGCGGTGTACTCGAACAGTGCGGTGGTGCTGGTCAGTCATGCCTTCATCGTGTCGCTGACGCTGGGTCTGGTGGCATGGCGCTATCGGCATGGCCCGATGTCGCCCACCCGCGCCGATCTGCTCAAGGCCGGCAAGCCGTCGCGCTTCAAGCCCGACTTCCGCAAGGCCAAGGTCATCTTCCCGACCGAAGGTGTGCTGGCACCGCAGGAACTGGCCTGGCAGCAGCAGCGCCTGCTGGCGAGCAAGGCCGGCGGGGCGGGTGAACAGCCCGCTCAGGAGGCACGCCACCTGGGTTACTCGGCGCCTTCTGGACAGCAGGGCCAGCAAGGTCAGGGTGCGGCTGCGGATTCGAGTCATGCCGTGCACGGTCAGCAGGCCACGTCGGCCTTTGCAGCCGGGGCGCCCATCGGCGGTGCGGCGGCCCCGGCGCAGACCGGAGCTGCGGACCAGTCTCATGCAGCCCATGGTCAGCAGGCCAAACCCGCCTTTGCGGCCGGCACGGGCATCTCGGGCGCACAGGCGCAGGCTTCCCGTCTGCAAGCGGGTACGGCACCGGGGCATCCGTCTGCGCCAGCCCAGGCCGCGCCATCGGCGCAGGCAGGGCAGGCCGGTCAGTCGGCGGCATACCCGGGTGGGTACACCGCAGCTGCGCCGTCAACCCAGGCTGCTGGCCAAGCCGCTCCTCAGCAGCCCATGAGCCCGCAGACTGGCTCGGGCGCTGCGGCAGGCGCCCCGGGCAGCACCGAGATGACGGCGGCCCAGGCCATGGCCAACCTGGCCACGGCCGGCCAGACGGCACGTTCGGCCTTCCCGAAAGCACAGGGTGCCCAAGCTCAGGCTGAAGCGGCGCCCCGGCAGCCGGCGTCGGCGCCGGTCGCCCAAGGGCCTGTCGGTCAGGGGCCTGTCGGCCAGGCACCGGTGGGGCAGGGCATGCCGGCAACGGCGGCTTCGTCGCCGGCCGCACCCCGTGTGCAGCCCCCGAGCGGCATGGGGGCGGCTGCACCGCGGCGCACGGGAATCGGCCAGCCCGGGCCGCAGATTCCGCCTTCGTCGGCTGTCTCCCGCGGGCCGCAACCGGGGGCCGCGCAGCGTGCTCCGTCGCAGATGGCCCAGCCTCCGCAGCAGCGGCAGGCTGCGCAGCCTCAGGCCTTGCAACCGCAGGGGCCGGTGTCTGCGCCGTCGCAGCCTCGCTTCCCGCAAGCGCCGGCCGCACCGCAGGATCCCATGATGACGCAGCCGCAGCAGCCGTATTCGGCGCCGGCGCAGCCTTCGCACGTGGCGCCGGATGCAGGCATGCCGTCGCAGCCCGCTTTCGGGGAAGGCGCGCAGCATCATCGCCGCGCTCGCCATACCGGACACTTCGGCCCTCGGCCGCAGCATCTGGATCTGGCCAACCCCTCGGCCTGGGGAGCGCCTGAGCAGGGGGCGGACCTGCCGCCCGCCGTCGGTACCCGCCGGCCCAGCCCGCGCCAGGGCATGCCCGGTGAGCCGACCATCGACGATGTGGCCGGTCCGCGCACATTGCCGATGTTTGCCGACGATGACGAGCCCGATAACGGCAAGGACCTGTCGTCGCGGCGCTCCGGCTGGCTCGATACGCGCGACTCCAGCCGTCGTCGCTGATCGCGGGGACATCCGGCAGAGGCCGGGAATCCGGGGGCATCAGAGCCCCCTGGGTTCCCGGCCTTTTTCTTGCCCGGTAACAACCGACCAACGAAGAGGGGGAGGCCGTTGCCGGCCTCCCCCGTTACCACACGCACACAACGATGATTGTCAGAGTCCCGCGCGTGTTTACTGCCTTGTCATGTCAGGAGTGGTTTTCGTGGTGCATCACTCCAGCGGCGGGGGGTTGTTGATCAGTTCCTGGGTCGAGATCGAGCCACCCGGTTCCGGTTTGCCGGCGTCGATGGTCGAGAAGTTGAAGGCTCGCCATTCGTTGCGGACATACTTGGCGCGGGAGACACCAACACCCGGGAAGTAGTAGGCCGGTGCCGTGGCGGCCACACGCGTGCTCGTCTCGGGGTAGTAGTCGGCGCCCACGTGGATCAGGAACTTCGCACGGGAGCGGTCGTCCGGACGGGCCGGGTTGTCCACCACCAGGCGGGCCTGAACCGTGGTCACCAGTGCTTTCAGATCCCAGGCATCGAAGTTGATCGGGCTGCCCCAGCCGTGGAACACGCGGTTGCGGCCGTTGGGCTTGAGCGAACGGGAGCCGTCGGCCTCGTAGCGGATGTCGGCACGGGTCGTCTGGTCACCCTGCAGCGATTTCGGGTAGTCTTCGCCCGAGATGGGCTGGTTGATGATGACTTCCCAGCGGTTGGTGGACTTGCGCTTCATGTACAGCTTGATGTTGCGCATCTGCACCCGGGTGTTGGTGGCACCGTTGCCCACACCGTCGAACACCACCAGCCAGGGAATGACGGCGTTCCAGGTGGCGCTGCTCTTGAAGTGGGTGTTGGCCGGTCTCCAGTAGCTCGGGGTGTTGGTGCCACGGGGGATGTTGCCCATGATCACGTAGCCCGGACCCGAGGCCCAGCCGTTGCCCTTGTCCACACCGGCCAGTTCGCCCTCGTTGTACAGCTTCATGTCGTTGATGATTTCCTGCACCGAGTTCACGGTGCCGCCGCGGTTCTGCTGGGCGACGGGGGCAGGAGCCGACACAGGTGCGGGGGCCGGACGTGCCGCGCTGGCCGAGGCAACCACCTTCACGGCCGGGGCCGTGAAGTTCACGATGTCGCCGGAGCGGCCCAGGACTTCCTCGGTGTAGACGATCGACTTGCCGACGTCAGCCGAGGTCGGGACGTATTCCGGACCCCAGCCCTTGTCCTCGCCGTTCACCTTCCAGATGGCGTTGGTCACGTAGCCGTTGGTGTAGGAACCCATCGTGCGAACCAGCCGCTGGCCAACCACTGCGTTGGCAGTGCCGATCGAGATGGTGGGCATCGTGCTGGCCGTCGGATAGCCAGGCTTGGCAGCCTGCGTCGGCTGCTGGGGGGCCGTTGCCGGGGCGCCGGCCGAGGCCACCACCCGCACGGCAGGGGCCGTGAATTCCTTGACGGTGCCGTCGCTGCCCCGAACTTCTTCGGTGTAGACGATCGACTTGCCGATGTCCTCGCGGCTCGGGGTGTATTCCGGACCCCAGCCCTTGTCCTGGCCGTTCACGCGCCAGATGGCGTTCATGATGTAGCCGTTCTGGTAGGCGCCCAGTTTGCGTTCCAGTGTCTGACCCACCACGGCATCGCGCGTGCCGGTGGTCAGCGAGGGTTGCGTGGTGACTTCCAGGCTGTTGGCGGCCACCACGGCCACCGGCGTGCTGTGGAAGGTGGCGCTCTTGCCGTTGGAGGGGTTGCGCACCACTTCCGAATAGCTCACCTTCTTGCCGGCATCGGCAGACACGGTGGAGTAGCTCATCTGGGTGGCGCCGCTGATCGGCTGGCCGTCACGCAGCCACTGGCGCGAGGCGGTCTGGCCGTTGCGATAGCTGCCGGCCACGGCGTTCAGGCGCTCGCCAGCCTTCACCTGGGCATTGCCCGAGATGCGTGGTGCCGTCACCTGGGCGGGCGAGGCGGCATCGACCACCGTCACTTCCGCACTGTAGAAGGTCTTGACCTCGCCGGTACGCGGGTTGTGCACGCGTTCGCCGTAGATGATCTTCTGGCCGACGTCGGCTTCCACCGGGGTGTAGCTGGCGGCATAGCCGTTGCTGATCTCGACGCCGTTGCGCAGGCGGAAGCCTTCGAAGGCCACGCCGTTCTGATAGGTACCCGAGACGCGGGTGACGGGCACGCCCACCATCAGCGGCTGGTCGGCCGGCGCAAAGCGCGGTGCCACCGTCATCGTGGGGGCCGTGGCCGTGGCCGGAGCCGGTTGCTCGGCAGCCGGGGCAGGGCGCGGAGCCGTCACCACGGGCTTGGCGGCCTGGGCGCCGGCAGCGACCACCGTCACTTCGGCACTGTAGACGGTGATCACTTCACCGGTGCGCGGGTTGCGCACACGCTCGCCATACACCAGCACCTGGCCGATGTCAGCGGCCACCGGCGTATAGGCGGCCTGCTGGCCGTTCTCGACCGGCTTGCCGTTACGCAGACGGAAGCCCTCGAAGGCCTCGCCGCCATCATATTCGCCCGTCACGCGGGTCACGGGCTCGCCCACCCGGATCGTGCGACCGGCAGGGCCGAAGGCAGGGGCCTTGCGGGCGACGGGCGCCGTGGAGCTGACCACCGTCACCGGGGCGCTCTCGGCCCAGATTTCTTCGCGGGTGCGGGGGTTGACGACACGCTCGCGGTAGATCAGCTGCTTGCCGATATCGGCAGCCGTCGGGGTGTAGGCAGCCTGCTGGCCATTGGCGACTTCCTTGCCGCCGACGTAGAGGCGCTGGCCTTCCACGGGCTCACCGTTGCGATACTGACCCATCACGCGGGTGACGGGCTTGCCGACGCGGATCGTCTCGCCGGCCGGGCCGAAGGACGGGGCCTTCAGGATGGCAGGCTGGGTGGCCGTGGCCTTGACGGCCTTGGCCACCTTGTCGGCGTGAAACTGAGGAACGTGGCCTTCGGCCGGCTGACCCACGCCAGCAGCCGGTTCATTGGCCGCGTCGAAGAATGCGCCCGCCAGGCTTTCTTCCTGCTGGCTGCTCGATGTCGGAGCGCCGCTCTGCTGGCCCTCGCCGCCGCTGCCACCGCAGGCAGCCAGCAGGCCAGCGCTCAGGAACAGCGCGGCCAGCGTCCGCGGCTGGGAGGAGAGCATGCCGTTCAAGAGAGGTAAGTCTTCGGCGGGCGGGATCTGGAATTGCTTTTTCATGGTCTGACGTTCATCGTGTGGTTGGTGAACCCGGCAGGTACCTGGGCAACTGCCGTCGTTGTGCGTTTGCATGTGTGCGTCATGCGGGACGTACTCTACGAACGACAGTTTTGGTTGTTAAACAACACGGGATGGACGGTTGCTGCCATGGGACGGGCAGGCGAATGAAAAGAAAAGCCACTCTTTGGCGGCCTTTTTTCAATGACTTTGTGGGAAACGCCCGCTGGCAGCCGTGACCGGTTTCCTGGGAGAGCAATTCCGCCGGCTGAGACGCCCCGGTGGGCCGTATCGTGGCCATCCCGTGAATCCATGACGGGTGGGAGGGCTTGCACGTCAGGCAGCGAGGTCGTCGCATGGCCGAAACGGCCCGCGCAGCATGGGGCTCATGCGCATCCATGGCCGCTTCCGCGCAGGACAAACCCGTTTTGGCAAGTGAAAAATGGCGCGGCGGCACCTATCGCCTTACAATTGGAGGCTGTTCGTGTCCCGGAGCCATCCGGTGCAGGACACTGCCGGAAAGCCTCCCTGTGCATTTCTTCACGGGCGAGGGCATCGCTGCGTGGCAGCATCCGGCCTTTCGACACGGGGCGCATGCGCCCATCGTGTCCATGCCCGCGTCGTCATCCGGGCTTCGTCGCCGGCCGGTCCGCCCGGACCGCCGACCTCTCGAACCCCCTTCGCCCCTCGGGTCATCGTCATGCCAAAACCTGATGTCAAATCCCTGTGCAGGCTTCCCCTGGCCCTGATGCTCGGGCTGGCCCTTGTCGGCTGCAAGTCCACCGTGGCGCCCAGCGGCGACTGCAAGCCGGTGGCGGTCAACAAGGGCGCAGACGGTCTGTCGCTCATGGTTTCCGATAAGGTCGTCAAGAGCATGGGGCCCGAGTATTTCGGCTTCAACCTGGAAAACAGCGAGTTCCAGCTCTCGCTCTGGGATGCCGAGCGGCAGCAGGTTCGCCCCGAGGTCACGCGCTTCCTGAAGCAGCACTTCCCGGGGGCGGTCTATCGCTATCCCGGTGGCACCACCGCCAACTACCACCGCTGGAAGACCTCGGTGGGCAAGGTCGCCACGCGCAAGTCGGTCCGCATCAATGACTGGATCGAGCTGCCGCGCATCGAGTTCGGGGTCGATGAGTACCTCGATTTCGTGGGCGAGATCAATGGCCAGGTCTGGTACGTGCTCAACCTGAAAGGTGACATCGACAGGCTGGCCGACATCGACAAGCTCTCCGGCGAGGCTGCTGACCTGGTTCGGCACATTGGCGAGCGCAAGGTGCCGGTCGTGCGCTGGGAACTGGGCAACGAGCTGGACCGCTTCGAGGAGAAGTGGACCTCCGACCTGTACGTGAACCGCGCCCAGACCGTCATGGAGGCCGTGCGCAAGGTCGATCCCAAGGCGCGCTTCGTGGTCATGATGGCCGACTTTGACGCCCAGTCCGACCGGGGCATCAACGCCTCGCAGTACAACACGGCGCTGGCCAAGGGGCTGAAGGACAGTGGCATCACCGAATTTGCCCAGCACCTTTACTATGACGGCGAGCCCGATGGTCCGCCGGTCACCAACCGCATCGACCATCTCTGCCAGTCCATTGCCGATGCCGAGAAGGGCGGCGTCCCGGCCAAGGATGTCGGCTTCTGGGTCACCGAGCATGCCCGCTGGCCCGAAGGGCAGGGCGAGGCCTGGAACAGGAACTGGCGCCAGTCGGGTGATCTGGGGGCCAGCATCGGTCTGGCCGACCTGATCATCACCACCACGCAGCTGCCGCAGGTCAAGGGCACCGATCTGCATGCCCTGCATGGCAGCACCGGCCCGTGGCCCATGTTCCATCAGCCCGAGGGGGCCTCCGCCTACCATCCGTCGGTGCCGCTGCATGCCTATGCGCTGCTGCGCGAGACGCTGCTGCCCCAGGTGCTGGAAACGAAGACCAGCAGCGGCAACCCGTCCAGCTACGGCGGGGGCTATTCGGCGCGCGGCACGGTCATGACCAACCAGGACCGCAGCCGCTACAGCGTCTGGGCCGTCAACCGCGACAAGGCGGCCACCGAGATCACCCTCAACATGCCGGCGCTGGCCGGCAAGACGCTGAAAGCCAATCTGGCCAGCATCAGTGGCGGCGTCACCCAGATCAACAACTACGACCGTCAGATCATCGATGGTCCCAAGCGGCAGAGCATCCAGCTCTCCTTCGACGCCCAGGGTGTGGCGCGCTACACCGTCGCGCCCAACTCGGTGTCGGGGCTCAGTTTCGCAGGAACGACACGCTGAGCGCTTCCTTGATCCTTCTCTCCGTCAGAACAGGCAACAGATCCCATGTCGGAACACGCCGATCACAACCCCTATAGTGCGCGGCGTATCGCTGCCGGCATGAAACACTTCCTGATGGGCAAGGCGCTGACCTCCGTGGCCGGCGTCGGTGCCCTGCTGCTCACCGTCCGGCATCTGCCGGTCGAAGAGTTCGCAGCCTACTCGGTGCTGCTGGGCCTGACCGAGGTGCTGCTCACCCTCACGTCGGTCGGTACCGGGCAGATCCTCACCCGTTTCGTGCCGGAGATCTTCAACCTGCGCTACGCCTGGGCACTGCGGCGGCTCATCGGCTATTCCATGGGCCTGCGCCTGCTGCTGATCCTGCTCACGGTCATCGTGCTGATGATCTTCCCGCTGTGGCTGGCCGACTGGGTAAGCCTGGAGCGGTGGGTGGTGCCCCTGCAGCTCTACATGCTGGTCGTGCTGTTCCGCACCACCTCCAACTCCGAGTTCCAGATCCTGGAGGCGATGCTGGAGCAGAAGCGCGGTCAGACGGCCTTCGCCGCCGTCACCGTCGGCAAGTTCATCGGTGTGGTGGGCCTGGTCTGGGCGCAGCAGATGACGCTGACCAACCTGATCCTCGTCGAGATCTTCAACGAGGCCATCGGTGCCCTGGTGATGACCTGGGGCGTCTACAAGGCCAGCCGCAATCGCCCCGGTGACAACACCGACGTTCCGCTTCAGCGTGAATGGCTGAACAACAACATGCGCCGGATGATCGACTTCGGCATCAAGGGCTACACCCAGGGCCTCATCATCCTGCCCTATGGCGGCATGGTGAACCGTCTTGTGGCCGGCAACCAGTTCACCGCCATCCAGGTGGCTCTCTTCGGTTTTGCGCAGTCCATCTTCGACCAGCTGCAGCGCTACCTGCCGGCCCAGCTCTTCAACGGCATGATCCGTCCGGTGATGGCAGCGCGCTATTCGGCCAACGGCTCCTACCAGGAGGCCGAGACCGTCGCCAACGCGGCGCTCACCGTCAACCTGGTGCTGATCGGCCTGGCCGCCACCTTCTTTGCGGCGGGCGGTGGTGACCTGTACCTGTGGCTGTCCAAGGGCAAGTATGGTTCCGATGCCAACCTGCTCATCCTGATGATGTGCCTGGTAATGGCGCTGGAGTCCTGGCGGCATTCGCTGGAGAACCTCTCGCACACCGTCGAGCGCTACGGCTTCCTCGTCTTCAGCAACCTGTTCCTGGGGCTTTCTCTGCTGCTGGGCGTGGCCCTGGCCCCGCAATTCGGCATCGTGGCCCTGCCGGCCGCCAACTGCGTCGGCCTGGTGCTGGCCAACATCATGGTTGCCTACTGGCTGCGGCGTACGGGCTTCCCGTATCAGGTCAACCTGGAGCACATCCTGGCCTGCACGTTTGCCAGCTGCATCGGGCTCATCGCAGCCACCTTGCTCTATCACGTCTTCCCGCAATGGTGGTGGCGCGTCGTGCTGGCCTCGCTGGTCTACCTGGTGGTGCTGGGCTTGGTGCTGCGTCCGCGTCAGGAAGAAGTTCGCATCTTCCAGGCCGTCCTCAAGCGCAAGCGCGGCGGCGGCCAGCCCGAGGCTACACCTCCGGCCGATGGTGGAGCCGCGCCGACGGTCTGAGTCGGCAGGCATCGACAGGCACCGACCACCCTCTGAGCGGATAGGTGTCCGGTGCGCCCCGAAAGGCGCCCCTCAGGGGCGCCTTCTTTTTTGGCATGACGGATCCTGGGCGTGACGACTCCGGGCATGTGCGGGCATGTGCGGGCATGACCGCGCATGAAAAAAGCGCCCAGGCTTCAGGAGCAAGGGCGCTTTGGGGATGATGTCCGGACCGGCTTCAAGGACCGAAGGCGATCCCTGACGAGGTACCGTCCGGCCTTCGCGGCCTCAGGCCGCAGGTTTTTCCGTGCTTTCCGTGCCTTCCGGGGCGGGTGGCCTGGCCTGGCCATCTTTCCACACCGGGTTCGGGTACTCGGCCACCGTGTAGTGGATGTCCTTGTTGTCGATGTGGTGCGGGTAGAAGAACGGCACACCGATCAGGAAGCCCGAGCTGCGGGCTGCCGTGCCTGCCAGATCCTGCAGGAAGCTCACGCCGGGGCGGCGGATGTTCTTGGCCACGATGTAGCCGATGAACAGCAGCAGCCACCAGGGGCTCACGAAGATGGCCAGCAGCAGGGACAGGGCAAACACCGCGGTGGGGCGCTGGTGCGAGATGAGCAGCGGCCAGTAGTGCCGGTTCATCCAGTGACGGCGGAACACCACGCCCGGATAGCACATGCTGCCGTCCAGCAGCATGCGGCCCAGCCGGTGCCACTGGAAGTAGTCCACCGTGTGGTGCGTGGCCATGACCGTGGCATAACCATAGATGCCATAGCCCGCCTTGCACAGCCGAAGGCCCAGTTCCTGGTCCTCGTTGACGCGCATTTCGGTCATGAAGCCGCCGACCTTCTCGAAGGCCTCACGACGGATGAGCGAGATGCCGCCCAGTTCCACCCGATAGCCGTCGGCCCGCACCTTGTAGCGGTCCGGGCCGTCGGTCAGGAACTTGCCGGTCGGTGAATAGAACTTCTCGGGCAGCTGCCCGGAGGTGACGTTGTGGTGCGGCAGACCATCGGGGCCGAGCGCGACCTTCAGGAAATCGGGGCCGATTTCCATGTCACCGTCGATGAAGAAGAATGCGTCACCCTTGGCCACGGCAGTACCCGCGTTGCGGGCAATGGCGGCGTTGGTGTGGCCGGACAGATGGACGATGGTCACGTCCTTGCCCAGGCGCTCGCGGACACGCTCCGGCGTGCCGTCCGTGGACTTTGAATCGACGAAAACGACCTCGTAGCGGTCCAGCCCGGCGGCCTTGGTGGCCACCTGGACACTGGTCAGGCACCTGTCGATCGTTTCGATCTGATTGCGGGAGATGATGATGATGGAGAGCAGGGTCGTCTCCTGTACGAGTCTGGGGTTCGGGCAGGACACGGCAGCAAAATGTTGCGTTTTCGCAACTCTGCTGCCCGATGTCTCTCACTCAAAGCATGTCGATGATACTACCGATACCCGAGACAATACGGTAAAACCATGCCTCATGTCTGTGTGAGGCCGATTTGTCCCGATGAACGGTTGGCGTCAGGACAACGGGCGATGCGGCGAGTTAAAGTTTTTTTACCCGCATTTGCCGGTTGTGTGGCGCTTTTCGACGGAATGGACGGCTAGTATTCCAGCCGCATGGGGCATCCTGCCGTGCCCTGCCTGAGTACGGCGTGCAGCGCAACCCTGTGCTTTCCCGGTTTGCATGAAGAAAGCGGCCCGCACAGGGGCCGCCAGGGGAAAGCAGGGAGCTGTTCGAAGCCGGTTGCCGTTTTCAGGCGGCTGCCACGGCACGGGCCGGGGCCACCGTCACCGGTGCGTCGTCTTCCGGCGGGACAACCTGTTCCGGCGTCAGGCCCACCAGCTCGGTCAGCACGCGGCGACGGATGGGCGTGTGGATGTCATCCGGGAACTTGCGGCCGAAGAAGGCCGGCGACTTCTGCAGGAACTCGAAGTCGGCATCGGTCAGCCAGGCCGGGTTTGCCTCGATGAAGGTGACGATGCAGTGGTTCATCGGACCGGACTTGAAGCCCTTCTTCTTCACGCCCTGCATGATGATCGACGGGATCAGGAACTCGTCGGCAATGCACAGCTTGGGGAAGTGCGTCTGGATGTCCTTCTGCGCGAAGCGCTCCAGCATCCAGGCCACGACCTCACGGCGGGCGCCGAACCAGGTCGAGCCGTAGAAGGGCGGGAAGTCCTTCGTGAACACATGGCCACCCAGCGTGGGGTTCACCAGCAGGCGCGTGACGAAGCGTGCCAGCCGGGCCACCGGACGGAGCTTGCCGTTGGCATCCAGGTTGCCGCCGGTGCGCAGCTGCACGCCGGCCAGGTCACGCCGTTCGGGCGTATTGTTGAAATACAGCACCATCATCCGGCGCAGCAGCCGGTGGCGGAAGCTCTCCTCGCCGGCAAAGCCGCGGTACGACACCGACATCAGCGCATCGTCGTCGGCC
>ERZ773059.583-NODE-583-length-19506-cov-11.024472_pt1 | contig 19506 bp, 12 predicted proteins | sample MGYA00580514_ERZ773059 | MGnify/ENA primary metagenome ERZ773059 (study PRJEB29015, sample SAMEA2737981) | human oral metagenome | biome: human oral; feature: human-associated habitat; material: dental | place: China | collected 2056 ...
AGGACTTCGACCCCTCGCTGTACGGCATGGCCGCCGAGTACGACGAGAACGGCAATTACAAGTACCCCGAGGGCTTCGACCCGGAGACCAACGAGTGGCTCGAGGGCTTCGATGCTCAGCGCGAGGCCTGGGAGGCGGAGTACGCAGCCGCTCACGCGCGCTGGGAGGCCCACAAGGCCCAGGTCGCCAGGGCCCTGGAGCAGGACACGGAGACCAGCGGGGCCGCGGCTCCGGCCGGCGCCGCCTCGTACTCCTCGGCCGCGTCCGAGTCGACCGGCACTCTGGCCTCCGACGAGGCGCTGGCGGCTCTGCGCGAGAAGCTGACCGGGAACTGAGCCGATACCTCTCGGCCGATTCACCGACCCCGAACGAGGGCCCGCCCACTTGGGTCATGGAGGTGGGCGGGCCCTCGTCCATCTGCTCCATCCGCGACGGGCTCGGCTCCCCATCGCGCCATCCCGGCCGGTGTGTGAGGCTGGTGCAAGAACTGAGCCGCGCGTGATGCGGACACAGCCCACGAGCAAGGGGAGACGATGACCACCTGGGACGAGCTCACGGATCTGCTTGTCGAGTCCGGAGACGTCCGCTCGCTCGCGGCGCAGGCCCGCCTCTACGACGCGATTCTCCTCATGGGCTCGCAGCAGCTTCCGGAGGGTGAGAGTGCCCGGCGCCTGGCCACGGCGCTCGCGAACGTCGACCGCACCTGGCTGGCCGCGCTGGGCGAGGACCCGACGCGATCCCGCGAGGACATCGATCGCGCCGTCGAGCGGTGCGGTCGGTTGCGTGCCGCGGGAGGCCTGTCGGCGTTGCCGTTGCGCTACGCACGCGTCGAGCTGTGCACCTTCTTCGGCGAGCGGGCCGACGCGCTCGAGCAGTTGCGCGTCGCCCGTCTGTTCTCCTTCGACGACGCCGACGCCGGCGCGACGCTGGCGACCGCCCGCATGCACGACGACTTCTCCGGAGTCATCCGGACCACGTCCGGGGTCCCCAAGCGCTCCGAGGCCGATCCGGCGGGGACCTCCCGCAGCCTGGCCGCGTCCCTGCTGCCGTATCTCGCGCAGCGGCGCAAGGTCGAGGCCGAGGACGCTCTCATGTCCCTGCAGTGGATCGAGGCCCCGGCGTCGTTGCGCATGTCGATTCTGGGGGACGAGCTGGAGTACCTGGGCCTGTCGGGGCAGTGGGAGCGGGGCCTGGCGCTCCTGCGTCACACGGACGCCACCGGCACCCGTGACACCACCGCCTGGGGGCTGCTCAACGCGGCGGTCGGGGCCAGTCTCGTCCTGCGCGAGGCCAACCGAGCCGGCTACGGCTCGAACGCCCTGGGCTCGTCGATCAGCTGGACCACGTCCTGGGACGCCTCCTTGAAGGTCACCGGCTGGGACACCGTGGTGCACGCCTATGATGCGCTAACCACCTTCGCCCGCACGATCAGCGTGCGCTTCGACGAGCGCAACGGCAACAACGGCGTGTCCTACCGCGTGGAGTCGCGCATGGCCGGCGAGGCCTCCGGACTGGCCTCCCGGTCCTACGGCACGGTGACCGGGACCGCCGTCGACGAGCATCGTCTGCAGCGTCGGGACGCCCTGCTGAAGGAGGTCAACGAGCTGCTCGTCCTCGCCCGGGGCTACGGCCTGGGCGCGGTGCACGAACGCGCTATGAAGACGGCGGAGACGGTCAGCCGGTCGTTGGAGCTCGTGACCGATGACAGTCAGCTCGAGGGCATTGTCGATCTGAGGATCGCGTTCGCCAGGCTGTTGCTGGCCCTGGGCGCCGCCGAGCGGGCCGAGCGGGAGTCCCTCGACACCAGTGAGCTGTGCCTGTCGCAGGGATGGATCGAGTTGGCGTGCGCGAGCCTGGCCACCGCCGCTCGGGCGGCCGGCACCCGCAACGACGTCAGGTCCGCGCGGACTCATTGGCTCCATGTGCGCGAGCTCATGGCGGACTGGGGGATCTCGCGCATGAAGGAGCGACTCACCATCCTGACCGACGCCATCGGCAGTCCGGAGACGAGTTGCGTCGCCTTGACGCTGTTGGCCGAGGTCACCGCCGAGGGCGTCTCCGCGGAGCCCGCTCGCGCCTCCGCGGCGAGGGAGGCGTGCAGACGGGGCCGGGCCGAGCTCGACCGGTGCAAGTCCGCTCCGAGTGGTGTCGCCGACCGCATCGCCGCGGTCGAGCGGACGATCGCCCCCTATGGACGAGGACGGTCCGGCCGGCGGCGAGCCGGTGGCGATGAGACGATGACCACCTCCGCCGCTCATGCCCGGGACGAGGCCGTCAACGGGTGAGGGGCCGAGCCCGTCCCGGTCCTGCGGGTCCTCCTGCTCGCCGGACTCATGGCTCGCGTCGCGGGCCTCACGCTCGCACAGCCCCATTGACGCCGACGGGCAGGTCCTGCTCGTGCGCCATGCAGGTGACTCACAGGTGCCCGTACCGCTAATCTCGCCGCATGACGCAGACGCAGGACGCCCCGAGCCCACAGAGTCGCGCCACTTCGGGCTCGGATGCGGCTGATGCGCCGGTGACGGTTCACGTCACCGGCTTCGAGCCCTTCGATGGAGCCGCGTCCAACGCCTCCTGGGATGCCGTGCGGTTCCTGCCGGACACCATCGGGCTCGTGGACGGCAGGGCCGACCTGACCCGGGAGCTCCTCCCGGTGACCTTCGCCGGAGCGATGGCGGCCAGCGGCGACGCCGTCGAGCGCCTGCGCCCCGACGTCGTCGTGCACGTCGGGCTCCGGTCGGGGGCCGGGGCGGTGATGCTGGAGACCACGGCTCGCAACGAGGCGGCGGCGCGCACCCCCGACAACGCCGGGTTCCAGCCCATCGGCGAGGAGCTCGTCCCCGGCGGCCCGTCGGAGTTGCTCGCCACATGGCCGGCGGCGGCGCTGGTCGGGCGACTCGGTGCGGCGGGCCTGCCGGTGGCCCGTTCGGACGACGCCGGGCTGTACGTCTGCAACGCCACGCTCTACGCGGCTCTGCGCACCGCCTCGCGCCTCCCCTCGCCGGACCGGCCCGTCATCGGCTTCGTGCACGTGCCGCCCCGGGAGACCATGCCCTCATCCAGGGTCGTCGAGGTGCTTCGCGCGCTCATCGTCGAGCTCGCCGATCTGGTTCGTCGACGTCGCGCTGCGAGAGCGGGACTGGGCAGGCTCAGCGTGCCCCGCGGCGATCGGGTGCTGCGCGTGGGGCTCACCGGTGGCATCGGCTCGGGCAAGTCGACGGTGGCGCGCCTGCTCGCCGCGCGTGGCGCCAGCATCGTGGACGCCGACGCCATCGCCCGCGAGGTGGTGGAGCCGGGCACTCCCGGGCTGTCGGAGGTCGTGGAGGCGTTCGGGCCCACCATCCTGACCGGGGACGGGGCCCTGGACCGGGCGGCGCTGGCCGAACGCGTCTTCGGCGACCCGGGGGACCGCAGCAGACTCGAGGCCATCACGCTGCCGCGGATCGCTCAGGTGGCGGCCCACCGCATGGAGGAGGCGGGCCCGGGCGGCGTGGCCGTCTACGACGTCCCGCTCCTGGTCGAGCAGGCGATGGAGGATCTCTTCGACTGCGTCCTGGTGATCGAGACGCCCCCCGTGCTGAGGCTGGCGCGACTGCAGTCGCGAGGACTGTCGCGCCAGGAGACCGACAGGCGCATGGCCGGCCAGGCCGATGACGAGGAGCGCCGCCGTGTCGCCGATGTCCTGCTTCTCAACAACGGTACCGAGACGGACCTCGCCGATGGGGTCGACTGGCTCTGGGAGCATCGCATCGCGGTCGGCATTCCCGCCGGTCGGACCAGCGGGAGGTGACTCGGGGCGTACGACCCATGGTGCGGTCGGGATGCGCCAGTCTATTCTTCAGTCTTCAGACGTTCGCGCATGATGAGGAGGCCCGCTGATGCAGTTCGCCCGATGCGTTCCACGTCGATCGGCGCTCGTTCTCGGCTCCCTGGTGGCGGCGGGTTCCCTGACCGCCTGCGGACACGGGCGCAGCCGGGGGAGGAACCACGACCGGCGCGACAGGCGGGATAATGGATGGCGCGTCGATCGGCACGAAAAGTCCTATAAGCCCGTCTTGTACCTTTATCCGGAGGAGTCGCGCGATCTTCGGGTCCGGCTCGACTACGACGGCGAGCTGACGTACTGTTATCCCGAGCCCCGGCGGGAGGGAGCGAGCGCCACCTGGTCGGTCACCGCCGCTCCCGACGGCACGCTGACCGGCGTCTCCGGACGCGTCTACCCGAGCCTGTTCTGGGAGGGCACTGCCCACGATGCGTTTGAGCAGACCGAGGGCTTCGTGGTGGAGCCGGGGGAGGCGGCCTCCTTCCTGGAGGACAAGCTGTCCGTGCTCGGGCTCAGCGACCGGGAGGCCGCCGAGTTCATCACCTACTGGGGCCCGCACATCGAGGCGCGCGGACGGGTGCTGCTGACCTTCGCGGCCGACCAGATAGCGGCGATCGCCAGGTACACGATGACCGAGTCGGGCACGGGCACCGCGATCGTGCCGGACACCTTCCTACGAGTTTACCTCCTCGTCGGCGACGTGCCGGCCTCCGGCGTGCCCGAGCAGGTCCTCGCCCCCGCCCCGCCGCGCACCGGCTTCACCGCCGTCGAGTGGGGCGGCAGCGAGCTGTAGTCGTCCGCACGTCGTCCGCGGCCGGCGCCGCGAGCGAGGCGCGCCGCGCACGACCGCGTAGCCTGGGGCCATGCGTCCCGTCACCGACCTGCGCCGCGCTGAGAAGCCCTTCGAGGTCATCAGCCCCTACTCGCCCAGCGGTGACCAGCCCACCGCCATCGCCGAGCTCGCTCAGCGGTTGAGCGCCGGCGAGAAGGACATCGTCCTGCTCGGCGCCACCGGAACCGGCAAGTCCGCCACCGCCGCCTGGCTGGTCGAGCGGGTCCAGCGCCCCACCCTCATCCTGGAGCCCAACAAGACGCTGGCCGCCCAGATGGCCGCCGAGTTCCGCGAGCTGCTCCCGAACAACGCGGTGGAGTACTTCGTCTCCTACTACGACTACTACCAGCCCGAGGCCTACGTCCCCCAGACCGACACCTTCATCGAGAAGGACTCCTCCATCAACGACGAGGTCGAGCGCCTGCGCCACAGCGCCACCAACTCCCTGCTGACCCGACGCGACGTCGTCGTCGTCTCCTCCGTGTCCTGCATCTACGGCCTGGGCACGCCCCAGGAGTACGTCGACCGCATGACGCCATTGGCGGTGGGCGAGCGGATCGACCGCGATGAGCTCCTACGGCGCTTCGTCACCATGCAGTACACGCGCAATGACGTCGATTTCACGCGAGGGACCTTCCGGGTGCGCGGGGACACCGTCGAGATCATCCCCATGTACGAGGAGCTCGCCATCCGCATCGAGTTCTTCGGCGACGAGATCGAGTCCCTGGCGACCCTCCACCCCGTGACCGGCGACGTCATCGCCTCCACCGAGCAGGTCTTCGTCTTCCCCGCCTCCCACTATGTCGCCGGCCCCGAGCGCCTCGCCCGCGCCATCGAGGGCATCGAGAGCGAGCTCGCCGAGCGTCTGGCCGTCCTGGAGCGCGACGGCAGGCTCCTGGAGGCCCAGCGCCTGCGCATGCGCACCACCTACGACCTGGAGATGCTCGGCCAGATCGGCACCTGCGCGGGCGTGGAGAACTACTCCATGCACATCGACGGCCGCTCCCCGGGCACCCCGCCCAACACACTGCTCGACTACTTCCCGGAGGACTTCCTCCTGATCATCGACGAGTCGCACGTCACCGTCCCGCAGATCGGTGCCATGCACGAGGGCGATGCGTCCCGCAAGCGCACACTGGTCGATCACGGCTTCCGCCTGCCGTCCGCCCTGGACAACCGGCCGCTCACCTTCGCCGAGTTCGAGGACCGCATCGGGCAGACCGTCTACCTGTCCGCCACTCCGGGGGACTACGAGATGCAGCGCGGCGACGGCGTCGTCGAGCAGATCATCCGCCCCACCGGCCTGGTCGATCCCAGGATCATCGTCAAGCCCACCGAGGGGCAGATCGACGACCTGCTGGAGGAGGTCCGCAAGCGCGTGGACGAGGGCGAGCGGGTGCTGGTCACCACGCTGACCAAGCGCATGGCCGAGGACCTGACCACCTACCTGGCGGATCGCGGCGTGCGCGTGGAGTACCTCCACTCCGACGTCGACACCCTGCGCCGCGTCGAGCTGCTGCGCGAGCTGCGGCTCGGCAAGTTCGACGTGCTGGTCGGCATCAACCTGCTGCGCGAGGGCCTGGACCTGCCCGAGGTCTCCCTGGTGTCCATTCTCGACGCCGACAAGGAGGGCTTCCTGCGCTCGACGCGCTCGCTCATCCAGACCGTCGGACGCGCCGCCCGCAACGTCTCCGGCGAGGTGCACATGTACGCCGACCAGGTCACCCCGGCCATGGCCGAGGCCATCGAGGAGACCGAGCGGCGCCGCACCAAGCAGCTGGCCTACAACGACTCCCACGGGATCGACCCGCAGCCCCTGCGCAAGAGGATCGCGGACGTGACCGACATGCTCGCCCGCGAGGACGTGGACACCGCCGAGCTGCTGGCCGGCGGCTACCGGGGGCACGAGGAGCGGGCCGTCGTCGGGCGCCGCAAGAAGGCCGCCGAGGCCACGGTGCGCGAGAGGCTCGCCGGAGCGGCGCAGAGCGACCTGACGGGGCTCATCAACGAGCTCACCCAGCAGATGCACGCCGCGGCCGAGGACCTCCAGTTCGAGCTGGCCGCCCGCCTGCGCGACGAGATCCGCGACCTGAAGAAGGAGCTGCGCGACATGAGGGCGGCGAGCTGAGGCGCTGAGACGGAGCGAACGCATGAGCGACGACGTCTTCCGGACCCTGCCCCTCGATAAGTGGCAGTGGCATCCCTCACCAGTGGCGGGACAGATCGTCTACGCGACCACCACCGGCCGGGACGGCTCGACCGACCTGGCCCCCAAGAGCTGGGTGTCCATGGCCGCCTTCGCCGGACCGGTCATCGGCCTCGGGTGCCGACGGCGCCATCGCACCTGCCGGAATGCGACGGCGACGGGCCGCTTCACGCTCAGCTTCCCGACCGTCGAGCAGGCGCGCGTCGCCCAGGCGGTGGCCTCGGCCGCCCACGCCGACAGGCTCGGGGTGTCGGGCATGACGCTGAGTAAGCCGGTCGACGGCGCCGCCCCGCACCTGCTGGAGTGCCCGGCGCACTGCGAGTGCGCTCTGATCCGCGCAGTCGGACTCGACGGGGAGGGCGACGGGGACGAGGTGTTCCTCTTCGGGAGGATCGAGCGGATCGCGGTCCGCAGGGAGATCTGCGACCTGCCTGCGTCCGAGGCCTACGCCCGCCTGGCCCCCGCCTTCTTCCTTGAGGCGGGCCTCACCGCCGGTCTGGGGCCGGTTCGGCGCTGCGCTGACGGGTGACGCCGCCGCGACCGCACGGCCCGATCGCGCCCGGCGTAGCCGATGCCACAGCGCCGGGGATCCGCGGTGCGGCCCGAGATGGGCCCGGGAGGTTAGACTCGTGCTGCACACCGGCATACGGAGGGGAGTACTCCCACCAACGGCGACGTCGTCATCACGGCGGACCGGTCCTCGCCCGGACGAGGTCATCGGCCCCCGGCGTCGCAGGCCAGCGTGACGGCCCCGGCGGCCCGAGCCCATGGCGGGAGGAGACCTCCGGTACTCGAGTTGTACCGGAGGTACTCCTAGTGGACGTCCACGCCCTCGGGTGGCTGGCTCTGGCCGCCATCATCCTGACCATGATCACGGTCGACATCGTCGGTCATGTCAGGACCCCTCACGAGCCCACCATGAGGGAGGCCGCCTGGTGGTCGGCCGGATACATCGTCGTGGCCGTCCTCTTCGGCGCGATCGTCGCGGCCGTGTGGGGAGGCGAGTACGGCGAGGAGTACTTCGCGGGGTACATCACCGAGAAGTCCCTGAGCATCGACAACCTCTTCGTCTTCGTCATCATGATCTCCAGCTTCCGGGTGCCCCGGAGGTACCAGCAGGAGGTCCTGCTCGCCGGCATCGTCATCGCCCTGGTCCTGCGCCTGGCCTTCATCCTGGCCGGCGCCGCCCTCATCGAGAGCTTCTCCTGGGTGTTCTACATCTTCGGCGCCTGGCTGCTGTGGACCGCCGTCGCCCAGGCGCGGGAGGGCGTCGAGCAGCCCGAGGAGCCCGACGACGGCTACCGGCCCTCGGGACTCGTCACGCTGGTCTCCCGGATCGTCCCCATGACCGACGGTTTCGTGGGAGGGCGGCTTCTCCACCGCCACGCCGGGCGCACCATGATCACGCCCCTGCTGCTGTGCATCATCGCCATCGGCACCGCCGACGTCATGTTCGCCGTCGACTCCATCCCGGCGATCTACTCGCTGACCAGTGAGCCCTACCTCGTCTTCGCCGCCAACGCCTTCTCGCTGCTCGGCCTGCGCCAGCTCTTCTTCCTCATCGACGGCCTGCTGGACCGCCTCGTCTACCTGCACTACGGCCTGGCCGCGATCCTGGGCTTCATCGGCCTCAAGCTCGTTAACCACGCCCTGCACGAGAACACGCTGCCCTTCATCAACGGGGGTCAGCCGTGGGAGGCGGTCGCCGAGCCGTCCACCGGCGCGTCGCTGGGCGTCATCGTCGTCGTCATCCTCGTCACCGTCGCCGCCTCCCTGCTGGCCTCCAGACGCGCGCCAGACGCATCGAGGCCGGAGCGGGCCCGGGAGACCACCGACGCCTGAGCGCGCCACGATCACGAGGAGCATCAGCGCATGAGTGTTGACCCCCTGGCCTGGTTCGCCCTGGCCGTCATTGTCACCGGCCTGCTGATGGTCGACTTCATCGGTCATGCCCGCAAGCCCCACCCGCCGTCGATGCACGAGGCCGCCGGCTGGACCATCGGCTACATCTGCCTGGCCGTCGCCTACGGGCTGGCCGTGTGGAGGAGCTACGGCAGGACCTACGCGGGGCAGTTCTACGCCGGATGGCTCACCGAGTGGTCGCTGAGCGTCGACAACCTCTTCGTCTTCATCCTCATCCTGTCCGCCTTCCGCGTGCCGCGAGACTTCCAGCAGAAGGCACTGCTGCTGGGCATCGCCGCCGCGCTGGTTCTGCGTCTGGCCTTCATCCTGGCCGGCGCCGCTCTCATCCAGCTCTTCAGCTGGGTCTTCTACCTCTTCGGCGCCTTCCTCGTCTACACGGCCATCAAGCAGCTCCTCGACGCCCGCAAGGATGACGACGCCGAGGAGGACGCCACCGCGTACGTGGACAACTCGGCGACCCGTTTCGTGCGGCGCCTGCTGCCCACGACCGACGGCTTCGTGGGCAACAAGCTCCTCCACCGCCATGCCGGGCGCACCATGATCACGCCCCTGCTCATTGTCGTGATCGCCCTGGGCACCGCCGACCTCATGTTCGCCTTCGACTCGATCCCGGCCATCTTCGGCCTGACCTCCGAGCCCTTCCTCGTCTTCAGCGCCACCGCCTTCTCGCTGCTCGGCCTGCGCCAGCTCTTCTTCCTCATCGACGGCCTGCTGTCCCACCTGGTGTACCTGCCCTACGGGCTGGCCGTCATCCTGGGCTTCATCGGGTACAAGCTCGTCAATCACGCCCTGCACGAGAACACGCTGCCCTTCATCAACGGCGGCGAGCCCGTCACGGCCCTCCCGGAGCCGTCCACCGAGGTCTCGCTGGGTCTGATCGTCGCCACCCTGGCCCTCGTGGCCGTGACCAGTCTCATTCACACGCGGAGGCGGGTGTGAGCGCCCAGCTGGGATCCGCGGGCCGGGCCGGGCATGCTGGCCCGATGAGCCGGACGAGCACGTCGACACCAGCCCCCGAGGAGCACCGGGGACTCTCAGCCGCGCAGGTCGCCGCGCGCGTGCGCGAGGGGCGCACCAACGCCTACAGGGTGCGCACATCCCGCTCCGTGACCGCGATCCTGCGCGCCAACGTCTTCACCATCTTCAACGCCATCCTGGCGACCGCACTCGTCGTGGTGCTCGCCGTGGGGCACTGGGCCGACGCCCTGTTCGGCTTCGTCCTGATCCTCAACACCGCCACGGGGACGGTCGCCGAGGTGCGCGCCAAGCGCGCGCTCGACCGCCTCGCCTTCCTGGAGGCCCCGACCGCCTGCGCCGTGCGCGACGGGCGCGAGGTCGAGCTCGACGTGGCCGACGTCGTCCTGGACGACGTGCTGCGGCTGCGCGGCGGGGAGCAGGTGCCGGCGGACGCCGCCGTCCTGATGGCGGACGGCCTGGAGGTCGACGAGTCCATCCTCACCGGCGAGTCCGTCCCCGTCCGGCCTCACGCCGGGGACCGGGTGCGGTCCGGGACCACCGTGACCGCCGGCACCGCACTCGTGCGGACGACTGCGGTGGGCGCCGACGCCTACGCCAACCGGCTGGCGCGCGAGGCCCGCCGCTACTCGGTGGTGACCTCCGAGCTTCAGGCCGGCACCAACCGGGTCCTGCGGTGGATCTCCTGGGTGATCGTGCCCGTGGCGCTGCTGCTGCTCTGGTCGCAGATGCGCGGCACGGCCATCAGCGCCGCCGGTGCGCCCACGGGCCAGTGGCGCACCGCCCTGGTGGCCGCCGTCGCCGGGGTGGTCGGCATGGTGCCCCAGGGGCTCGTCCTGCTCACGAGCGTCAACTTCGCCACAGCCTCTCTGACCCTGGCCCGCCGCCGGGTACTCGTCCAGGAGCTGCCCGCCGTCGAGGTCCTCGCGCGCGTCGACACCCTCTGCCTGGACAAGACCGGCACGCTCACCACCGGCCGGATCGTCCTGACCGACGTCCTGGCCGACGACGGCGCGGGCGGGCTGACGGACGCCGCGGACGCACTGCGCGAGCCGCTGCTGGCCCTGACCGCCGTCGCCGACCCCAACGCCACCGCCGAGGCGGTGCTCGACGGCCTCACCAGGAAAGGCGCGGAGCCATCCGCCGACGCGCGCCGCCTGCCGGACGTCGAGGCCGTGGCGACCCGCGTCCGCGATGCCGTCGCCTTCTCCTCGCGGCGCAAGTGGTCGGCGGCCGTGCTGGACGGGGAGACCTGGCTCATGGGCGCCCCCGAGATCGTCCTGACCGGGGCCGACGGCGGAGTGGAGCTGCTCGCCCACGCCCAGGCGCGGAGCACCGACGGCGTGCGCGTCGTCGCCCTCGCCCGTGCCCAGCGGCCCTGCACCCGGGACGACGACGGGGAGGCCCGCCTGCCCGGGACCAGGCGGGCGGCCGGGCTGATCGTGCTCTCCGAGCAGATCCGCCCTGACGCCGCCCAGACCCTGGCCTACTTCCGCGACCAGGGCGTCGACGTCAAGATCATCAGCGGCGACAACCCGACAACCGTCGCCGCAGTCGCGGCCCAGGCCGGGGTCGCCGCCCCCGACGGCGGCGCGCCCGCGGCCCTCGACGCCCGCACGCTGCCCACCGAGGCCGACGACCCGGCGTCGCTGAACGCGCTCTCCGAGGCCGTCGAGGGGGCGCAGGTGCTCGGCCGCGTGGTCCCGGAGCAGAAGCGAGCCCTCGTCCAGGCGCTGCGCGGCCGCGGGCACACCGTGGCCATGACCGGCGACGGCGTCAACGACTCCCTCGCCCTCAAGGACGCCGACCTGGGCATCGCCATGGGCAACGGCGCCCCCGCCACCAAGGCCGTCGCCCGCATGGTCCTGCTGTCCGGCGAGTTCTCCGCGCTCCCCGGCGTCGTCGCCGAGGGGCGCCGAGTCATGGCCAACACCGAGCGGATCGCCTCGCTGTTCCTGGCCAAGACGATCTACGCCTCGCTCATCGCCGTCGTCGTGGCCGTCACGGCGATCGGCTACCCGTTCCTGCCCCGCCAGCTCACCATTGTGTCCTCCCTGACGATCGGGGTCCCCGCCTTCGTGCTGGCCCTGGCCCCCAACAACCGGCGCTACCGGTCCGGATTCCTGCGCCGGGTGCTCACGCTCGCCGTCCCGGCCGGCGCCGTCGCCGGGATCGCGACCCTCGCGGCGCGCCAGTGGCTCGCCCTCGAGGGGGCCGGGCAGGCCCAGGTCACCACCGGCGCCACGCTGGTCCTGGTTGTCGCGGGCCTGTCTCTTCTCACTCTGACCGCCAGGCCCCTGCTGGGCTGGCGGCTCGGCTTGGTCGTCCTCATGGGAGGGGCGGCGGTGCTGGGGGTGCTCGTACCGGGCGTGCGGGAGTTCTTCCTCCTGGCCTGGCCGACCCCGGCGACATGGCTGGTCGTCGCGGTGGCCGGAGGCGCCGCCGTGGTCGGGATCGAGGCGGTCCACCTCGTGCGCCGCCGCCTGGCGGGCTCCCGGCCGCGCGGCTGACGGCGCCGCGAGGGGGAGACCCGATCCGGGGATGCCAACTCCCGGACAGGAGCCGCGCCGGTAGCATAGGTTGGGGAGGGAATCCAGATCCTGAGCAGGAGACGACTCATGACCTACCAGACCACGAACCCGTACACCGGTGAGGTCGTCACGACCTTCGCGACCGCCACCGGGGCCGAGGTCGATGCCGCTATCACCAAGGCCGACTCCGCTTTCCGCACCTGGCGGGACACGCCCGTCCCCGAGCGCCTCAGGGTCCTCGCCAGGGCCGCAGACCTGCTGGAGGCCTCCGGCCGCGAGTACGCCGAGATCCTCACCCTCGAGATGGGCAAGCTCATCGGCGAGGCCGAGGCCGAGGTGGCCCTGTGCACCGGCATGCTGCGCTACTACGTGCGCAACGCCGCCGAGCAGCTCGCACCCCGCTTCCTGCCCGCCGCCGGATACGGCGACACGGACGTGCGGCTCGTCGCCGAGCCCCAGGGCGTCCTGTACGCCGTCGAGCCCTGGAACTTCCCCTTCTACCAGGTGGTCCGCATCGGCGCCCCTCAGCTCGCGGCGGGCAACACCCTGGTCCTCAAGCACGCCTCGAACGTGCCGCAGTCGGCGCTGCTCATGGAGAGGCTCTTCGCCGAGGCCGCCGGTACGGACGGCCTCATCGTCAACGTCTTCGCCTCCTACAGCGCGTCCGAGCAGATCATCGGCGACGACCGCGTCCGGGGCGTGGCGCTCACCGGCTCCGAGGGCGCCGGCGCCTCGGTCGCCGCGATCGCCGCGAGGAACCTCAAGAAGTCCACCCTGGAGCTCGGCGGCGCGGACGCCTTCATCGTCCTGGAGGACGCCGAGCTGGAAAAGGCCGTGTCGTGGGCGGTCTTCGGCCGTCACTGGAACTGCGGCCAGGTCTGCTGCTCGTCCAAGCGGATCATTGCCGTCTCCTCCCTCTACGAGGAGTTCGTCGAGAGGTACCGCGCCGGGGTCGCTCGGCTCGTCGCCGGCGACCCCATGGATCCCTCCACCACCCTGGCACCGCTGTCCTCGCAGTCCGCGGTGGACGAGCTCACCGCGAACGTCCGGGCGGCGCGCGACGCCGGCGTCACCGTCGAGCAGGTGGGATCTCCGGTCCCCGAGCGGGGCGCCTTCTTCCAGCCGACGATCATGACGGACATCCCCGTCGGCTCCCCGACCGCCAGTACGGAGTTCTTCGGTCCCGTCTCCTCGATCTTCCGGGCCGAGGACGAGGACGACGCCGTCCGCATCGCGAACTCCTCGCCCTTCGGCCTGGGCGGTTCGGTCTTCTCGAACAACATCCACCGCGCGCAGTCCGTCGCCCGCCGACTCGACACCGGGATGGTCTTCATCAACCAGCCCACCGGCGTGGCCGCCGACATCCCGTTCGGCGGCGTCAAGCGCTCCGGGTACGGCCGCGAGCTCGTCGACCTCGGGCTCAAGGAGTTCGTCAACGAGAAGGTCATCGCCATCACGGACATCGACGGCCAGTTCTGAGCCGCCGGGGACGCTCCTGCTCCTGAGGGGTGCTTCGCCGGCGCTCGAGGCCGAACCCTCTGCGCGACAAGGCGCCGCTCCCGGGCGCGACCGGCTCCGTGCTCAGGCCAGGACGCCGATGACGGGGTTCCACTCGCGGGGGACGCGCTCGGCGATGAAGCCGGCCTTGTTGAACGGGTCGTTCTCGAGCAGCGCCAGCGCGCCCGCCTCGTCCTCGGCGCGCACCACGATGAGAGCGTCGTGCGTGCCCACGTAGGGGCCCGCGGCGAGCAGCAGGCCCTTGTCGGCCAGGGCGCCGTTGAAGGCGCGGTGCGAGGGGCGGACCTCGGCCATCTCCTCATCTCGGTCGGTGACGTAGTGGTACTCAACGGCGTAGGTCTTGCTCATGACCCCAAGCCTACGCACAGTGCGAGATGAGCGACTCCGACGAGGCGCCGGCCCCGCCCCCTCCTCGCCGCAGAACCGCAGAGCCGCGGCGATCCCCGTCGCGCCCACGACCGACGGGCGCCTGAAGAGCGCGCAGGAGCCGCCTTCTCCATCGCGCAGCGCCGCTCTGCCCGGAACCGGTCATCCGGCGGAGAGCCTGCGGGGACGCTCCGGCGGCGCCGTCGGGCAGGGACCGCGCGGAGGGGCCGGACGGCCCGCGGGAGAGGGGCATGAGGCGTGTCGAACATCTGTACGAAGCGCGGCAGCCCCTAGACTCGATTCCCGTGAACGACTCCCTCATCATCCGTGGCGCCCGCGAGCACAATCTCAAGGGGGTCAGTCTCGACCTTCCGCGCAACCAGATGATCGTCTTCACCGGCCTGTCCGGATCCGGGAAGTCGTCGCTGGCCTTCGACACGATCTTCGCCGAGGGCCAGCGCCGCTACGTCGAGTCCCTGTCCTCCTACGCCCGTCAGTTCCTCGGCCAGATGGACAAGCCCGACGTCGACTTCATCGAGGGCCTGTCGCCCGCGGTCTCCATCGACCAGAAGTCCACCTCCCGCAACCCCCGCTCAACGGTGGGCACCGTCACCGAGGTCTACGACTACCTGCGTCTGCTCTACGCCCGCGCCGGCGTCCAGCACTGCCCCGTGTGCGACGCCGTCGTCGCCTCCCAGACGCCCCAGCAGATCGTCGACCAGGTCCGCTCCATGGAGGAGGGCACCCGCTTCCAGGTCCTGGCCCCGGTGGTGCGGGGGAGGAAGGGGGAGTACTCCGAGCTGCTCGCCGAGCTGCAGGGGCGCGGCTTCTCCCGCGTGCGCGTCGACGGCGAGACCCACCGGCTGGGCGAGGTGCCCGAGCTCAACAAGAAGCTCAAGCACGACATCGAGGTCGTCGTCGACCGCCTTGTCGTGCGCGAGGGCATGCGTCAGCGTCTGACCGACTCCATCGAGACGGCCCTGGGCCTGGCCGACGGGCTGGTCCTGATCGACCTGGTCGACCTCGAGGCGGACGACCCGGCGCGGCTGCGCCGCTTCTCCGAGAAGCGCGCCTGCCCCAACGAGCACCCCCTCCAGCTCGACGAGATGGAGCCGCGCACCTTCTCCTTCAACGCCCCCTACGGCGCGTGCCCGGTGTGCACGGGCATCGGCTCCCGGCTGGAGGTCGATCCCGAGCTCGTCGTCCCCGACAAGGAGCTCACCCTGGCCGAGGGCGCCATCGCTCCGTGGGCCGGCCACCAGAAGTACTTCACCCGCCAGCTCAAGGCCCTGGGCGAGGAGCTGTCCTTCGATGTCAACACCCCCTGGAGGGCCCTGCCCCGACGCGCCAGGGACGCCATCCTGCGCGGCAAGGACTACGAGGTCCAGGTCAGGTACCGCAACCGGTGGGGGCGCGAGCGCATCTACTCCACCGGCTTCGAGGGCGTGCTCGACTACGTCATGCGCAAGCACGACGAGACCGAGTCCGAGTGGTCGAAGGAGCGCTACCAGGGGTACATGCGCGAGGTGCCCTGCCCGGCCTGCCACGGCGCCAGGCTCAAGCCCGAGGTGCTGGCCGTGCGCGTGGGGGACCGCTCGATCGCCCAGCTGTGCGACCTGCCCGTCGGAGAGGCGCGCGATACTCTGCGGGACCTGGAGCTGACCGGGCAGGCGGCGCGGATCGCCGGCAGCGTCCTGACGGAGATCAACGCCCGCCTCGGCTTCCTGGTTGACGTCGGCCTGGACTACCTGAGCCTGTCGCGCGGAGCAGCCACGCTGTCGGGCGGCGAGGCCCAGCGCATCCGTCTGGCCACCCAGATCGGCTCCGGCCTGGTCGGCGTCCTTTACGTCCTGGACGAGCCGAGCATCGGTCTGCACCAGCGCGACAACGCCCGCCTCATCGAGACCCTGGAGCGCCTGCGCGACCTGGGCAACACCCTCATCGTCGTCGAGCACGACGAGGACACCATCCGCTCCGCCGACTGGGTCGTGGACATCGGCCCCGGCGCGGGGGAGAAGGGCGGCGAGATCGTCTACTCCGGGGACGTGGACGGCATGCTCGACGCCCCTCGCTCCGTCACCGGCGACTACCTGGCCGGGCGCCGCGCCATCCAGGTCCCCGCCACCCGCCGCAAGCCGGTCAGGGGACGCGAGCTGACCGTCGTCGGAGCGCACGAGAACAACCTCAAGGACATCACCGCCACCATTCCGCTCGGGGTGTTCACCGCCGTCACCGGAGTCTCCGGATCGGGCAAGTCCTCCCTGATCAACTCCATCCTCTACCAGGTGCTCGCCAACCGCCTCAACGGCGCCCGCGGCGTGCCCGGGCGCCACAAGACGGTGCGCGGCCTGGACAACCTCGACAAGGTCGTCCACGTCGACCAGTCTCCCATCGGCCGCACACCGCGCTCCAACCCCGCGACCTACACGGGCGTGTGGGACCACATCCGCAAGATCTTCGCAGCAGTCCCCGAGTCCAAGGTCCGCGGCTATACTCCCGGCCGCTTCTCCTTCAACGTCAAGGGCGGACGCTGCGAGGCATGCAGGGGCGACGGCACCCTCAAGATCGAGATGAACTTCCTGCCCGACGTCTACGTCCCCTGCGAGGTCTGTCACGGGGCGCGCTACAACCGGGAGACCCTGGAGGTCCGCTACAAGGACAGGACCGTCGCCGACGTGCTGGACATGACCATCCGCCAGGCCGCCGACTTCTTCGCCGCCACCCCGATCATCGCCCGTCACCTCAACACCCTGGTAGAGGTCGGCCTGGGGTACGTGCGCCTCGGCCAGGCCGCCACCACCCTGTCGGGCGGCGAGGCGCAGCGCGTCAAGCTCGCCACCGAGCTCCAGCGCCGCTCCACCGGGCGGACCATCTACGTGCTGGACGAGCCCACGACCGGCCTGCACTTCGAGGACATCCGCAAGCTGCTGTCGGTGCTCCAGGGACTGGTCGCCAAGGGCAACTCGGTAGTCGTCATCGAGCACAACCTCGACGTCATCGCCAACGCCGACTGGGTCATCGACATGGGGCCGGAGGGGGGTCGGGGCGGCGGCACCATTGTCGCCACGGGCACACCCGAGAGGATCGCCCGGAGCGAGGGCTCCTACACCGGCCGCTTCCTGGCTCCCATGCTGGCGCGCGTCCGCGAGTGAGGGCCGTGGCGCCGGCTCTCGTGGGCTCCGGCGTCCTCAGCCGCCGTCGGCGCCGTCGATGGTGCGCCGCAGCACGACGAGCCGCTCCCGCAGGCGCTCCAGCGATCCGGTCCCCAGGCCCAGGACGATGCCCGAGGCGCGCGGACGCCGGGTCGACCAGTAGTCGGCCATGCCCTCGACCGCGAGGCCTCGCTCGCGGCAGCGGGCGACGACGCGGTCCTCGTCGGCGTCGGCGGGCAGCGGGACGACGGCGTGCAGCCCGCCCTCCATGGGGATGCCCCCGGGGAAGAGATCGACGAAGGCCGCGCGCCTGGAGCGGTACTCCCTGCGCATGCGCGCGGTGTGGCGCCGCAGCCCGCCGGCCTCCATATAGCGGGCGACGGCGTCCTGCACCAGCCCCGAGACCGGCAGGCACAGGTCGGCCACCCGCTCGCGCAGGGGCGGCGGCACGATGAGGTACCCCAGGGCCAGCGCGGGGGTGAGGGTCTTGGCGAAGGAGCCGAGCATGGCGACCCGCCCCTCGGCGTCCAGGGCGAGCAGGGGCGGGTGGGTCGAGCGCAGCTCGGAGTCGTAGTCGTCCTCGACGACGAGGGCGCCGGTGCGGGAGGCCGCCTCCAGCAGCGCGAAGCGGCGCGAGGCGGGCATCTGAGTCCCGGTGGGGAACTGGTGGTTGGGCGTGACCAGAAGGATGTCGGCCGGGACGATCGCGGCCTGAGCGCTCATGCCCGCGGCATCGGTGCCCACCGGCTGGAGCCTCCATCCCATGGCGCGGGGCACCTGCCGCAGGGAGTGGTACCCGGGATCCTCCACGGCGAGGCGGCCGGGGCGGCTCTGGGCGGCCAGAACGAGCCGCAGGCCGTCGCGGGCGCCGGAGGTGACGACGACGTCGTGCGGATCGACGCGTATGGACCGGGTCAGGCGCACGTGCTCGGCGATGAGGGCGCGCAGGCGCTCCGAGCCCAGGGGCGGGTACGCGGTGGGACGGGCCGCGGCCGCCCGCCAGGCGCTGCGCCACAGGGCCGTCGTCAACGGGCCCGCGGCCGGAGCGCCCGGCCGCAGGTCGCCCTGGAGGGGGGTGCTGCGCACACCGGGTTCCGGGCCCGCGGTCGGCGCGGCGGGCACCCGGAGCGAGGGATCCACCCGGGTGCCGCCGGGGCTCGTCACGAGGAATCCCTCGCCCGCCAGCTGCTCGTAGGCGCTGACGACGCTGCCCCGCGAGACCCCCAGGTCGCGCGCCAGGACGCGCGTGGAGGGCAGCAGGTCCCCCGGCGCGAGGCGGGAGTCGGTGATGCGGCCGCGGATGTCCTCGACGATCTGGACGGGGACGGAGCGGCTGCGGTCGATCTGCACAGCTGTCGCCTCCTCAAGGCGGGTCGTGCCGGCGCACGCTCATCAGGTGGTCCAAAGGAACAGTCCGGAACTGGACTTCAGAGTAGACCACACCCGCGAGCAGCATCACGACCATGAACGACAACGCCCAGAGGCCCGCACCGTCTCCGTCCACCGGGACCCCGCTCGTCAAGCGCGGGCTGGCCGACATGCTCAAGGGCGGCGTCATCATGGACGTCGTCACGCCCGAGCAGGCCCGTATCGCCGAGGACGCCGGGGCCGTCGCGGTCATGGCCCTCGAGCGCGTGCCGGCTGACATCCGCGCGCAGGGCGGTGTGGCCCGCATGAGCGACCCCGACCTCGTCTCCGGCATTATCGAGGCGGTCTCCATCCCCGTCATGGCCAAGGCCCGCATCGGGCACTTCGTCGAGGCCCAGGTCCTCCAGGAGCTCGAGATCGACTTCATCGACGAGTCCGAGGTCCTCTCGCCGGCCGACTACGTCCACCACATCGACAAGCACCGCTTCACCGTCCCCTTCGTGTGCGGGGCCACCAACCTCGGCGAGGCCCTGCGACGCGTGAGCGAGGGCGCGGCCATGATCCGCTCCAAGGGCGAGGCCGGCACCGGCGACGTGTCGGAGGCCACCCGCCACATCCGCACCATCACCAAGGAGATCGCGGCGCTGCGGGGGCTGGGCGCGGACGAGCTCTACGTCGCCGCCAAGGAGCTCGGCGCACCCTACGAGCTGGTGCGCGAGGTCGCCGGGGCCGGGGCGCTGCCCGTCGTGCTGTTCACTGCCGGCGGCGTGGCGACGCCGGCCGACGCCGCCATGATGATGCAGCTGGGCGCC
>ERZ773059.585-NODE-585-length-19491-cov-8.519706_pt1 | contig 19491 bp, 18 predicted proteins | sample MGYA00580514_ERZ773059 | MGnify/ENA primary metagenome ERZ773059 (study PRJEB29015, sample SAMEA2737981) | human oral metagenome | biome: human oral; feature: human-associated habitat; material: dental | place: China | collected 2056 ...
GAGTACCGGCCTGTCACGCCGGGGGTCGCGGGTTCGAGCCCCGTCCGCCGCGCCATCAAGTTAAAAATAAAAATACCGGTTTTTACCGGTATTTTTTTTGTCTGTACCCTATGCCTTTTATACAAAGTCCAGCTTTAGATAATATAAAACAGGACAAAACAATAAGGCTGAAAGAAATATGGTTTCAATCCTGAAAGAGCATCCATCTCAAGCTGATTCACACCAAACGCTTATTTATCAAATCCCTAAATCATCTTTCAAAATAAACATAAATACTTGCCTCCTCTTCTTACACAAAGGCCGTCTGAAAACGTCAATACATTTTCAGACGGCCTTTTTTAGCTTATCAAGCCTGATACCTAATCATGCAGGAGGCCTTAGCATCAATCCAATGTTCGCCACCTGGCTGAACAATTTTAGACACTAGCTTATCCAAGTCGCGTAAATAATCGGTTGATTTTTGGCTGTTGATAATCACGACAACCAGCAACGGCTTTTCGCCCAACCAATACCCTGCCAATGCACGGACATCTTTAAGCGTACCGGTTTTGAGGCGCAGGTTTTCACCGGGCTGTTTCAAGCGTGTTTTAAGCGTACCGTCTTTACCGGCAATCGGCAGCGTACTGATAAACTCGTTTTTAAACGGGCTGAAGTAGGCTTTTTCCAACATTTGCGCCATCATGCGCGCATTGAGTCGTTCGACGCGAGACAGGCCTGAGCCGTTTTCCAACACCAGCCCTTCCGTATTGATACCTGCAACCGCCAGCTCGCTTTTTACAATAGAGGCAGCCTTGGCCTGCGCCAGCTTGTAATCAGACATGTTTCCGGCAAATTTAAGGAAAACCGAACGGGCAATCAGATTATTGGAATGCTTGTTCATATCAGTGAGGATATCGGTAAGCGGTTTGGATAGATGGCTTGCCAACACATGCGCATCATGAGGCGCGACACCTGTCGTCAGGCCATCTGAAACCGTGCCGTCTTGTTGGCGCCATTGGTTCACAAAACTTTTGCCGACATATTCTTTCATGCTGTACATATTCAGATACAGTTCTTGTCCCAAGCAGCTTTCCGGCAGCTTGCCCGATACGGTCAGCGTATTGTTTTTATAGGAAGTCTTCATGTGGTTTTTTAAAACACTACACTTCCCTTCTTTATTCTCAAGTGTCAATTTGTTTTGAATGTTCAGATTCGGCAGTGGCGGATTGGTACGGATGACCAAGCTTCCGTCTTCTTCTTTTTCAGCACGGAGTCCAACGGTTTTATACGCCAACATATTGGGATCGGGTGGAGTCATAAAACTTTCGGCAGAATCGGAAGCAAAATCATCCGGATTCTTCACATCGCCCCACAGGCTGCGGTCGAGTATCAGATGTCCGTCAATATGGCGTATGCCCTTATCGCGCATCTGTTGCTGCATTTGCACCAAATCATGTTGGTCAAACACAGGATCGCCGCTCCCCACCCAATACACGTTGCCTTTCAACGTATCGCCTTTGATTGGGCCGTTGGTTTTAAACTCAGTTTTCCAACGATAATCGCCGCCCAGCATACGAAACGCGGTAAACGCCGTTACCAGCTTCATGGTCGAAGCAGGATTGCGCAATTCATCGGCACGGTGTTCGGCAATCACTTTGCCGCTGTCCAATTCCTGTACATAAACGGAAATTTCATTTTCAGGAATGCGCCCGAAATCCAAAGCCCATGACGGACAAACCGCCATCATCAGGCCGACTGATAAAATACTTTTAAATTTCATTGCATTACAAAATCTTATAAATTCTTACGAGGTACTTAGACCGTCTGAACGTTTCAGACGGCCTTTTTATTTATTTCTGATGCGCTTTCAAACGCAACGCAAACATGACGACCACAACACCGACAACCAAGGCACACCCCATCGCCAAATGGATACCGTCCAGCATTGCCTGTTGCGGCATATCTGCGCTGGAAAGTTTCTCACCGATATTGGTCGCACCGACAAAAAACGCCGCACCGATGGCACCGGCAATCGGGTTGATGGTAGTCAGAATCGCCGCGCCGTGCGGATTGAGCGTTTTCGGCAACGCATTCAGACCATGGGTTTCGCCGGTTACACAAGCAGACACGGAAAGCGCCAACAGCGTAAACATCGCCGTCAACATTACCACTTGCGTATCAATCCGCAGAAACAGCCACAATACCGCCAGCGACACCACCAGCATCACTGTTGCCGGCAAGACGACAAAACGTCCGCCCTTTTTGTCCAACAATTTGCCAAACAACGGCGCGGCAACCGCTTGGGCAATACTCGCAGGCATCAGGATCAAACCGGTTGCCGTACCGGTCAGCATCAGCACTTGCTGCGTGTACATCGGCACCATCAGTTCCAAGCCCAAGAACAGGAATATCGCACCGGCCAAAATCACAACGCAATATCTGAACTGTTTATATTCAAACGCACGAAGGTTCAACAACGGCGTAGCCAAACGGAACTGACGGTGCGCAAACCAACCCACCAGCACAACGGAAGCGGCAAAGAGCAGGACAAATTCCAGCAGCGGTATATGGGCAAAATTACTGCTCGCATAAACCAACCCGCCGAAGCCCGCAATCGACAGCACAGCTGACAACATATCGATTTTCGGACAGCTGATGTTGCTCAAATTGACCGTCAAATATTTACCCACCAGCACCATCGCCGCCAACATAAACGGCACAGTAAAGCCGAACAGCACACGCCAATGCGTATGGTCGATGATGATGCCCGACAGCGTCGGCCCCATTGCAGGCGCGGCGGTAAACATCATGGTAATGACGCCCATTGCCGTTCCGCGCTTGTTGGGTGGGAAAATCGACAATACGCCATTAAACAAAAGCGGGACAAAAAACGCGGCAGACACTGCCTGCACCATACGCCCGACCACTAATACGCCAAACATCGGTGCAAACGCGCAAATCAGCGAGCCTGCTAAAAACGTTGCCTGCGTAAACAGCACCATTTTGCGCGTTTCAAACCATTGAATCACGCCTGCCGTAATCGGCGTAAATGCCCCCATGACCAGCAAAAAGCCCGTCGTCAGCCATTGGACCGTGGTCTTATCGACACCGAAATCCTTCATAATCGGCGTGAGTGCGACATTCAGCAGCGTGTCGTTGAGATAGCCGAAAAATGCGCCGATGAATAAGGTGGCGACAATGGTTTTAGCAGGAAAGTCGGGATTGTCGGCATAGTATTCGTGTGCCGTTTCTCCCTCTTGCGAATCAGAAGCGTGCATAATAATTTGAAATATCAGCGAAACCGTTATTTTAGCATAAACCGTTTTGACAGGCCGTCTGAACCCTTGACCGCATCTCCAGACAACACTAAAATTTAGAATCGTTTTCATTTTTATTATTAAACAGGAGAAAAACATGTCAAAAAAAGTCAGCATCTTGGTCGGCAGTCTGCGTAAAGGCTCGTTTGCACGAAAAATCGCACAAAACGTCATTTCCATGTTCCCCGGAGGCTACGAAGCGCAAATCGTCGAAATCGGCCATTTGCCTTTATACAACTTCGACTACGATGATCCCGCCGTTACCGACTTCCCTACTCCGTCCAGCTATACCGAGTTCCGTGAAACCATCAAAGCCTCGGCCGGCGTATTGTTCGTGACTTCTGAGAACAACCGTACCGTACCGGCCTGCCTGAAAAACGCCATCGACATCGGTTCCAAACCCAATGCCGATGTTGCCTGGAAAAAAACACCGGCCGGCATCATCAGCCATTCAGTCGGTAAAATGGGCGGTTATAGCGCGCAAAAAAATCTGCGCCTTGCCCTTTCGTATTTCGATATGCCGCTGACCGGCCAGCCGGAAGTGTTCCTCGGCAACTCGCCTACCCTGTTTGACGAAAACGGTCAGCTCATCGAGTCCGCGCGTGGATTTGTTCAAGGCTATATCGACCAATTGGTTGCCTTGATTGAGAAAAACCCTAAATAATCGGGATTGAAGCATACAGGCCGTCTGAAAACCGAATTTCAGACGGCCTCATCTTTTGCAAAAAATCAGTTTTTCGACAGTTCCTAAATTTTTACTAATTGAGTGCGGTTATAATCCCTATCCACCCATCCTCCGGAGAACTTCCATGCGTGTATTATTGGTTGAAGACGATGCCATGATTGCCCAAGCCGTCAGTGCCAATCTGAAAGACACCGGCTACGCTGTCGATTGGGTCAGCCGCGGTTCGGAAGTTGCCGCAGCAGTGGCTGCGCAAGCATACGATTTGCTGCTCTTGGATTTGGGTTTGCCCGGTAAAGACGGTTTGGACGTATTGGCGCAAATCCGTAACGGCGGCTGTACCGTTCCCGTCTTAATCGTGACCGCGCGCGACGATTTGCACAGCCGGCTCAACGGCCTAGACGGCGGCGCAGACGACTACATCGTCAAACCCTTCGACATGGCGGAACTGCAAGCCCGTATGCGCGCCGTATTGCGCCGACACGGCGGACAGGCGCAAACGCTACTGACCAACGGCATCATCACACTCAACCCTTCCACCCATCAGGCAGAAGTAGTCGGGCAGGAACAGGCCATCATGCTCAGCAACAAAGAATTTGCCGTCCTCCAAGCCCTGCTGCTGCGTCCGGGCATGATTCTGTCGCGCAGCGATTTGGAAGATAAAATCTACGGCTGGGGCGAAGAAGTCGAAAGCAACGCCGTTGACTTCCTGATTCACGCCTTACGCAAAAAACTCGGTAAAGAAGCGATTCAAAACGTCCGCGGGGTCGGCTGGCTGGTTGCACAAAACAACCAGGCCGTCTGAAAAATCACAACAACACCAACACATAAACCATGCAACGCCTTATCCACACCATCAAACAATCCCTGCAAGTCAAGATCAGCCTAGCTCTGATCTGCATGCTCCTGCCCCTCTCCATCCTTGCAGGCATATTTTCATATTACGATACTTATCACGAGACCCAAGAGGTTCAAGACGACCTGTTGCGCCAAGTCGCTAACTATCTCGACCCGGGCGATGCCGATGACGAGAAACACTCGCTCAACAACGACAACAAGATTTCCGTTCAATTTCCCAATACGCCCAACCCCATTGTCAGCCTGCCTGAGCAGATTTCAGACGGCCTGCACACCATTCAGGCCGATGACGACGACGATTACTACCGCGTTTATACCCGTAATACCAAGCAAGGCCGCATCGCCGTCATGCAGGAAAGCGACTATCGCGAAGAGCTGGCCGAAATGGCCGCCATGCAGAGCATCCTCCCCATGCTCCTCGCCCTACCCCTGATTATCCTGCTTACCGTCTGGATTACCCATCGCGCCATGCGTTCCGTCAAAACCCTGTCCAACGATTTGGAACAGCGCCAAATCAACGACCTCTCGCCGATAGACACGCAAAACATTCCCAGCGAAATCCAAGGCTTTGTCGTCGCCATCAACAACCTGTTGCAACGTACCGACGAAAACGTCCGCCAACAGCAACGCTTTATCGCCGATGCCGCCCATGAATTGCGCAGCCCCATGACCGCCCTCTCCCTTCAAGCAGAGCGGCTCAACAATATGCAGCTGTCCGCCGAAGCGCGCGAGCAGTCCGCCCTGTTGCAACAAGGCATACAGCGCAACCGCCACCTGCTTGAGCAACTCCTTTCCCTCGCACGCGCCCAAGCACCCGAAACCCAACGCCCCAAAACCCTGATCAGCCTGCAAAACCAGTTCCGCCGCGTCTTGCAGGAACTCATGCCGCTGGCGCTGGCCAAAGGTCAAGACATCGGCGTCGCCGTTGAAAACGACTGCCAAATCCACGCCGACGACACCGAAATCTACACCCTTATCAAAACCTTTACCGACAACGCCATCCGCTACACCCCCAAAGGCGGCCGCATAGATTTGGGCTTTGACGAAACCGCCGAATACCTCAACATCTGGGTGGAAGACGACGGCCCCGGTATTCCCCCAAGCGAGCGCCAACGCGTTATTGACCCCTTCTACCGCATTCTCGGCACCGAACAACAAGGCACCGGTCTGGGGCTTTCCATCGCAAACACCATTGTCAAACGCCATCAAGGCCGTCTGAAACTGGCCGACAGCCGACGCTTTGACAGCGGCTTGTTGATTATTGCCGAGTTGGATAAAAAGACACTTTAAATAATCGACCCGCCCAAATTGGTCTATCTAGCTTTAATCCGACAAATGAAAACGTTTTAAAACCAAAGGCCGTCTGAAAATACCTTTCAGACGGCCTTTTTATATTTTAAAGCAAACCTCATTCATTCCTCACAAATACGGCTGCAAGGTTTGGCGGAGGATTTCCATATCGGTAATTTCGGTGATATTGGCTTTACCCAAGTATTCCAAACCGACAAAACGCATGATGCCGCTGCTGACTTTTTTGTCGTGGCTCATGTGTTCAATCCATTTTTCAAAGGAGAAAACAGGCGGCTCAGACGGGAGGGAAGCGGCTTCCATTAAAGCGGTAATGCGGTCGGTATCGGCTTGTTGGGTTTTACCCAAAATTTGCGACAAACGGGAAGCAAGGACGCAACCGGCGGCAACGGCTTCACCGTGCAACCATACGCCGTAGCCCATTTCGGCTTCGATGGCATGGCCGAAAGTGTGGCCGAGATTAAGCCATGCGCGGATGCCCTGCTCGGTTTCGTCTTGGGCAACAATATCAGCCTTCATTTTGCAGCAATGATAAACGGCTTCTGCCATTTTTTCTTGATGTTGCGCCATCAGGTCGGCCATATTTTCTTCCAACCAAGCAAAAAATTCGGCATCACCCAATGCGCCGTATTTGATGACTTCGGCTATGCCTGCGGAAAGTTCGCGTTGCGGCAGCGTTTGCAGGGCGGTCAAATCGGCCAGCACAGCTTGAGGCTGGTAGAACGCGCCGATCATGTTTTTACCGAGCGGATGGTTGATGGCGGTTTTACCGCCGACCGAGGAATCGACCTGACTGAGCAATGTGGTTGGCACTTGGATAAAAGGTGCGCCACGCTGATAAGTCGCCGCGGCAAAGCCGACCATATCGCCTATCACGCCACCGCCCAAAGCGATTAAAGTGGTTTTGCGTTCGGCACGGTTTTGCATCAGGCCATCGTAAATCAGGTTGAGCGTCTGCCAGTTTTTATATTCTTCGCCGTCAGGAAGGATGATGCTGAAATGCGGCACGCCCAGTCTGTCTAAGGCCGTCTGAAGCTGTTTGAGATAAAGCGGCGCAACGGTTTCGTTGGTAATGATGGCCGCTTTTTTGCCTAAATAGGGCTGAAGCAGCGTATCTGCCTGCTCAATCAGTTTATGCCCGATAAAGATGGGGTATTGATGGGACGGAGTTTGGACAGTCAGGGTGCGCATGGTGTTCCTTTGCAAAGCGTATTTATTCGCCTAAAGCCTGTATCAGGCGTTTGAGCGTTTTGTGACAGCTGTCGGATTCGATAACGAGATGGGCGGTTTGACGGTACAGTGTATCGCGTTGGTCATACAGCTCTTGCAGTTTGGCCAAAGGGTTGGCAACTTGCAACAGCGGCCGGTTGCTGTCGTAACGGGTACGCTCCAGCAAGGTTTCGGGACTGGCATGCAGATAAACAACCGTGCCGTTTTGGCGCAAAATCTGTCTGTTTTCACTGCGTAAGACAGAGCCGCCACCGGTCGATAAAACGATGTTGCGCCGGGAAGCGAGCTTCTTCAGCATATTGGTTTCGCGGTTGCGGAAGCCTTCCTCCCCTTCCATCTCAAAAATGGTCGGAATGGTTACGCCCGAAGAAGTGCAGATTTCGTAATCGCTGTCGTAAAACGGGCATTCAAACATTTGGGCAAGCTGCTTGCCCAAAGTGGTTTTGCCCGCGCCCATCAGCCCGATTAAAATTAAATTGCCGTTGATTTTTTCCATGTGGGTCATTTTATACGATATGGTGGTTTCGTGGAAAAGTTCGTCGTTTTTCAGACGGCCTTTTCATCTCAGGCCGTCTGAAAACCAAAACAGGCATACCTTTGCAGATATGCCTGTTTGTCATTTTAAAAATCAGTAACGCAGATTGTTACCCACATTATCCATGATGCGCGGCGTAATGAAGATCAACAGCTCGCGGCGGTTTTCACGTTTGCCGCGTGATTTGAACAGATTGCCGACAACAGGGATATCGCCCAAAACAGGTACTTTGTTCACTGCATTGGTGCTTTCTTCTTCGTAAATACCGCCGACAATCAGCGTGCCACCATCTTCAACCATGGCTTGGGTATTCAAGTGTTTGGTGTTGATACACTTGGTCATCAGAGAATCTACGGTACAGTCGATCGGGGTATCGCGATTAATCTTCACAGTCATGATAATTTGACCGTCAGGCGTAATGTTCGGCGTTACGGTCAAGCCCAAAACGGCTTTCTTGAAGGTAATCGAAGTCGCACCGCTGGAAGAAGCCTCTTGGTAAGGAATTTCCGTACCGGATTCAATTTTGGCTTCTTTACGGTCTTGTGTCAGCACGCGCGGATTGGAAATGGTTTTGCTCTTACCTTGTTCTTCAGACGCACTGATTTCCAAGCCCAATGCGCCGGACGAGAACGCACGCACCAGCGCAATGCTGTTGACTGCGGCTGCGGTCGGCAGACTGACATTCGGATCCAAAGTCCATTTGCGGTAGCCTACGTCGCCACGGTTAAACGAGGCATTGGTATTGTAGTTGGTTTGCGCATTGCTCCAGTTGCTGCCCCATGCCGTACGGCCGATCGCACCACCGGAACCGAATTTAACGCCCAAGTTGCGGAAGAAGGTATCTTCAGCTTCCACAATACGCGCTTCCACCATCACTTGACGGGTTGGAACGTCCAATTCATCAATCAGTTTGCGGAATTTCTCAATCACGCCGCGGTTGTCGGTCACAATCAGTGTATTGGTGGCCGGATCGATTAAGGCGCTGCCTCGGTTGCTCAACAGAGTGTTGCGGATGTTGGAATTATTGCTGTCGTATTCTTCCAAACGCAGAATTTTGCGGAATTCTTCCACGTTTTTGTATTTCAACTGGAAGGTTTGAGAATACAGCGGACCCAATTCGGCAATCTCTTTTTCAGCCTGCAAGAAGGCTTTGTCTTTTGCCAACAATTCATCGCGAGGTGCGATATTGATAATGTTGCCTTGACGGCGCATATCCAAATTGCGCGCCTGCATAACCAAGTCTAAAGCCTGATCCCAAGGTACATCTTTCAGGGACAAAGTCATAGTGCCTTTGACGGTATCGCTGGCAACAATATTCATGCCGGATTCTTTTGCCAAAATCTGCAAGATGGTACGAACTTCTACATCTTGGAAATCCAAAGAAATTTTACGGCCTTTGAACGATTTGTTCGCATTGTGGTTTAAGCCGCCGGATTCGGTATTGGCTGCTTTAGGCGATACTTCAAATACAAAGCGTCCGGAAGAAGCTTTGGTATTGATGTCCCAATTCGCATTATTGTTGCGGATAATAAGCTGGGTAGAATTGCCGATACGTTTGAGCGTAACGTTTTGTACAGGTGTATTAAAGTCAGCCACATCCAAACTGCGTTGCGCTTGTGTCGGCAAAGTATGGTTTTTCAAGGTCACAACCACGCGGTCGCGCTGCTGTTTAATATCCGGCTGTCCGCTGAAACCAGGGGCGGACAATTCAATAATGCCGGAATTGCGTGCGCCTTTACGGAAATCGATATTGGCTGCTGAAACGGCTTGATAAGCCTGAGCAGCACGCGCGGTAGACGGCGTAGCCGCACGTTCATTGGCAACGGCCGCATTGGTTTGATCAGTAGATTCGTTTACAAATACCCAAACTTCGTTGCCGCGAATCTCAGTATTGTATTGGCTGATTTTGTTCAAACCCAAAACCACGCGTGCACGGTCATTGTTTTGCGCCGCAGTAATTTGATTCAGCAATGGGTCGGCATATTCCAAAACAGGCTGAGGCAAACGGATATTGGTGTTGGCAAAATCCAATGCGATACGCGCCGGCGTAGATGTTACAAAACCATGAGGTGTGGTGACATCTTTGTCGAAACGGATTTTGATGATTTTTTGGTTGTCAGGCAAAGTAGAAACATTGATATCGGTAATATTGCCTGCAAAGGCCGTCTGAACAGCGAGGGCAACGCTGAAGCCGGCAAATAATTTTGTCATGTGCTTGGTTTTCATAATCGAGTGAGACCCCTAAATTAATTTGAATTCGAACTATCTGAGCTATTGGAAGAATCCGCCTCTTTACTACTCAATGGCAATTCGGCCTTCCGGTACACCCAGTTGCCGTAGCTGTCTTCAACTTGCTCGGTCAAGATAATTTTATCTTCAGTAATACTTTGGATTCTGCCGTAATTCTGACCGATGTAGTTTCCGGGATAAACGGTATAAACATGGTCGTTGACCTTGATAAATCCGGAAACTTTGCCGCCGCTTTGCAGTGTTCCGACAAAGGCCATATTTTCCAAACTGAAAGCTTCCAATGTTTCTTTCGGACGGTTCACATCCGGCGCATTGCCGCCTTTAGGGGCAGTGTCCAAACGGCGTGAATCAAACGCATTCATGCCTTTAAAGTTCGGCGGGCTATACGGCTTAGGCAATGTAACCGTCGGCTCTTCAAACGGAATAATCTTGGATTTTGCCTCCTGACGGGTTTGCGTCATCCATTGAGTCAAATCTTCATAGCTTTGCGTACAGGCTGCCAAGGGAAGAAGACTTAAGAGTAAGATGATTTTTTTCATGATTTCCCTATTCTTTTATTTTTGCTCATTCTCGGCAGGTTTGCCTTCTTCTTGTGCCTGTTGCGCAGCCAATTCGGCAGCAATCTCTTCGGCCGGACGGGCTTTGTAAGTCGTCGCAATCGCACTCAATGTCAACTCGCCTTTATTGCCTTTGCCTTCTTTGTCCTCGCCTGCGTTCACGAGTTTCAAAGAATCTAACGTAATAATGCGCGACAAATCGCCTACATCACGGGTAAATTGGCTGATTTGAGAGTATTTGCCCGTGATGGAAATCTGATACGGCAGTTTTTGAATCGGACCATCGTTTTCAGGTTGGAGCGGTGCAACGCTGTCCAAACGCAGTCCGTTGGTTGAACCTGCCTGATGCAGCTCTTGAATCAGGTTCGGAATTTCCGCATCGGTCGGCAGTTGTTTCAACAAAACGTCAAATGCAGAACGGATAGAAGCCAATTCAGCCTTCAAATTGTTCAAGCTTGCCGCCTGAATGCTTTTACGCGTAAAGGTTTCCTTCAGTTCTGCTTCTTTGGCTTCCTGCGTATTCAAGGTTTCAATCTGATCTTTAAATACGCCGACATAGCCCAACGCCAACATACCGACAATCAACAAACCTCCCAGCAAAAGTTTTGAAGGCATATTGAGCAGGTACAGGTTTTGTACGTCCAATTGTTTCAGGTTTTTAGATGCCATTATTGAGCCTCCGGAGCAGGTTCTGCCACAGGTTCGGCTATTTCACTGCTGCTTTGTGCAGTCGGTGCAGGAGCCGGCGTATTCACTTGGTTGATTGAAGATTTCAAAGTAAATTCTTGGTAGTTATCTACTTTTTTGATGCTCAACAATTCAGGCTGCAAGAAAATACCTGTACTTGGCAGGGAGCGCATCATAACGGCGATTTTATTGTCGCTGACGGCATGGCCGCTAATTTTATAGCTGGTCGGGCTTTCTGCTTCCAACGCAGTCAAATAAGTATTATCGGGCGTAAGCGCATTCAAAGAATCAAGGATATAAGCTGCTTGATAGCGTTTTTCCTGCAACTCTTCCACTTTCAGCTTCTTGGCCAAGAAGGCTTCTTTTTCTTGCTGAAGTTTATCGATTTCGCCCAATTCTCTATCAAGTCTGTCGATTTCGGTTTGCAGGAAGTTGTTGCGGCCTTCTTGATTGCTGATGGCGCTATCAATACCGAGATAGGTAGCGGCTGCCAAGCCCAAACCCACTGCAAAAGCGCCAAGCATCAATACTTTGAATTGCTGCTGCTTGCGCTGTTTAATCTCTTCCCGATACGGAAGAAGGTTGATTCTGGTTAATTCGATCATGTTCTCAAAGTCCCCTTAATGCCAATCCAAACGCCAACGTCAGTGACGGCGCATCAATTTGAAACTGCGGCAATTCTACTTTTGCACTGCGTTCCACATATGAAATCGGATGCAGGTATTCTGTTGCCGTATTGGTTTGCGAGAAAATGCTTTCCGCCAAACCTGCCTGCTGAGCGGTAAAGCCGGTCAGCAGGATGTGTTTGATATTGGCGAAAGAATCAGTGGCCTGCGTGGTATAGTAAAATTGCAAAACCCGCTGAACTTCTTGCGCAACCTGCACATTAAAACGGTCGGCAATCTGAGACTGGTAGTCGGAAGGCTTGTTTTGGGAAGCCATCATTTGAGCGGCTTTTTCTTCCGTTACCCGATAAGTACGCTGAATCAGCTGATTGAGCTGCTCTGTGCTGACCGGAGTTTCTTGTTTATAGAGAATGCGGCCGTTTTGCAGAATCAAGGCATACATTTGCGTCGCATGAATGCCGAACACGGCAACTTTTTCCTCTGCCATTTCGGGAGCATGCGTATTCATCCAATAAACGAAGGCATTGCGTTGCGCCAGTAAGTCCAAATCCAAAGCGGACAAAGGCAAGCCCACATTTTCAAACATTTCAATGCGCGGTTCGACATCGTCTTTTTTAGCGGCAACAGCTAAAACATGCTGGCCCGAACCGACTTCTTCGGCTTGAAAGTCGTAGTTCATTTCTTCAATAGGCGCAAATTGGCCGACTTCCGCCTCGACAAACTCTTCCAAGTCCAAATCGGTATCACGCGGGTTGTAAATAATTTGCTCGACTGTCGCCAAATTTTGTGGCACAGCCGCAACAATATTTTTGCAAGAACTGCGTAATTGTGTGTAAGTATGTTGGATGTAAGTGGCAAGCTGATCGTAGTCTTGAATTTTGTTGCCTTTGACAATATTTTTAGGCAATTTGGTAATAACGTATTTTTCCAGCTGAATTTGGTTTAAACTACGACCTGTCAGTTGTACCATCTTAATGGCATGTTGGCTGATGTCGACGCCGATGGCAGAGCGGTTGTTCAATCCGCTAGAAGCCTTGCCTGTTTTGGTATCTTTCGTGCTTTTAAATAAGCGCATGATTTGACTTCCCTGTATCATTTAGGAGTGAGTAACTGTTTCGTTATCCGTAAAGGACTTCTTATTCTTTACACAGTATTGACTGTGGCTGATAGAAATCGTTTCCCATTTTACTTTATTTATCGCCATTAATGGCAAAATTATTACTTAGTCATGATTAAAAAGATTATAACGACCTGTATGGGTCTCTTATTAGGACTGGCTCTTTTCGGTATAGGTCTGATTGCAATTGCAATTCTGGTAACCTATCCAAAACTGCCGTCTTTGGACTCTTTACAACACTACAAACCAAAAATGCCGCTGACGATTTATTCTTCAGACGGCCAAGTCATTGGCGTTTACGGCGAACAACGGCGTGAATTTACCAAAATCGGTGACTTCCCGAAAATTTTAAAAGACGCCGTGATTGCCGCCGAAGACAAACGCTTCTACGACCACTGGGGTGTGGACGTTTGGGGCGTGGCGCGCGCCGCAATCGGCAACGTCATAGCCGGCGGTGTTCAATCCGGTGCCAGTACGATTACGCAACAGGTTGCCAAAAACTTCTACCTGAGCAGCGAGCGTTCGTTCACCCGTAAGTTCAACGAAGCCCTGTTGGCCTACAAAATCGAGCAGTCTTTAAGTAAAGACAAGATTTTGGAGCTGTACTTCAACCAAATCTATTTGGGTCAACGCGCTTATGGTTTTGCCTCTGCCGCCCAAATTTATTTCAATAAAAATGTTAATGAATTAACATTGGCTGAAGCCGCCATGTTGGCCGGCTTGCCTAAAGCACCTTCCGCCTACAATCCGATTGTAAACCCTGAGCGTGCCAAACTGCGCCAGGCTTATATTCTGAACAATATGCTGGAAGAAGGCATGATCACTCTGCAGCAACGCGATCAGGCTTTGAAAGAAGAGTTGCATTACGAGCGTTTTGTACAAAACATCGACCAAAATGCCCTGTATGTTGCCGAGATGGTGCGTCAAGAGCTGTTTGAAAAATACGGCGAAGATGCCTACACACAAGGCTTCAAGGTATATACCACCGTCGATACCGCACACCAGCGCGTCGCCACCGAAGCCCTGCGTAAAGTTCTGCGCAATTTCGACCGCGGCAGCAGCTACCGCGGTGCAGAAAACTACATCGACCTGAGCAAAAGCGATAACGTAGAAGAAACTGTCAGCCAATATCTTTCTACACTTTACACCGTCGATAAAATGATTCCGGCGGTTGTCTTGGAAGCCTCACGCAAAGGTGTACAGATTCAGTTGCCAAGTGGCCGTAAAGTCACGCTGAACAGCCACGCTTTAGGCTTTGCCGCCCGTGCCGTCAACAACGAAAAAATGGGGGATGACCGTATCCGTCGCGGCTCCGTCATTCGCGTTAAAGGCAGTGGCGATACTTTTACCGTCGTTCAAGAGCCTTTGTTGCAAGGCGCATTGGTGTCTTTAGATGCGAAAACCGGTGCAGTCCGTGCATTGGTCGGCGGCTACGACTACCACAGCAAAACCTTCAACCGCGCAACTCAAGCCATGCGCCAACCCGGATCGACGTTCAAACCGTTCGTTTATTCCGCTGCTTTGGCAAAAGGCATGACTGCCTCCACCATGATTAACGATGCGCCGATCTCCCTGCCGGGTAAAGGTGCAAACGGTAAAGCGTGGAACCCGAAAAACTCTGACGGCCGCTATGCCGGTTACATCACGCTGCGTCAGGCTTTGACCGCGTCGAAAAACATGGTATCCATCCGCATCCTGATGTCGATCGGCATCGGCTACGCGCAACAATATATCCAACGCTTCGGCTTCAAGCCGTCTGAAATCCCTGCCAGCCTGTCTATGGCTTTGGGTACAGGCGAAACCACTCCGTTGCGTATTGCAGAAGGTTACAGCGTCTTTGCCAACGGCGGTTACAAAGTATCTGCCCACGTCATCGACAAAATCTACGACAGCCAAGGCCGTCTGAGAGCGCAAATGCAGCCGTTAGTGGCCGGTGAAAACGCACCTCAAGCCATTGACCCGCGCAACGCCTACATCATGTACAAAATCATGCAGGACGTTGTCCGTGTCGGTACCGCGCGCGGTGCAGCCGCACTGGGCCGCTCCGACATCGCCGGTAAAACCGGTACCACCAACGACAACAAAGACGCATGGTTTGTCGGCTTCACCCCTAGCGTTGTGACTGCCGTCTATATCGGCTTTGACAAACCGCGCAGCATGGGCAGTGCAGGCTACGGTGGCACAATCGCCGTACCGGTTTGGGTAGAATACATGCGCTTCGCCCTGAAAGGCACCAGCGTCAAACCGATGAAAGCACCTGAAGGCGTGGTTACAAACGGCGGCGAAGTGTATATGCGCGAACGCATGACCACCAGCTCCGACCTGGCCTTGGACAACAGCGGCGTTGCTCCGCGTCCTGCTCAACCTGCCCGTCGTGCCGTTCCGAATGAAAACCGCCGCAGTGCCGAGAGCAATACTGCGCCAGCCCGTGAAGAATCAGACGAAACCCCAGTTCTGCCAAGCAATACCGGCAACAATAACAGACAACAACTGGACTCTCTGTTCTAATGTTCTAAAGCAAGGCCGTCTGAAACGTTCAGACGGCCTTTTTTAAGAAAATTCAAAGCAAAACCATGATTGATTTACACTGCCATTCGACCGTTTCAGACGGCATGTTGTCCCCAACCGAAGTTGTCCGACTCGCCCGTCAAAACGGTTGCACCCTGCTCGCCCTGACCGACCACGACCATACCGGCGGACTTGCCGAAGCACGCACCGAAGCCGATACCCTCGGCCTCCCCTTCGTCAACGGCGTGGAGATATCCGTCACTTGGCACGGCCGCACCATCCACATTGTCGGTTTGGACTTTGACGAACACAACGAAGCCCTGCAAAACCTGCTTGCCGAAGTCCGCAAAGGCCGTCTGAAACGACTGGAATCCATTGCGGCCAAACTGGAGAAAAAAGGCATAACAGGCGCGTATGAAGGCGCACTGGCATTGGCCGCCAACAAAGAAATGGCCAGCCGCACCCACATTGCCGAATTCCTCATCCGCGAAGGCCATGTCAAAAACAAACAGCAGGCATTTACCAAATATCTGGGAGACGGCAAATCCTGTTCCGTCAGACATGAATGGGCCACACTGGAAGACTGCGTAGCCGCGATTACAGGCGCGGGCGGCATGGCCATTATCGCCCACCCGATGCGCTATGAATTATCCGCCACCGCCAAACGAAACCTGTTTCAAGAATTTAAAAATCTCGGCGGCGCAGGGATTGAAGTACACAGCGGCAACTGCTGTAAAAACGACCGCCTCAACTATGCCCTGCTTGCCGACCGTTTCAACTTTCTCGCCAGCGCAGGCAGCGACTTCCACCGCCCCAACGACTTCAGCGGCGGCATACTCGGCGCCTGTCCCGACTTACCCGAACAATGCCGTCCTGTCTGGAAACACTTTAAGGCCGTCTGAATGCCTCACGCAAAAGGATTATCCTGCCAAATATCTTTGGAAGCCATATCTGATAACGTGTTTATACGGCCGGGATATATGCAGTATTTTCTCCGGGCAGTATAACCGATGTTGAAATTTCCGTCGGATACACGACATCAGCGGCTGTCTCTGCTGAAATTTCACCTGCCAACTCATTGTAAATTCCTTTGTCGTTTTGGAAATCAATATCGGCAACCTTGCGCCTTTCCCCATTTTCCAAAACCACTTCTGATTCAAATAATATTTTATTATCGGCTTCATCTTTCAGATTGATTTCTGCAAAATCCAAAGAGATCGACTGGATATCCCAGTCGGACAATAGAGAAAGCTCTCCTTCCTCCGTTTTCCCGTTACTGTTTTCGTCATGCCAGATTCTTAGCTCACCCCACAATTCATCATATTGATTAATGATATTATTATTGTCGCTGTCCAAATCTTTCAAAGCTTCTACGCCGTTTTCTGCGCGCTTGCCGTCAGATATAACTGTTGCCTCACCAAACATCTCCGTTCCGTCGTTTACCATGCCGTCTCCATTTTTATCCCAAACTAAAAAACCGCTGCCTTTTTTGAGCCAAGCCGTCTGTTCGGCCATCCCGTCGCCATCCATATCAAAACTCACTCCATCCTCCACCGAAGTCGTGAGCAACTCTTCTCCATACAGCTCGATAGCAAGAGGAGTATGGTAATTTTTGGCAATTTGGTCAAAATTCTGCTGAAGATTATCCACTCCGCCCTGCAAATCAAGTGAAATATTGGCTTTGTTCAGTAAATCCTGCAAAGCTTTCAAAGCTTCGTTTTCATTATGAATCTCTTTGCCTTTTCCTGATGCCTGTTCGGATTTTTGCTGTTCGACCAAAGCAGCCAAGCGGTTCACTGCATTGGAATGAAGCCTGCTGGCTGAAGTAATCAGTGCCGCATACGCACTTTTTGAGTAATTTACTAAATTATCGTTGAAGCTGACACTCTTGCCCGCGCTACCGATACCGAATTCAATCGCCCCCTGCTTTCCGCCTGAAGAATAATATAACGCTGTTCTTGCAGCCGTCGTTACCGTACCGTCTGCCAAACGGCTGTTGGCAGGTACAAATACCACCATCAACATAGGATTTCCACGTGTCATCATCGGCATCAGACTAAGCGGCATATTTGGATTAGTTTTCTGAAAGCGAACCCGCTCGTCACCTACGCCAAACAGTCTGTTGGGATGGTCAGGCGCTGCTTCATCCATTCCTGATTGCAGAATTTTTTGCTTTTCGGCCGGAGTTTTACCGTTTAGCAGGTTTGGATTGGTTTTCTCAAGGAATACAGATTTCGCCAGCGTCCAATAAGTATCACCGGGCTGCCCGCTGGGGTTTTGGGTTTTCATCTTATGGGCAAAATAATCAACAGCCTGTTGCTGGTTCATTGCCTTGATTGCTTCTGTATTTGAGCCGTATTTGGTTTCTTTTGGGTTGTTCCGCAAATCAAACTGAAAACGGTTGTATTCGGCTTTTCCTTCTTCATAAACAAATCTTCGTGCATATTCATTCGCTGTTATATTGCGATTTCCATCAATATCAAGATCAAGCTTGGAAATTGTTTTCGACAAACCATGTCCTAACTCATGAGCCCAATCAGAAGCAGTCAGATATCTTTTGTCTGCCGTACCGAATACAATACTTCTATTTTCTTTACTGCCAATTAGTTTGCTTTGGAAAAATATGCCGGAATATTTAGTGTTTGCTTGAATACTCCCTAACCCCCCATTGATTGATAAAGTTATGGGTTTGCCCCAGTAAAATTGAATCCCGAATAATCTGATTAACTTCCGAAACAGGCATCCCTAATTTTAAAAAATGCTGCCGGATTTGTGCTGTTGTAGCCATACCATATACCTTTAAAATTAAATACTATCGACTATCTGATAAGAAAGATGCTGGAAATATCATTAATGCATTTGTCTGTTGGATGCTGAAATAATATTCCTGCACCTTTCTCCTCCCTTATAACCAAATGTCTATCACTCCCGATCAAATGGTTGTTTTCATCTACTGCTACTTGTTTTACTACCGTATACCTAGGAAAAACTTGTTCTGTTCCATTGTTAAAGCATACGCTGACCGGGCTTAGGATATGAGATGAAACATAGGGTTTCGGCAAATCATCAGGATAACGGTCATCAGGAAACAATGAACGGTATCGTTTTATATAATCAGGCGTTGCTTCGATTTCTAAAAAAGTACTGCCGTCGTAGTCGGTCTGATGCACTACCGTAAAGCCGTCGGTCGGCCGTTTTAGCTTACGCCGCCTGTGTTTGAGCCATTTCTGCCGCTCTGCCTTGTCTTTCCATCTGAGTACCGCCTGTTTTTCTCCGTCAGGCCGCAAACGGCCGGAAAGCCGCAGATAGCGCCGGTACACGGGAATCTGCCACTTTTTCGCTAAATCTTCAGGCGGCATATCAAGCAAACAGGCACTATGCAGCGTGCCGGCCATCTGTCTGAACAAATTCTCGAAGCTATTTACAGGATAAAGCTGCTCGCAGCCCGTTGCGTCATCCGCATATGCTTGAGAAACAGAGACCGTCTGAATGCCGCTATCGGCATGAGACAAAATGGGCAGCAACATGGCCGGCCACAGCAAAGCAGCTAAAAATTTCACACTCATCTCCTTCTTGATAAAAATTATTACTTGCATTGATATTATTTCCAATATTTTTTCACTGCAAGCACATTTGCACGCTAATTGAGACCTTTGAAAAATTCCCCAAAATCCCCTAAATTCCCACCAAGACATTTAGGGGATTTTTCATGAGTACCTTCTTTCAGCAAACCGCCCAAGCCATGATTGCCAAACACATCGACCGTTTCCCACTAATGATAGAAAAAGGTCGTCTGAAAACCGTTTTTCCGTTTTCAGACGACCTTTGTTCTTTGCT